>Ga0222717_10000861_pt1 | contig 25496 bp, 13 predicted proteins | sample C33_18DmetaG_FD_165053 | JGI IMG/M metagenome (GOLD analysis project Ga0222717, IMG submission 165053) | Estuarine water microbial communities from San Francisco Bay, California, United States - C33_18D | ecosystem: Environmental > Aquatic > Marine > Unclassified | place: USA: California... | reverse complement strand
CTTATGCTGATACAACAAAGGTGGAGATGAACTATTCTATATGCGCACCTAGAATATACAAAGGAAGAATAGAGTCTATAGTTAGTAGAATAACTGGTTTTGCTGATATGATTCAGTTGACACACTTAAAACTACAGCAAGTAATGTCTAGAATAGTGCCTGACGGTGTGTTCTTGGATATGGATGGTTTAGCAGAAGTTGACTTAGGTAACGGTACAACTTATAACCCAGCTGAAGCTTTAAACATGTATTTCCAAACAGGTAGTGTTGTAGGTAGATCACTTACGCAAGACGGTTCTTTAAACGCTGGTAAAATACCTGTCCAAGAATTAGCATCATCATCAGGACAATCTAAAATACAAAGTTTAATAGGTACTTATCAATACTACCTACAGATGATAAGAGATGTAACTGGCTTAAACGAAGCTAGAGACGCTTCTACTCCAGATAAAGATTCTTTATTAGGTTTACAGAAAATGGCTGTAAACGCTTCAAATACAGCTACTAGACACTTAATGCAGGCTCAGTTGTTTTTAACTTTAAGAGTTTGCGAAAATATTTCTTTGAAAATTGCTGATTCTTTATCATACCCATTAACGGCTAATTCGTTAAAGCAAAGTATATCTAATTACAACTTTCAAACTCTTAAGGAAATTGAAAACTTAAACTTACATGATTTTGGTATATATCTAGAATTAGAACCTGACGAAGAAGAAAAAGCTAAACTAGAGCAAAACTTACAAATAGCACTTCAGACTCAAAGTATAGATCTTGACGACGTTATAGATATACGACAAGTTAGGAACTTAAAAATGGCTAATCAGTTGTTAAAGCTTAAAAAGAAAAAGCGTCATCAACTAAAAATGGCTGAGCAACAGGCTAATATTCAAGCTCAAGCACAAGCAAATGCTCAAGCAGCGGAGAAAGCAGCGATGGCTGAAGTACAAAAACAGCAGGCACTTACTCAAGAGAAAGTTAGTGTAGAGCAAGCTAAGTCGCAGTTTGAAATACAAAGAATGCAGACAGAAGCTCAAATAAAGAAAGAGCTAATGGCTGAAGAATTTAATTACCAATTCCAGCTAGCTAAAATAAAAATTGATGCAGAAAAAAGCAAAGATGCTGAAATAGAAGATCGTAAAGACGAAAGAACAAGAATACAAGCTACACAGCAATCAAAAATGATAGCTCAAAGACAGAACGATGAGTTACCTAAAGATTTTGAATCATCAGCTTTTGATGACTTAAATGGCTTTGGTTTATAGTAGCTAGCTTTAATTAAAAGCAAATTTTTAACTATTTAATTATATTATATTATGTCACAAGAAAAACAAGAGGGAGATTTTTCCTTAAAGGGTAAAAAAATTAAACCTAAAAATTTAGGTAAAACGCAAAGCGAACCTATAAAAGTTGATTTATCTAAAAACAGTGAGGAGCAAGATGTTACTAAAGTAGTAATTAACGCTGAAGAAGATACAACAGAGGGAGTTGTTCAAGAGGTTATTGAGGAGGTTGTTGAAGAAAAAAACGTGCAAGAACAAGAAACAGCACAGGAAGATACACCTATTATACAGGAAGTAACTAACGAAGAAACTGAAGATGAAACAGAAGTGTTAGAGGAGCAGTTAGAACAAGCTATAGTCGAGCAAAAAGCTGGGATTGATTTGCCAGAAAATATTGAAAAGTTAGTTTCATTTATGAAGGAAACTGGTGGTACAATAAACGACTATGTTAGATTAAACGCTGATTACTCTAATGTCGATAATGATACATTACTTAAAGAGTATTACAAAAAAACAAAACCTTACTTAGATAGTGAGGATTTAAGTCTTTTACTTGAGGATTTTTCTTATGATGAAGAAATAGACGAAGAAAGAGATATACGCAAGAAGAAACTTGCATTTAAAGAAGAAGTTGCAAAAGCTAGAAGTTTTTTGGAGGAAACAAAGAGTAAGTACTACGACGAGATCAAGTTGAGACCGGGCGTAACTCAAGAACAACAAAAAGCTGTAGACTTTTTCAATAGATATAACGAAGAGCAAGGCAAAGCTGAGCAACAACATGAGTTATTCAAAGACCAAACTAAAAAACTATTCTCACAAGATTTCAAAGGTTTTGATTTCAATTTAGGAGATAAGAAATTCAGGTATGGTGTAAAGGACCCTAGTAAAGTTGCAGAAACCCAGTCAAACATTAATAACATCGTAGGGAAGTTCCTTAATCAAGATGGTAGTGTTAAAGACCCAGCGGGTTATCACAAAGCAATGTACGCCGCTGCTAATGTCGATACTATTGCTAATCATTTTTACGAACAAGGAAAAGCTGATGCTGTTAAACAAGTTGTAGACAGTTCAAAAAATCCAAGTCAAACCTTAAGGCAATCGCCTCAAACAGGTTTTAAAGATGGTATCAAAGTAAAGGTGTTAAACGAGGATGCTTTAAGTTCATCGAAATTAAGAATAAAAAAAATAAAAATTTAACATTTAAAATCATTTAAAAATGGCATTAAACAACGCATTCGGTTCAATTAAACCGAGTCAAAAACAACAATTACTGTCTGATAACTATTTAAGTTTTACAGACGGATCAGGAAACGATTTTGCACAACAATATCTACCTGAAATTTATGAACAAGAAGTAGAGCGTTATGGAAACAGAACGTTATCTGGATTCTTACGTATGGTAGGTGCTGAAATGCCTATGAGCTCTGATCAAGTAGTATGGTCTGAACAAAACAGATTACACGTTGCTTACAATGACGTAACTGTTGCTACAGCAACTACTTTGACGTTTGCTATTGGAGCAGCGACTGAAGTAAACAACGTTATTTCTAAAAACGACACTATTGTAGTTATGGATCCATCTAATGGATTAGAAGTAACAGCATTGGTAACAGACAGCGTTAATACGTCTGCTACTTTAGCTACTCTTACAGTTGCTACTTATACTGGAGCTGATCTTGACGCTACTTTCAACGTTGCTGATACTGGACTTAAGATTTTCGTATATGGATCTGAGTACAAAAAAGGAACTGGAGACGCTGATATTAAATCAATCACTCCTTCTTTTACGCAGTTTTCTAATTCACCTATCATCATCAAAGACAAATACGCTATCTCTGGATCTGACGCTGCTCAGATTGGATGGGTTGAAGTTGCTACTGAAGATGGAACTGGAGGATATTTATGGTATCTAAAAGCTGAGTCTGAAACTAGATTACGTTTTGAAGATTACTTAGAAATGTCTGTAGTTGAGGGAACTAAAGCTGCCGCTGGATCAGGGGTTGCTGCTATCGCTGGAGATGTTAAGTACAAAGGAACTGAAGGTTTATTTGCTGCTGTAAAATCAAGAGGTAATATCTATTCTGGATTTGCACCTGCTGCTGGGGTATTAACGGATTTTGACGCTATACTTAAAAACTTAGATACTCAAGGAGCTATCGAAGAAAATATGTTATTCGTTAATCGTCAACTTTCTTTAACTATCGACAATATGTTAGGTGGAGTATCTGCTGGACCAAACGGTGGTGTTGCTTATGGGTTATTTGAAAATTCAGAAGATATGGCATTAAACTTAGGTTTCTCAGGATTCAGAAGAGGTTCTTATGACTTCTACAAGACTGACTGGAAATACTTAAACGATGCATCTACAAGAGGAGCTGTTTCTGACGCAGGTATCGAAGGTATCTTAGTACCAGCTGGAACTTCTACAGTTTATGATCAAATTTTAGGAACTAACATTAGAAGACCTTTCTTACACGTACGTTATAGAGCATCTCAAAGTGATGACAGACGTATGAAGTCTTGGTTAACTGGATCTGTTGGTGGAGCTTACACTTCTGATCTTGACGCGATGGAAGTACACTTCTTATCTGAAAGATGTTTATGTGTACAAGCAGCAAACAATTTCGTATTGTTCACTGACTAATACAAGAGTAAATTACTGTAATTTTTACCCTCGTTACATCAACGGGGGTAATTATTACCTTTATTAACATTTTTATTATATTATATTATGGCAAATCAAGCTAAAAAAGCAGTAGTAAAAGCAGAGGTTGCACCTCAGCATATTAAAACAAAACAAGCATCAGCTGAACCAAAATGGGAGATAAAAGATAGAACTTATATTTTAAAGGGTTCATATACTCCATTAACAGCTACTCTACCGTCTAGACACTCTAGTAGATTCCCTTTACTATGGTTCGATGAAAAAACCGGGGAGCAAAAAGAATTAAGATACGCAACCAATCAAAATTCACCACTTGTAGAAAAACAAAAAGGTGAATCAACACTTGGTCATGTTGTATTTAAAAATGGTACTTTATTTGTACCTAAACAAAAACAAAATTTACAGAAATTATTATCTATTTATCATCCTTCTCTAAATGTTAAATACTATGAATTTAGCAAAGTAGAAAAAGCTACTGACGATCTAGTTTATTTAGAAATGGAAATAGAAGCTCTAAATGCAGCTAAGTCAATGGATGTTGATCAGGCAGAAGCTATATTAAGAGTAGAAGTAGGATCTGAGGTTTCAAAAATGACTAGTAGAGAGATAAAAAGAGATCTTTTAATGTTTGCTAAGAGCAATCCAGATTTATTTATCGATCTAGCTAATGATGAAAACGTACAATTAAGAAACTTTGCTATTAAAGCGACAGAAGCAGCTATAATTAAATTATCTGCAGACCAAAGAACTTTTGTTTGGGCTTCTAATGGAAAGAAACTTATGACAGTACCTTTTGATGAGCACCCATACTCAGCTATGGCGGCTTTCTTTAAAACAGATGAAGGCTTAGAAGTTTTCAAATCTATAGAGAAAAAGTTTCTATAACATGTAATACTAATATATAGAAGATCGCTTCGGCGGTCTTCTCTGTATTATAATAAAAAAACTAACAAATGGCAATAAGCGTAGACACGGTTTATAAAACAGTCTTATTAATACTAAATAAAGAGCAAAGAGGTTATATGACCCCTGACGAGTTCAATAAGATAGCTACTCAAGTTCAACTTGAAACTTTTGAAAACTACTTTGAAAGTCTAAACCAACAGCTTAGAGTGCCAGATAACGACAGTGAATACGCTGATCGTATAAAAAATATTGATGAAAAAATAGCTATATTTAAAAAATATGCAACAACTAACTATTCAACAGATCACTTCGAACTACCAAGTGATTTATATAGGTTAGGTACTGTTATTTATAAAGATGAAATAGAAGCTCAGTTAGTGCAAAGAAACGACCTTCTATACGTTAATCAATCGCCTTTAACAAAACCCACTGAACATTACCCGTTATACTTATACGAGGATAATAAACTTTACTTAAAACCTAACACTATAGAATCTAACATTAGTATTTCTTATGTTAAAAAACCAGCTAATGTTGTTTGGAATTTTGAAATACCTGATGGGCAGAACTACTACCAATACATACCTTTAGGTTCTCAAGATTTTGAGTTAGACACATCAGAGCAACCTGAGGTTATTATAAAAATATTACTATATGCTGGCGTTGTGGTTAAGGACTACAACCTAGTAAACCTTACTGCTCAACAAGTACAAGCAGAACAAATAAACCAAAAAAGCTAATAAACTATGTCTATACCTAATGGAGGTTTAATAACCGAAAATAACCGTCAGTATTATGCAGGAGCACAAAGCTTTTTGTCCACTGCTAACCAGACATTGTTTGGACCAACAACGTTTGATACAAATTTAGTTTTTGGTAGCTATAATCCTGTAGAACCTGAGTATTCTAACAATAATTTTAAACTGTATACAGCTGCGCCTGGGCAACAAGTTTATACAGAGTACACTGCAGGTTACAGTGTTGAAAATAATACTATAACTTTCAATACAGGTTTAGCTGAAAATACCTCTGTAGCTGTTCAATTAAAATCTCAAACAGGTGGCGAGTATGGAAATAGAGACGCCTACGGTAACACTGTTGAAGAAAACTGGGGATCTTACTCGTATACTAAATTAAATGATATAGTAAGTAACTTCATGGTAGCTTATGTTGGAGCTGGTAAAATAGTGTCTGACGTGAAAAGAACAGATGTTGTTTTCTTTGCTAAAAGAGCTATGCAAGAATTTAGTTATGATACATTGAAAAGTGTAAAATCACAAGAACTAACTATACCACCTAGTCTAAGTGTTGCTATGCCACAAGACTATGTTAATTATGTAAACATGTCATGGGTAGATAACTCAGGTATAAAACATATTATATACCCAACTACACTAACAAGTAACCCAACAGCTATACCTTTACAAGATGATAACGGTATACCAGTACAAGATGGTTTTGGTGAAAACATACAGGGAACCTCTATAACAGAAGAGAGATGGGACACTAACGGTATTGGTGTAATTAATAACCAAATACAAGATGGATCACCTGTCTGGGCTAACATATATGGTGGAGGCTTTGGTCAAGGTTTTGCTTGGCAAAATGGATTTTACGGTATACAACCAGAGGTTAGTCAAATTAATGGTTGGTTTACTATAAATGAAAGAGAAAATACTTTTTCTTTCTCAAACGACTTAGTTGATCGTCTAATCATTTTAGAGTACATTTCTGATGGTTTAGCTTATGACTTAGATACTAGAGTCCCTAAGATGGCTGAAGAAGCTATGTATGCTTATATACTGCATGCTATAGTTTCTACTAGAATAAATCAACCTGAGTACTTAGTTCAGAGATTGAAACAGGAGAAAAGCGCTAAATTAAGAAATGCTAAAATAAGATTATCTAATATTAAACTAAGCGAATTTGTTCAAGTTATGCGAGGTAAATCTAAATGGATAAAACACTAGAATTAAATGGCTGAGATTAAAAATACTTTTCTAAAATCTAAGATGAACAAAGACTTAGATGATAGACTTATACCTAATGGTGAGTATCGCGACGCACAGAATATATCTGTAGGTAAATCAGAAGACGCAGATGTTGGTGCTTTAGAAAATATTATAGGTAATGCTAATATAACTGAAAACCTACCAGAGGGTTATGCGAGTACTTGTGAGATTGTAGGTTATTTTTCTGATAACACTAACAATAAAATAATAACTTTTGTAACAAACTACAAAGACCCTAACCCTTCTAGTCCCACTTACTTATCAGTAGCTAATACCTATAGTCCATCAACTGATTTTCCTTTAGCTGGAAGCTATCAATCACACATATGTATATATGATCAGGATAATCCAGATTATTCAATAATAGTAAGCGGAGATTTTTTAAACTTTTCAACTACTAATAAGGTTTTAGGTGTTAGCTTGATAGAGGATTTACTTTTCTTTACAGATAATAGAAACCAACCTAGAAAAATAAACATAAACTCGGCTATAAATAACTCTAACTATTATAGTACTGAAGACACTATATCTGTAGCTAAGTACAATCCATATGAGGCTATAAGTTTATTGAAAAAAGTTAGCAAAAAAACAACCTCAGCATCAACTAATAGCTCAACTATTAATGTTGAAAACACTGATGATATAGAAGTTGGAATGATTGTTGTGGCTAAAAACGTGGATGGTACAACTGCTATAGAAGGCTTAAATTTTGTAACCGTTGATAGTAAAACAAGTAACACTGTTACTTTATCTACTCAAATCGGCGCAACTACGGTTTTGATTCCCTACAACGCTACTGTTAGTGACAATGCTACTGTTACTTTCTTAAAGTCAACTATGACTAAGGAAGATCCCGCTGATGGTTGGCCAGGTGATCCTGACTTGCTAGAAGACAAATACGTTAGATTTTCTTATAGATTTAAATTTGATGACGGAGAACATTCTTTGATGGCTCCTTTCACTCAAATAGCTTATGTGCCTAAAAATAAAGGTTATTTTAGAGAAGGTGATGAGGACGCTTCGTATAGATCAACTATATTGGAGTTCATGGAGAACGAAATGAACAACATGGAACTTTTAATACCTTTACCGTCTAAAGGTGCTGATTTAGAGAGTCAATACAAGATAACACATTTAGATGTACTATATAAAGAATCTGACGCTTTATCTGTTAAAGTTTTAGAAACACTACCTATTAATACTATACCCTCATCAGATTTACAGACAAAAATATATTCTTATCAATATCAATCTAGAAAGCCATACAAAACGCTACCTGAGTTTGAAACAACTAGAGTGTACGACAAGGTTCCAATTAGAGCTTTATCTCAAGAAACTTCTGGTAATAGAGTTATATATGGTAATTTTCACGATAGATACTCTTCACCTAACTCGATTGATTACTATGTTGGTTCTTTTGCGAAAGGAACCGTTAACTTTGATTCTTGGGTGGAATACCCTAACCACACGTTAAAACAAAATAGAAACTATCAAGTTGGTTTTATCTTATGTGATAAGTTTGGTAGACAAACTCCTGTTATATTATCTCCGGTAGATTTAACAGGTATAGAAACTGGAACTAGTGAGTTCAAAGGTGGATCAACTATTTACAATCAGTATTACGACGGATCTAATCAACCAGTAATAAAAAATTGGTTTGGTGATGCTATTAAAGTTGTTGTACAAAATAAGATATCAAACGGTGTTAACGACACTAACAACTTGAGTCAAGCCGGGCTTTATGCTATACAGTATCAAAACCCAGCTTTCTCTGGTATAGGTTTCTCTATTGATTCTGCTTCTTTTACTGATAGTTCTCAAGATGAATTAAGTTTTACTTTAGATTCTTCAAACTCAGACAATGCCAGTGTACCAAGAATTGGTGATTACCTAAGAGGTGAGTATAGAGACTACGTAAAAGTAACCAGCGTGGACAGCACCTCTGCTCCTACGTATGTAGTTCAATCTGACGGAGCTATAAGCGATAGTTATTTGTACAAAGACAACTTAAGTAACGATATAAAATTTGCTTACATAATAAACCAAGTTGGTTGGTATTCTTATAAGATTGTTGTAAAGCAAACCGAACAAGAATACTACAACTGTTATTTACCTGGTATATTGGATGGTTACCCAGCTCATGTTGGAACTTCTCCTTACCCTACTGATGAAGACGGTAAAACAGCTCATATTGTTTTAATAAACGATAATATAAATAAAATACCTAGAGATTTATCTGAAGTCGGGCCAGATCAAAAACAGTATAGAAGTTCTGTACAGTTATTTGGTAGAGTTCAAAACAATTTTGTATCAGCAACAACTTCTAATACACAATACTTTCCAGGTTCCTCAACAGATACAGCGTCTACAATAGCCACGGCTAATGATTTAAACATGGGTTATGCACATGTTCAAACCGTTGATAACTTTTATCAGTTAGATACAAATCCACTTATAGCTAGAATATCTACACTACAACAATCTATAGGTGTTACAAATGCTAACATGGAGCCTTTTTTAGCAGTGTATGAAACAGAACCAGTAAATTCTTTGTTAGATATATTTTGGGAAACTACAACAACTGGTTTGATATCTGATTTAAACGAAGATATACTAACCGGCTCTAACGCTCCTATAGGTATAACACCAACTGGTTTTTTGTTTAAGGAAAACCAAAATCCTAATGGAACTGGAACTACTACAGGAGCTTCAGACTCTCCTTATATTACAGATTACTTTTATCCATTATCACCAGAAGGAGCGTCGCTAACAAGCACTACAAACCCAGTACTTGCTGTTACAGATAACAACAGCCCAGCTAACCCTCTATATTTCTTTGATGTTGAACAAGAGACTAACGTTGGACCAAACTACGGTGCTTATAGAATTAAGATAAACAACAGTTATTTTGCTTATTTCTCTAAAGATTTTAACACTACTGATAGCTATAACTTCTCCCTAACAATTACTGATGTTGATAGTAATGTAATTTCTATACCCTTTACAGGTTCTTTAACTAACGTTCAACCTTTTCTTTCATCTACAACCCCACCAACTCTAACGCCGTCGCCACAGGTTTTACCTTTATTAACTACGCCACTTTATGAAGCTCTTGATCCTAACGCTAGTTTTTTAATTGGTAACGTTGGGTTACCTGCTAATGGGTCTTTAAGTCTTAGTAACTTTGGCACTCAAACCGCTGTATTTCTAGAATCTACCCCTCCTCCTACAACGGTTTTTGGAATGCCTTATTCCACTATTTTGATAAACTCACAACTAGGAAATATTTCTTGGGGAGCTTTAAAACTTGAAGGCTATTATGAGTGTCAAGTAAAAGTGAAAGATGCTTTAACAAGCTATCAAACCAATGGAGGATATACCTCTCAAGGTACAGAATCTGCTGGAAGCTTAACAAGTATAATATACGATCAACCTATAAGAGTTGTACCTGCCGCTTGTAACTTATCTACTAGTTGTCAAATAAGTTCTGGTAACGGTGGACAAAGAGGTCAAGTATTTTCACAAACTGAATCTTCATTTGGTTGGAGGTTTGGATCAGCTTCAGGCGGAGTACCACCTGGATTTACACAAACTTCAACCAATGTCCAAAGCATATCCTCAGATGGTTTACAATCTGGTACAGTTTTGTTTGATTTGATGGTTCAAGCTAGAAAAACTAGTGGCGTTAATTGTAAAGCTGTATTTAGATGGAGAATATGGAAAAGAGCTAACAGTAGCAGCGCTTGGAGCACACAAGGTGTTGTAAGTACTAATGCTGTTGATTTGAATTCAAACAACGGTACTGTTGGTTTAGGCGGTGGCTGGATAGCTGATGGTAGTAGCAGGTTTTCTTGTACCAACATTAACCTTGGTACAAATTCTCAAATACACATACCTATAGCTTTGTCACAAAAAGGAGAGTACTTTATAGAGTGTAGAGGTTATAGAATAGGTACAGGTGTAGCTGATTGCTGGATAAATGCTAGCGATGCTAATTATCCTACTTGTGTTCCAGTGAAAAGCACTAACTTAATAAGCGGTACTGGTAGAGACGCTGATTATTTTCAGTATTCAACAGCTAGTGGTTCTTCTAGTGGTCTTTCAACTGCCTGTGCTTTTACTTTAGAAAACACTGTTTATGCTAGAACTCCGTATTCACATGTTATAGAACAATTTTTCTCAGACACAACGTTAGCCACTGGTACACAAACAGGAGCTTCATCAGCTTATCTTACTTCTTATGATTACATACCTGATTCTTCAACTACAAACGGTAATGATATAGCTCTTCAATACGCTTCTAGGTTTGAAAATGTAGTAGATGACCCAAATGATGGTAGAACTAGAAGAGGTTTTATTGATCCTTTCCAAGGTTCAGGTATTGGTTCACTCAAGAGACAACCGTGTTCTACTAACGGAACTTACCAGAATCTCAGGTATAGGGTATACTACAATGAAGACTACTAATGTAATATGTTAATAAAATAAGTGATAATAAAACTATGTCAGCAACTTTAGAAGTAAAATACTTTAACTCTTTCTGGATAAAGAAGATGAAATCAATAGTTGACGCTGGGGACGCGGTCGTAGAAGACTTAGTTCCAGGTGGTTATGACTCTAGTGTAGCAACTCCAAACGAAGACTGGTATATTGAAGAGGCTAGAATACGAGGTGGCTATAATAATACTTCTGTAGATTTTGGAGTTAAAGCTTATTTAGTTGAAGAAGATGATCAACAACAACATAGGTTTAACTCTATGATATATTCTGGTGTATTTAATTCTAGAACCGGAGTAAATAGAACTAATGTTTTCTCAGTGGGTGATGATATAACTAGATCAGCAGATCCTGCTAACGGTAGTATTCAAAAGCTTTATGCTGAAGACTCTAACTTAATAGTTCTACAAGAGGATAAAGTGAGTAGAGCTTTGATAGATAAAGACGCTATATATTCTGCAGAGGGTAATAGAGCTATAACATCCTCAACACAAGTTATTGGTGAAATAGTTCCTTATGCAGGTAAGTATGGTATAAGTGATAACCCAGAGTCTTTCGCTGTTTATGGTTATAGAAAATACTTTACAGATAGAAAAAGAAATGCTGTTTTAAGGTTATCTATGGATGGTTTAACAGAAATATCATCTTATGGTATGCAAGACTTTTTTAGAGATAATCTAGGTCACTTAAACTCATCAGACAACATTATTGGAGCTTGGGACATACATAATAAAAACTACGTAGTATCAATACAAAAAAATAACGGAGGGAATCAAGGTTATAAAACTTTAAACTTTGATGAAAGCGTAAATGGTTGGACTAGTTTTTTAAGTTTTGAGCCTGGTTTTATGTTTAGTTTAAACACATCGTTTTATTCTACTAAAAATGGTAAAATATGGCAACATTATATTTTTAATGGTCAACTTAAAAGAGGAGTGTTTTATGATACAGTGTACCCGTCTTCTGTAGAGCTTGTGTTTAACGCTAATCAATCCTTAGTTAAAAACTTTAAAACAGTTAACTATGAAGGTAGTAAAGATTGGAAAATGGATTCAATGGCTACCTCATCAGATAACGCGTTACCTATATCTAGATCTATAAACGTACTTACAGAAGCATCGAACTTACAGGATTTGGAGAACCAATTATTACATAATAACTTTAAAGTAAAAGAAGGTAAGTATTTTGCAAACATTATAAATAATAGTGTATCTAGGGCGGGTGAGGTTACATGGGGTCAATCGAGTTCTGGTATTAAAGGTTTCTTTGCTGCTATTAAAATGAGTGTTGATAATAACTTGGTTGGTAAAAAAGAATTATTTGCTGTATCTACTGAATATGTAGAGTCATCATACTAAATTAAATTAAATGAAATTAAATGTACGTAAACTTACTAATAACGATTGGGAAACTCTTTGTTATTGGTGGGAACAATGGCCTAAATGGCAAAATCCGCCTAAAAGTTTTCTACCAAGTAATGGAACAGGTGGTTTAATGGTTGAAAAAGATAATCAACCTATTGTTGCAGGTTTTCTTTACTTTACAAATTCCGATGCTGTATTACTTGAATGGATCGTTTCAAATCCAGACTACAGAGATAAAGATCGTAAAAAAGCTATAGAGCTTTTAATAGCTACAGCAGAGAACGTATGTAAAGAATCTGGTAAAAAATACATGTTTAGTATAGGTAGAAATAAACATTTGATAGAAACACATAAAAAATTAGGTTGGACTGTAGACGACAGCCCATCAAATGAATTAATAAAAAAAATATAAAACTATGGCAGCATTCACAGCGATAGCAGCAGGAGTAGGAGCAGCGGTTTCAGGTATTGGAGCAGCGGTTGGAGCTAATGCAGCTTCTAAAGAAGCAAGAAGGGCATCGGCGGCACAGAGAGCGGCTCAAGCAGAATTAGATCGCTTAAAAAGAAGTAGGCAGACAATTATAAATCCATACGAGTCAACAACTGACTTATCTGGTTTAGCCACTGATCTCTCAGATCAATTATCTAATCCTTTTGCTAGTTTAGGTGTTGCTACACAAGCTGCTGAAATACAAATAGAACAAGCTGATATAGCTTTAGCTAACACGTTAGATACTATTAGAGCAACCGGAGCTAGTGCTGGTGGCGCAACAGCTTTAGCTCAAGCCGCTTTATCATCTAAGAAAGGAGTAGCTGCTAGTATAGAAGCTCAAGAAGCTCAAAACGAAAAACTAAGAGCTCAAGGCGAACAGCAACTTCAGTCTCAAAAAATGTCAGAGCAACAGCGTTTACAAAGTATCGCTATATCTGAAGGTCAGAGAGTACAAGCTGCTGATGCCGCTGGAAAACAATTTGAGTTTGGTGCTCAAGAAAATAGAACAAATGCTGATTTAGATAGAGCCGCTGGTCAAGTGTCGCAAGCTCAAGCACAAAGAGCTCAAGCAAATCAAGCAAAGGCAAGCGCTATAGCTGGAGGTTTTTCAGCTATTGGAAGTATAGGTAGTAGTTTAATATCAGCAGAAGGAGCAGCTGCATCTGGAGGGTATTCACTATTTAATGGTTAATAAAAATAAATAAAACATGAGTTATAGAAATCCACCTATAATCGTAGATAGATCTACAGACGTTTGGGGAAAAGCAATAGCTAATTTCGGTAAGCAAGTAGCACAGGGAATACTAAGTGTTGGTGAGGCAAAGAAAAAAGCTGGACAAGCTCAAGCTGCTCAAGCCGCAAAAGACGCTGCTGCAATGCAGAAGTTAACGACAGCTACTAGAGAATCTTACATGAGTGAATTTAGAGATAAATACATTGCGTTGAAGAAGAAAGATGGTAATTTAGCTGAGCAGTTTAAGACACAAACAATGATTGACCTAAATGGCGCTGATGGAAAGGTAGGAGCTATTGATGCTCAAGTGCAGTTATCTTTAAATAGGAATTTAGATGCTGATCAAATAGAAGAATATAACAATATAGTTGACAGTGCTAAAATGTATCAAGCTCAAGCTGTTGACGGTTTTGGTAAAGTTATATCTGGTATAGACAATGTGAAGTCTAAGTCACACGAATTATTAGCCGCGCCTGGTGGTTGGTCATTTAAAGGTAATAATAACTTCGAAAGACTAAAAAACCAACTAGCATACTACGCTGTGGACACAGAGAAGATGATTAACCCTGATGTTAAAGAATTTAGAAAATTAACAAGAGGTGAAAATGGTGAAAACTTTTTAGAGGCCACCACATTAGTTCCTGTGGATCAATTTAAGGAAGGTGCTACTTTTTCAGATCAACTAACTCCAGAGCAAGAGAAAGGCATGGAAAAAGTTGTTGAAGGCGGTAAAGAATACTATAAGTTTTCTTTCAAAAGAGACGCGAACGAGTGGGATGGTGAATTTATAGTAGATATACATGACTTACCCGATTATTCTGAGGTTTACCAAGAAGCTGGTATAGAAGACAAAAAAGGTACAATAAACCAAAAGCTCACAGGGCAAATTGAAATATCTGAAGGTGGTTACGAGGATAGAGAAGAATTAATAGATATTAAAGCTATAAGGGAAAATGAAAGTTTAAATACTATTATGCTGGGTAAAGCTAGTGCAATAGAACAGGGTGATGATGAATCTAAGCAAGCTTTTCTTACTTTTGCTTTAGGTAAAGGTGGTACAACTATTAAAGAATTTAACAAAAAATACACTACACCTGAAGGTAGAATACAGCACATAAAAAACTTATTAATAGATGACTCTATTAGCAAGAAGTTTGAAAAAAAATATAGTAGTAGAAAAGCTACTTCAGATGACGTTGAGCGTTTAAGAGCTTTCAACCCTGCTTCCACAGTTTCCGAAGGTGATGAAATTTTATTTAGTAACATCAGTAGTAAAAAAGCTAAAGTAGAAGATCCTGATAAAGTAACAGAAGGTGCTATAAAAAGAGCTGAGTATAAAAAGATGGTAGAATACCTTGACACTAGATTTACACCTGATAATCTAACATTCGAATCAGTTGAAAGCTTAGCTAACGAAGAAGGTATAACAGTTGTACCTATGTATGCTGGAAAAAATGATGAAAAACCTTCAGAGATAAAAGTAGGTAAGCTAACAATAAAGCCAGGTGACAGCCATGAGAAAATAAAGAAAATACTATTAATAGCCGGCGGTGTTAAACCTAAAGACGCACAAGCTTTAATCGACGGTAAAGAAATATTATTTAGACCAAACACAGGTAATCTACCAATAAAAAAATAACTACAATTATGTTTAAATTAGAAGGTGAACAATACTCATTAGAGCAAGTAACTTCAGCTGCAGAGCAATCTAACATGTCTCTTGAAGATTATTTAAAAGAGTATGATATTAAAAAGTTAGAAGAAACTGTAGAGCCAGTGGAAAAGCTAAAAGATGTTGTAGAAAAGGATGCAACTGTAACATCGATAAAACCGGAGCAAGCATCCGAGAATACGGAATTAGAGCAGGTAAATACTTCTTTGGAGTTACAAGATCCTGATCCAGACAAACCTTTATCTGCTAGTGAAAAAAGAATAGCAACTAGAAAAAGAAGAGAGAAAGAGAAGCAAGATAGACTAAAAGCTGAAGCAATTTCAGCTCAAAATGTAATAAACGATAGAATAAAAAATATACCAAAAGAGGATATAGTAGCTATTCAAGCTAATAATTACTTTGGACCTATAAAAAGTAGAAAAGACAGAACAACAGTGAGTAGAACTATGGTTGGTCAAATGGGCCCAACCGCTTCTTTTGAACCTACTTTTGATTCAGACGAAAGTTATACTAAATACCTAAAACAAACTCTAGGTAATAAGTATGATCAATACTTAAACTATAAGAAAACAAACGAAATAGTACCTTTAAACTCTCAGAACGAGTCTCAGTTGAAAAGTATATATGATGACGCTGAAACAAAGGCTAAAGACAAGGTATATAACAACAGTTTATTCAATGTTCCAGAAGACGTGCAAGAGCTCATGGTGGCTAGTCCAATATTTGCTAGTGGAGCAGAAAGCTTAGAAGCTCAAAAGTTTTTAATTCAAGAGCAAAAAGAAAGTATAGATCAAAACTACAAAAGTTACGAAGAGGCTAAAAAACAATGGGAATCTGAAGCTTTGCCACTTAGACAAGATGTTGAAGACATTAAGAATCAAATAGATAGATTTAGGTTTTATTCTGCCGGCGCATCTCAAGAGCAAGCGGATCAATACAATGAACTAATAGAAACTTACAACTCTAAAATACAGCAGTGGGAGGAAAAAGGTTTTAACGACTTACCTGTTTTTTTAAACTCACAGGCTAAACTAGTAAACTCACAGCAAAAAGATTATTCTAAAATGCTTGATGACTCTAGAAAAGCTTTAGTAGAGTCTGATTTGTTTGAAAAAAATCTAAAAAAAGATTATTCAGTAAGTGCTAGAGTTGGTAGAGCTTTCGATGAGTTCTTTGTGCAGTCTGGTAGAAACTTCATAGACTTGTATGCTGAACTGTATTTAAAAGGAGCTAGAAAGATAGGTGAATTTTACAAACCTCTTTCTTTCTTAACGAGTCCAGAGAATTCAGCAAAAGTAGATTCTTTAATAGAGACTATACAAAAGAACAATAAAAACTATAACTTAGGTATGACTTCTAAAAGAGAAAACATACCTACAGCACCATCAATAGATGATATAGGTAAAGATGGTTTATCTGTGTGGGACTGGACTTCTATATCTCTTCAAGATAGTTCACCAACAATATTAACTACCTTTGTACCTGGGGGTCTTGGTATAAAAGGAGCTGCTAATGTTTCTAAAGCAGTGAAAACTGGTAAAGGAGTAAAAGACGCCTTACAAAAACAAAAAGCCCTATGGCTAGCTGGTAAAAGGACTGTTCAAGGAACCTTTTTTGTCGCTGAAACAGGTGGTAAATATGGAGAGTTGCAAACTGACGAAGCTTCTAGGGAAAAAGAAATAAAGTTTTTATACTCAAAACTAGACAACACGGAAAGTGTAGAGGATAAGACCAAGATATACGATAGAATTAAAGATCTAGAAGAAGTAGAAGATTATAGTTTACTACAAAAAGCGTTTACATCATTTGGAGCTGGGGCTACAGCCACTTATCTTGAGAGTATAGGTACTTTAAAGATGCTAGAACCAGCTAAAGGACTAGCAAAGCAAATAGGTATAAGTGCTGCTAAAAAAGAACTTTATAAGCAACCTGTCAGATTTAGCGCTAATTTAATAGGTAAAACTTTGTCAGGTTTAAAGTCCATGCCTAAAAATCTAATTGGAGAAACGTTAGAAGAAGCTGCTACAGAAATATCTCATAACGCTTTAGATATACTAGTGCTAAATGAGAATAAGTCTATGTTTGAAGGTGTAGACAAAGACTTTATAGCTAATACTATGGTTAGTAGTTTTGGTATAATGGCACCTAAAACAGGTGGTAACATACTAAACATTGTTAAAAGTGAGTTCAGAACAAAGAGTGAGATATTCAACAACCAAAAGCTGGCTAGCGAGCTTATAGAATTAAACGAATCAACAACACCGGAAAACTCAAAACAACTTAGAGTTAGAAAAAAACAAGTACTAAAAGAGTTAGCTCTTAGTGATGCTATTAGTTTACATAAGTTAAGGTATATGACAGCAGCTCAAATAGAGGAAGTTGCTGACATTAACAGACAAATGAGGCAGGTTAACGGTAAGTTTGCGAAATTAGGTAGTTTAGGTGACTTAGGTGAAGCTGAAAACAAACGTGTTAAAAAACAACTAGAAGAAGAGTATTCTAGCTTAACTACTGCTAGACAAGAAATTTTAGACGCTAAGCAAAGATCTAATACCAAGAAAGCTGCGAACATAAATGAAGCTTTAGGTGATGCGGCTAGAAACTCTGAAGCTGCTTTCTATTATGGTGTTAATGATTTCTACAACGATCTTACTATGACTCAAATGGGTGATGGTGATTTTGTTTCTATAAAAGGTGAAATACAAAACGACAACTCTATAAAGTATGAAAACCTAGATAAACAACTTGCTAAGTACAAAGAAAAATTATCTGAAGAAGAATTCGATAAGTTTAAAAAAGAAATTGAAGACGGAGACTTTAACGCTAAGCAGTTTGGAAAAGATATAATAGTAAACCAACCTGTTATAGACAGGAATATAGCTTTAGCACCTACAAAAACAAGTGCTCAGTATGCGGCTGTTGCTCCACTAGAAGAATTATTCCACCTAAGTGTAGCTCAGAAGGGTATAAAGTTTGACTCTACAGCTAAAAATGCTGTTTTAGAAGCTGAAAAAGTGTTGAAAGAGAAAAGAGATCTTGGTGTTATCTCTGAAAAAGACTACAATGGTTTAAAGAAAAGATTTGATCTTTATAGAGACGGCAAAGATTTTAATGCTGAAGAATTTATAGCTCAAATTAATAACGCTATATCTTTAGGCGCTATAAACAGATCGGACTTAGAATCAACACCATCATTCAAAAAGTTTTTAAACAACACTATTAGATCTACATTTGGTGATATGTCTTGGATGCTAAGGTTAGAAAACTCTGACGATGTTTTTAATCTTGTTAAAAATTTCCAAACAGACGTTTCTAAAGGTGTAACTTTCCAAGCACCTGATAAGGAGGAGGTTAAAACTTCCTTATCCGAAGATATTCAAAACGATTTAGAAAAGCTAGAAGATAGTTACTTTGATGGAGAGATAGACGAATATCAATTCGAACAAAAACGTGATGATTTAGAGCGTAAATTAAAACAAGCTGAAGAATCAGAAACTGTAGAAAAAGCAGAAGTTAAAGCTGTAAAAGAAAGTGACCCTGTAGATAAAATAGTTGAAGAAGCTACTACAAAAGTATTTAAAAGCCCTGAGGTTTCTGAAAAAAATAAAAAGATAGCTTCAATTAATGAAGACATCGTAAAAGAAATGACAGCTTTAGGTGCTAATAGAATTTCTGATATAAAAGATCCTGATGTTAAAAAAGCTATAGTTGACAAATTAGGTAAGAATAATATTGGTGCTGTTACTGAGTTAGCTAAAAAAGCAGCAGCCACTAGTAGAAACCTACCTATAGACGAAAACTTAAAAGTAGGCTACGAAGAATTCTTTTTAGGTTTTAGTGAAGAGTTATCTGCTCTTATAAATTCCTATAAAGTTAATGTTGATGGTAAACAAGTTCCTTTCGGTGCTTATATGAATCAAAACCTACCTATTAGATATGGTAATATACTAGAAAGATCTTTAAAAGGTAAATTAAAAGGATCTGAAAGTTTATCTAGTGATAAAAACGTAAAGAAAGAAGTGGGGTCTTTCACAGCAGAACCTTCAATCGAAACAACTACTGCTAGTCAAGAAACTGTATTAGATCAAATAGACGTAAGAAAGTTTGGCCCAGCTAAGGATAAGGTTGATGAAGTATCTAGTATAGTGCAAGTTGAAGATGGAGAAAGACCTACTTATAAACAATTAGCGGATAAGTTTATAGAACCTGTTTCTATGGAGCTGTTCAATGTGCCTGGTAAAAAAATACAGGGTAAAGCAACTTTAACAGATGCTGAAGCAAAATCCCTACAAAGATTGTTTGTTAGTCCTGATAACGTTAGAAAGCTTGTAAAGACTATGCCTCCTTACAACGTTGCTACTAGTGAAGCTGTTGTTGGTGAGCAAGGTGAAATAATAGATGTATCTAAAGATGTTAGAGGTAGGTCTATAGGTTTATCAAATAAATTTATCAAACAATTTTACCAACCAGTTAGTAGAGCTATACCTGGTATTTCTAGCCCAAAAGGTAGAAGCTTAGGTCAAACAAGTCAAGGTCAAGTATATGAGTTAAAGCCCGAGTTTAAAGGTAGAGTCTCTAACGAAGCCATAAAACAAATTCAAAACAGCGTAGGTGTTACAGAAGCTGGTGTACCTAATGAAAAAATATCCGCTGACAATAGAACTAAGTATGGTACTACTCTAACGGGTTTCGCTAAGACTTATATAGCTAACGTTATAAATATAACAGGTAGATCTAAGCAAACTATTAAGCAAGAGCAAGCTGATACAGCTGCTGGTAAAGCCAACATGATGCTTAGTAAAGCTGATAAAAGTTTTTTAGCTATAACTGGTAAAGAGGCTAATATAGATTTTAATGATAAAAAAATAGTTAAAAAATTAAAACAAGATGTTTTTTCTATACTAGGAAACTCAGAGTTTGGTGATTTTAACGAAGAAGAGTTTGTTAAATACTTACTACCTTTAGCTACCAAAGGTTATGATTATAGATTTAAAACAGTAAATGGTAAGAGAGTTTTAGTTGATGATTCTAAAAACACTAGAAATGTAATATTTCAAGGCAGAAGAGACTTCTTTAAGTCATATAATGAATATAGAAAAAGTAAAGGCTTAAAACCTGTAAAACATATTAAAAACGCTAGAACTATTACTTTTAAAGACTCTTCAGGTCAAAATAAAACAATAAAACTAGCTATCTTAAAAAATCAATCAACTATAGGTTTAAACTCAGGTAAGTTTGGTGAGACGTTAGAGGATAGAGTTTTAACAGCTCAGGATCAAAGGAACGGCTTGAAAAAAATTATAGTGAGTTTGAAAAAGTTTGCAGATGAAAATCCAAATGATTTAACCACTGTGCCAATGTTTTTAACTATGTTAAATAGTAACACTGACGGTTTAATTAGAACAGCGGCTATACCTAAGTGGATAATGTACAAAGAAGGTTTAAAAGACTCTGATTATGTGTATGAACACACTCAAACAGCTTCTGACACTATAGTAGAGCTTATGAGAGCTATATATAAAAGCAAAAACAATGCTGAGTTATTAACGGAGTTTGATAACATAATGAAACACTTTGATGTTGCTATTATACCTAAAGAAAACGATAAGAAAGTAAATACACTTTATAAGCAAAACGGTCCTAAAGAAGGTGATGTTTCTAAAACAAGGTATGATGTTAAAATTAAATACCCAGGAGAAGATGGCTTCCCTGTTAGATACGAGTCAGCCAACAGATTAAACGATGCCGGTATAAAGCTACAGTCTCTAAATGATTTTGTAGATACTAAAAAAGAAACAACATTAGGTAAACAAAGTAAAGCTGAGAAAATAAATTTAAGCAAAACTTTTAACGATATACTAGAGAGCAAGTCAGGTATACCTAGTAAAAAGAAATACGGCATTGTTGAGGCTATAACAAAAGGTTCTAGTAAAGGTAGATTTAATTTCTTTATACCGCCATCCGCAGAAGATTTTGTTGGTTTATTATATCCTACACTTGGAAAAGGGAAAATTGGTGATGCTCAAATGTCTTGGTACAAGGCTAACTTAATAGATCCATACGCTGAAGCTATGAATAAATTAAGTAAGGCTCGTGTGTATTTAACAAATAACTATAATCTATTGAAAAAACAATTAGGTGTTGTACCTAAGAATTTATCTAAGAAAATAGAAGGAACAGATTACACTAAAGAACAAGCAGTGAGAGTATATATATGGAATAAACAAAAAATGAATATTCCTGGCATTAGCAAAAGAGATATTAATAAGTTAAGTAAGTTCGTGAAAAACGATGCCAACTTACAAACGTTTGCTGATCAATTAATAAATATGCAATTAGGTGATGGCTACGCTAAACCAAAAGAAGGTTGGCCTGCTGGAACTATAACAACAGATATACTCGAAGGATTAAATACCACTAAGAGAGCTAAGTACTTAAAAACATGGCAATCAAATGTAGACGCTATATTTAGTGAAGATAACCTAAACAAGTTACAAGCTATATATGGTCTAAACTATAGAAAAGCATTAGTGAACATGTTAGAGAGAATGAAAACTGGTAGGAATAGAAGTTTCCCAGGTGATACATTAACAGGTAGGTTTACTGACTGGTTAACTGGTAGTGTTGGTGCTATAATGTTTTTCAACACTAGATCAGCAGTTCTACAAACAATATCAGCTATAAACTTTATTAACTTCAAAGATAACAATGTGTTCGCAGCTGCTAAAGCTTTTGGTAATCAAAAACAGTATTGGGCAGACTTTATGACGCTAATGAACTCTGACTTCTTAAAAGAGAGACGTGGAGGTTTACGTATGAATGTAAATGAAGCTGACATTGCTGATATGGCTAAAAAAGGTGGCGTTAGAGGAGCTATAAGTAAATTACTAGAACTAGGTTTTGCACCTACACAGATAGCGGATAGTTTTGCTATTGCTTCTGGTGGATCTACTTTTTATAGAAATAGAATAAATACTTACAAAAAACAAGGTTTATCAGATAAACAAGCTGAGAAAAAAGCTTTTGAGGATTTTAGAGAAACAGCTGAAGAGTCTCAACAGTCATCTAGAGCTGACAGAATATCTATGCAGCAAGCAAGTCCATTAGGACGTACTGTATTAGCTTTTGCTAACACGCCAGCTCAATATGCTAGAATTATAAAAAAAGCCGCTAGTGATCTTAAAAATGGCCGAGGAGATCGTAAAGAGAATATATCTAAGATAATATATTACGGAGTAGCTCAAAACCTTATATTTAATGCATTGCAACAAGCTTTATTTGCTCTTGCTTTTAGCGATGAAGAACCTGAAGATGAAAAGAAAGAAGAAAAGTACTTGAATATAGCCAATGGTATGTTAGACTCAATACTAAGAGGTGCTGGAATTGGTGGAGCTATTGTTACTGTTGGTAAAAACACAGTTATTAAAATAGCAAAAGAACTTAAGAAAGGTAGACCTCAACTTAAAAATATAGCTCTTGAGTTAGCAAAAATATCACCTCCTGTTTCAGCTAAGTTATCTAGACTACAGCAAGCTGGTAGATCTTACGATTGGAATAAAGATGAAATGATGGAGAAAGGTTTAAGTTTAGACAATCCAGCTTACTTGGCTGGTGCTAATGTTGTCTCTGCTCTCACAAATATACCGCTTGACAGAGCTATTAAAAAAGCTAACAATGTTGTTTCAGCTACTTCACAGGATTTAGAAGCTTGGGAGCGTATTGCTTTAATAGGTGGTTGGCAAGACTGGGAGTTAGGTATTAAGAAAGATGAAAAACCTAAAAAATTAAATAAAAAGAGATTAAGAAAAAAACTTATAAAAAAGACTTTAATAAAGTAAATGGATAAAATAAGCGATCATATAACACTACGTGAGGGTATAAATTCTTATACAGCTAAAAGAATGGGTATAGAAAACATACCTGATGAGTATCAGATTACTAACATGTATATATTAGCTCATAAGGTTTTTGAACCTTTACGTAAATGGGTTGGCGGTCCTATAAAAATAAACTCTTTTTTTAGATCAATAGAGTTAAACGAAGCTATAGGAGGTAGTTCAACATCACAACATTGTGAAGGCAGAGCGATGGACATAGACGATACTTATGGTTGTAAAACTAACTCTGAGATGTTTAACTATATTAAAGACAACTTGGATTTTGATCAGTTGATATGGGAGTTTGGAGATGATGAAGAGCCAAATTGGATCCATGTAAGCTATTGTTCAACAGATGAAAATAGAAAAAGATGCTTAAAAGCATATAAAGATAACGGAATAACTAAATACAAAATAATATGAAAACACCATTGTACAAAAAAGCAACTTGCTGGAAAGGCTATAAATCAGTAGGAAAGAAGAAATCACCTAGCGGAAAAAAAACTAAAAGCGGAAGAATAAAAATGGTAAACAACTGCGTGAAAAAATAAGGAACAAAAAACATATAGGCGTACCATACCTAAAAGTTCCTGTAACCAAGAAAGGGCCCTCGTATTGAGAGCCCTTTTTTAGCATACATGTGTATAGCATATTGAGTTTTTTATACACATTGGTTTTTATATGTATAAAAAAGTCATAACTTTTAGCCTTTAGCCATCACAAGCCAAACAATCCTCGTTCATTGCTTGCTGAGCTATATCACCACGTAAAACAGATTCTGTTCTAGTATAATACAAGGTTTTAACACCTTTCTTCCAAGCATCAAAATGAACTTTGTTTAACCACTTAGGTGTAGCTTCAGACGGAAAGGCTAAGTTTAAACTAACCGACTGATCTATATATTGTTGCCTCAGTCCAGCTTGATTAACTAATTCCAGTTGATTAATCTCTTTAAACGTTTTAAAAACTTCCTTAGCAGGTATGTCGTGAAGTAAAGTAACACCATCAAGAGCATCGATACCCTGTACGCTACCTCCGTCAGCCAATATTTTATCCCATGTTTCATTGTTATTAATTTTTAGTTTTCTTAATAGCTTTACTAACGTCGGGTTTTTCCTAATAAAAGTCCCCTTTGCACTCTGTTCTGTAAAAACATTTGCAGCCCACGGCTCAATACCTGGACTAACATTACCGCTAAGCTTACTATTACTGACAGTAGGAGCGATAGCCCTAAGATGAGTGTTACGCATACCCGTGCCAACACACCAAAGAGGTTCCCCATAAATTTCAGCAAGATCCCTAGAGGCTCTTTCACTTTCGATTTTAATCTGGCTAAATATCTTCCTTGTTTCAAACTGAGCAAGTAAACCTTCAAAAGGAATGCTTTTTTCTTGGAGATAGGTGTGCCATCCAAGTACACCCAGCCCAAGCGCTCTTCCTTTTTGAGCAGAACGAACGGCATTTTCAAAACCTCTAAGTCCTTTTGCTCTTTGAATAAACTCCTCCATAACGCCATCAAGAAACCACGTAGCGTCGTATATAAGGTTAGTGTCTTTCCATTCTTCATATTTTGCTAAATTTAATGATGACAAACAGCATACAAAGCTATGATTCTCATCTGTTGTTAATGTTATCTCTGAACATATGTTAGTCATATGTACTTTTAATCCGTTGTCTTTATATGCTTCTGGATTTGCTTTATTAACATTTCCTTTAAACATAATATACGGTTCTCCAGTTGACTTTCGTTTTCTAAGTAATTTACTCCATCTAGATCTTGCTTCTTTATCTCCTTGTTCAAGCTTACGCATAAACTTGTCACCAATAATTGCGCACTGATGTAGGTTAAGCGATTGTCTGTTAACATCTCCTTTAGGTTCCCTGATTTCAAGCCACTCCTCGAAGTCATCATGTTCAATGTTGATATTAACTGAGGCAGCTCCGCGACGGACACTCCCTTGATTAGTTGCAAGAATTGTTGAGTCATATATCTTGCA
>Ga0222717_10000853_pt1 | contig 25611 bp, 30 predicted proteins | sample C33_18DmetaG_FD_165053 | JGI IMG/M metagenome (GOLD analysis project Ga0222717, IMG submission 165053) | Estuarine water microbial communities from San Francisco Bay, California, United States - C33_18D | ecosystem: Environmental > Aquatic > Marine > Unclassified | place: USA: California... | reverse complement strand
CAATCCTTCCCGGCACTCAGCGAGGCTCTCAACGGCTCTCAGCCATCACTCCCGGCCATGCCGTAACCGGGGCATATTCCGGGCAATAAAAAGGCCCGGCGATAAACCGGGCCCCTATAGGACATTGTCACAATAAGGATCAACTATGCGTGTAGCCGTCCGCCTCGATAGCCAGCCACAAGCCGGGAACCTGAACCACCACCGCATCATCCATGCCAAAGGTGCTTTTCACATCCCGGCGAAAATCACGGTAGCACCCGGTCAAACCGGGGCGGCTGCCGTTGCTTTCATGCCACCGCTGCCACACCGCATAAACGGCCCGGCGCTGCGCCTTGGTCAACACTTGCCGGGTCATGCTACCGGGCCCATTGCTTCGAGCATTTCACGCAGCTCTGAGGGCGTCAGGCCTAGATCCGCTGCGGTCGTGTTCAGGGGTTCGCCCAGATCAATGCGGCGCTGCGCCTCGATCAATTCGGCGGTCATGCTGCGAGCTGCTTTCACTACATCAAACATCTTACCAGCTCGCCTGATAATGAACGCTGCGCCATTGTGCATGCGATCCGCTGGGGTGCTTTGGTGCAGCCTCGAGCCACCGGGCGGCTGCCCGGATCTTTTCCGCATGCTCTACAGCCTCGGCCCGGTGATCGTCCCATAATTTAGCAGACCCAAAAAAGAACCCGCCGCAATCCTCATTGGATGGCAAGGCGTCCTCAGTCAGGGCCCCGGCGATCTTTTCCAGATCTTCCCCGGTGAGATCTATCCGCTGGCATTTGTCCACACCATCGGAAAAGGTCTTCACGATATATTCGTGCAGCGGTGCGAACTTGCGCCAATAGCCTAGCTCGTACTGGGTGCTGCTAACGTGCTCACCATCAGCGTCGAGCGGCCTACCCATCTTTTTGACCTCTTCCGGGCTCGGGCGATCTTCCCCCTGCTCGTATTGTTTCCGCAGCGTGTCGTAGTCTGGGACGTAATACTTTTCGCCTGATAAATACATATCTAACCCCATGATATTATCCCCCCCCCTACGCTGCAATTGAGCCAGCAGCCCGAGCGGCTGCGGCATATTCTGAAATGGTTTTATCGGCGGTAAAGAACCGGTCCACCTCGAGCCCGAGGCCGAGCGGCCCCTTCACCTCGGCCAGCTCGTGAACCGAGACGCTGCCCAGCTCAGGCGAGCCCATGCCGAGATCACAGAGGCCATAGGCCACCCCATGCGGGTCCATGCTGGTGAGCAGCCAAGTGGCGGCACCGCACGGGTTAAAGATCTTTACCACCGGGCGGTGGTCCAGATAATATTCTTGATCGTTCTCGAGCAGTTTTTGCTTTTGTTTTGCGGTAATTTTCAAAGCCATTTTTGGGCCTCCTAAGTTAGTTGATTTGCTGATGGTCAAACCTGTCTCATCAGGTGCCGGGGGTCAGGCCGGTCACGACCGGGGCACGGGCCCCGGTTTCGACTTAGGCGGCGAAGCGCTGCCATGCCTCGCTGCTCACAATACGGGTCACGGCGGTCTCCCGATCAGCCAGCACTGCGGCCACATTATCGGCCCCGGTGTTGCGTACCTTGAACTGATCAGTGGCATGGCTGCCCCATTGGGTCAGGGCGCTGTATACGGACCAGACTGTCATCCCTCTTGCGGCGGCCTCCCGGTCGAGCTGTTCCATCAGCGCCTTGGTGTGCTTGGGGCTGTTGCCGGTGTCCTTTAGAACCTGCTCGGCTTCCTCCGGGGAGATCTCGGCCATGGCCCACCGTTGCCACACTCGGCAACGCTCCAGAAACATCTCCGCCTGCGCCCGGATAAACCCGCCCAGATGCTCGGGGGTGAAGGCCTGAGTGTGGCGGAATGCGTCCGACGTCATGACATCCCCCATCATACCGTTGAGGCAGACAAGATCCTCGGCCCCAGCCCACACCTTGATCGAGCCCCCGCCGTGGTAATTGCTCCAGCCTGCTTTGAAGTTCAGCATGGTGGGCTTGCCCGAGAGCTGTTTAAGCTCGTAAGCCATATTGCTAAAGGTCAGATCCACCCGGGAGAAACGGCCTTCAAACGAGGTCACCTGAGCCGAGCGCACCCCGTCATCAAAAGCGGTGGTAGGCAACCCGGCCCCGAGCCCCTCAATAAAGGCCGCATGGATGTCTGAATTCTGAGCAATGGCAAACCGCTGCCCAACCACAAACAAGGGCTCGCCGGTATCCTCTCGCAGCAACAGGCTGCCGATCGTTTTGGGCAGGCGCTGCAACGTCCAAGTGTTACCGGCTGAACCCTCCCGGCTCACAGCCAGCTCGGTCGGCATAGGCTCCCGGTCCTCGAGGTAGCCGAGGCCTTTCTGGATCACGTTGAAATCTAGCTTGGTGGACAAGGCCAGCGGATCAATCACTTGGCGCTCGGCGGCGGCCTTGGCGCTGATCGTTTGGGCCAAGCTAATAACCTCGGCAGGCAGGCGGTCGATTGAATTAAAAGTGTTCATTTTGGTATTCTCCAGTTAGTTGATTTGGCTGACATTCTCGTCAGGCCCGGGCGGTCATTCCCGGTGCGACCGGGGCGGTGTGCCCCGGTTTCGATTTAGCCAAACAGTCGGGCAAAAAACCCCCGGTTTCTGCACTCGGCCAATTTCTCGGCCATGCGCTCGAGCTGCGCCTCGGCGGCCATCAGATCCAGCTCGGTTTGCTTGCGGCGCTCGAATTCGTCATGCGCCTCTTTCGACCACCGGTTAGCCCAGCTCGGATCGTTCAGGCGATCATGTGCAGCCTGCTCGGCGATCCGGGCATTGGTCACCTCGGTCTCGGCGTGATCCAGTTTTTGCTGCAGAGCATTGGTGGCCGCATTAGCCAGCTCGAGGGTGTCCCGCAGCTCGTTAATCTGGGCCTCGTGATCCTCAACAATTTTTGTAGCGGTCTCGAGCGCACCCTTGGTGCCGAATAATTTGTCGGACAATTCCCCGACCGATTTCTTGGCGTTCTCATAAGCCTCCCGGGCTGATTTGGTCATTTGCTTTTGATCGATCAGACAAGACTGCTCGGCGACCAGTCGCTTAACGATGTCGGCATGCTCGGCCTTCCATTTATGGCCCCAAGCCTTGGCCTCGGTCAGTTCCTCACGAAGGCCTGTATGCAGCTCTAAGTTTTGGCGGCGGCGGTCCATTGATTTTCTGCGAAGATCCCGGAAGGCGTCCCGGGCCTTTTGGCTGCGCTTGCGCTCAACCTTTAACTCACCTTGCAGCGCTAAGTTTTGCAGCTCGAGGCGGTGGCTATCTTTATCCAGACCGGGCCGGTCGGTTGTGTAGGGTGCGTTAGCGGCAACGATCTTGCGAACGGTGGGCCAGCTCACCCCATACTGCTCAGATAGTTTTTGGATCGAAGCCCCGGCGGCTCGCAGCTCGGCCATCTCGGCCCCGCAGGCCCAAGCCCGGCTGGTTTTCTTGCTCACCCACACCGGGGCGGTTTTGGTGGCTTTCAATGCGGCGGTGTGGTCAGTCAGTTGCATGTTCATTTTGGTCAGTCTCCAGTTAGTTGTGGGCGTTCTCATCAGTGGACCTTGCCCAAGGTATCCAGACGCCCCGGGGGGCGTTTCGAATTTAAAAAGATCCGGGCCCGTTATAGGTGCCCAGCTCGGCCACCCGTTCCCGGTAAGCTCGATCACCGCCAAAGAATTCAAAGCTCCGGAGATTGTGCCCCCGCTCGATCAGCTCGGCCCTGTATTTAGCGGCCAAGGTTTCATTCATTTGGCCCTTCGTATGGCCGATACAGGCGGTTGTGTTTAATGCGTTGCACATCCATTCCATCAGAGTTGCATCTGTGGCGGTTTTGATTTGCTCGGATGTCATCGATCACACCTCCACATAAACAACGGTGGCGGGTTTCAAAAAGATCTCCCGACCAATATCATCCGCAGCCGTGCAACAATAATTTGCCGGGCCGAATGCGTCCTTGCGGTTATAATGATTTCTTATGAATTCCTTTTGCGCCTCGGGCTTCCGGCGGAAATAGTCTCCCTCTTTTAAACGGCGGATCTCGAGGGCTTTGAATTCGGTTTGATTGGTCATGGTCGTCTCCAGTTAGTTAAAGTTTCATCCGGGCACACCGCCCGTGCCTTCCCTTAACATAGTTCAGGCCACTTAGTAAAGCCCGTTAAAAGCACCGTCTTATTTGATAGTTAAATGGCGATAATTGGGGGAAGGGGGTGCAGCCTTATCCTGCTATGCGAAAACCCAAACAGCACTCAGCGGCGCTCTCAAGCGCTCTGGTGATATGTTCCAAATAATGAGACCGCCCCGGGGGGCGGCCATCCTTAGCTAAAGATCCAGTAGAATATTGTGCCCCAGAATAGGGCAAAGCCTAAGAGCTGGTATACGATCACCAATTTATAGCAGCCCGACCAGCCGGGGTGACCTCGAGCGTCACATCACCGATGCCCCGAACCCTCCGCCAGATATGCTTTTGAAGATTGGTTTTGGTGCGCTTCAAATATCCCCGGCGCAGCAACCCCTCGGCGGCCTTGTCCAGCTCGGCGGCGGTGCGCCGTTTTCGATCCCCGGCCTGCGGCCTCGAGATGATCGGGAAGGGATAGCAGAACCCATCCCCCCGGGTGGCTGCATGGATCAGAAGCAGCGCCATTTCATCCGGTAAATTTTCGTCTGTCATTTTGGTCATCCTTTTTAGTTAGTTGAACCCGGCGGCTGCCGGTGTTGATCACTTAACAATCCGGCAGTTAGATGGCAAGCCAGCCAATCAAATAAAATTCAAGATCTGGTCGATATCGATTTTTTTCATCTACATGATGTGCACCAATGATGTGCATAAGTATGTGCATAAAATTACATTACTAGGAATGTAGTTAATTCTTGACGTGCAAGTTAAATCAAATTATGACCACGGCTGTCGTATCCCGACCAAAAACTAACTAGAACGAAAGGGGAACTATGAAAATATCAAAGGAGTATGCTGTCGAGCTTGGTAATGCTTTTTTAGAAGCTGCTGAAATAGCCAGCGAATCCGATACCCCTGCCGTCATCATTGAGCTTAATGAGCAGACCGTATTAGCTGTATCTGACCCCGAGGATGGTTTTGATGCAGGATTACCAGCCATATGTATGGTCATATAGTAATTATTTGACGTGCAAGTAGTTAAAACCCGGCTTTTGTCGGGTTTTTTCATGCCCAACTCCTATAGCACCTTGACCCTTTAACAAAAAACCCCCCGACCGAAGCCGAGGGGAGGGGGGAGTAACTGAAACTAGACAACAACTATTCCTCACTTATACACCATCCAACTATTATCGCAAGAGCCATCTTGTATTGACTTTAGCTAAGTGCAAGTCTACCGTTTAGTATGCAACTAGAACGGTGACCAATATGAAACACTATAAATACTTATACACGGAAGAGCAAAAAGCTAGGACTGTTTGGGTGATCAACCCACCCAAGTCTGTCCGAAACAATTTAGGCGTGGGCTATGAGCAGTATTACACGCTAGTGGATGGCCGTAGACGATCTGAGGAGCTGATGCAGGCGGTCGAGGACCATAAACGCCGCAAAGCTCGTACTAAGAAAATGCACATCCCACCTAATACAGTGGATGCGTTATGGGCGTGGTACAAGCAGCACAAGAGCTACAAGACTCTTACGGATAATTCCAAACGCACCTACGCCCAGATATACAAATCAATATCAGGGACGTATCTTAAAGGATCAGATACACGTTTCGGATTGCTCCTTACTCGTACCGTAGACTCCGAGGTTGCAGACAAGATCCACGCACATATGGAGAAGCATCACAGCGAGCATGCTGCGAACTCAGCCGTAAAGGTACTGCGGCGGATGTTTTATGTCGGACGCCGTGGCCCATTACCAAACACCCGGGCAAATCCATTTCAGCAAATGGGCCTTCGACAATTAATCAGCCGCCGGGTTCGATGGACTGATGAAGACGTGGAGAAGTTTATCACGACTGCCGACGAAATGGGGTTTTGGTCAGTCGGCACCCTGCTACTCATGTGCTACGACTTATGTCAGAGACCCGGTGATATGCGCCAGTTAACATGGTGCAAGTTTAACGATGGCGTATTTAAGTTTGTACAAGAAAAGACCCAGCGCAAGAACCCGCACCCAATTGTACTAGACGCTTCCGAGCGTCTGATCTCACGACTCTCAGAGATCCCTCGAGGTGATGCGGATGATGTTATAATTAAATACGAAGCCACTGGACGGCCATACGATAAGCGTATGTACTCTAAGATTGCCGCTCGTGTACGCACCCAATCAGGCCTTAACAAAGAGCTTCAGATACGTGATGCTAGGCGCTCTGGTGCCACCTTGCTCGCTGAGTTTGGATGCACCGAAGATGAGATAGCCTCAGTGACCGGGCACACGTCACGAGACATGCTTCGAGTGTACGTTAACCCCACCCAGAAAACAGCCTCACGGGCGATGCAGAAAAGGTTCTCGAATGGCTAATGTGAATGACGCTCGGAAGTTGTTCGAAGCAGAAGTTACTAAGATGACGGGTAAGCCCTGCTCGAACATGACTGAGCGTCTTCTAGATCTCATCGTGAGTGTAGTTCCAATTTATATGGAAGCCGAGCTGAACAGACTCGGCGTCATAGAAAAGAAACCGCAACGCACTTCAGTTGCACCTAATCGAGAATATAAAGCTGTAGAGCTTGATGATAATGGAGAGCCGCCGTGGTGAAGCCGGGAATACAATGCAGATTATTTGGGCGGGACTTTCCTAGCGTGGCCGAAGCTGCTCGGCACCACAAAATAAGCCACTCGTGGGCTCGTGAATTAGTACATGCCGGGAAGCACCAAAATACTTGTCGTGATTCTGTGCGAAATAATTGGTCTGGGCAGTTCAAAAAGACAAGTAAAGCCCAGACAAGTCCAGTTTAGTACTTAAAACCCAATAAAATAAGGACTTTGGTTGCGGGAGTAGGATTTGAACCTACGACCTTCAGGGTTGTGGTTTATCTATCTATAATAAGGGTTTATTGGGGGGTAGTACCAGTAGACCGATAACTAAGTGTTAAAATTAGCACTATACAAATGATTTATTCAGTGTATAAGCGAGGGGCCTCGGGCCCCGAGCGTACCCCATACTGGTAGGACTTATGCATAGTCGTAATGAACAGATACAAATGATCAAAGGAATCAGTCTAGGGGCTAATGAACGCCGCAGTTTGAACTGTCCGTTCTGTGGTGACACTAATAAAAAGTTTAGTATAGCCAGACTAGATGGCCGGATCGTTTGGAACTGCTACAGAGCCAGTTGTAATGCTCGAGGTGCCTTCGACACAGAACGTAATCAATCAGAATTAAAGTCACGGCTATCTAAAGTTGAGATTACCCTACCTCGTAAGATTAACTCTATACCGACTATACTTTCATCTGTGTATAGCCACTCTGATGCAGTTGAATATCTTAAATCAGTAAACTCTTTAGAAGCGTATAAAGACGGTTTAGCTCACATCAAATACTCCCCCTCTGATAATAGAGTGTTGTTCTTTAACAAGGATAAAACCGGGGCGGTAGGAAGGGCTTTAGATAAGCGAAATCCTAAGTGGTGGACCTACGGGAATACCTCTGGGGGCATAGTGGTAGGAGATAATTCTCATGCAGTGGTGGTAGAAGATGCTGCTTCAGCCTGCAGCGTGTCTAGAATTGGAGTTACTGGAGTGGCACTCTTAGGTACACAACTTACGCCACTTATTAAGTCTGCTCTATCTGATTTTGTTCGTGTAATAATTATTCTTGACAAAGATGCATCTTCTAAGGCATTAAATATTGCTAAGACATTGGCACAATATACCAGTGCCTCAGTCAGACTAACTAGGGATGATCTCAAGTATCTACCCCCTGCTAAGATAAGAGAGGTTCTTAATTGTGAATATTAAATATAAAAATCCTTTGTTTTGGGGTTTAGTTGCGCATGAATGGACAGGCTCTTACCTGCTTAAAAATTACGGCGCTCATTTTAGAAAATATTTGAGTACACTAAGTAAAAAAATACTTTCGGTTGGGTCTGATTGGGTTGGTAATAGTATCTGGGATAGCCCAGTAGTTAGTCTAGCACCACCCTCTTGAACATATATAAAATTTAACATAGAGGCGCAGGTAATCGGCTGCGTAATCAAGTATTCGTCTAAGCCGCCAATACAGACGTAAAAGTAAAAGGAATGGCAAAATGAAAGCCCGAGCAATTTTAGTCATCGATTACCTGTTCGAAGAGGGTGGTTATAAACAAGCCGCTGCCGAGCAGGAAAAGATAGAAGCAATGCTGGATAAGTTAATCAAAGATAACCCGGCAGTGGTAAACTCGCAGATGAAAATCACTGAGCGCCGGGGAGATACCCCGCCTAACATATCCAAGATGAAGTTTAGGAATAACTAAGCCTAATCAATAAGTTAAAATTTTATTAAGAGCCTCGGTCATTCCGGGGCTTTTTTTATTTTATGAGCTATGCTATCCAAGCGCACCTAACAATCAACTAACAAGGTGTTAAATGGACCACTCAATAATCAAGAGCCTTCTTAGAAAGGACTTTTACGAGCAGAACAAGACTAGACTCAAGGCGTCTCTCTTCGAAGATGAGGTACGAGACCTCTACAATGTAATCACAGAAGCCCATGATAGGTACGACCATGACTTATGCTCCAACGAACTAAACCTCCTATACGAGCAGCAACACCCGGTAGCCACTAGAGCTGAGAAAGAAGTTGTTGCAGATCTTATTGGTCGTATTTCTCAATCGTCAGACATATCCACTGAAGTGGCTTCGGACATATTATTAGATCTGTATCGTAAGACAGAAGGCCTGAAGATAGCTAACCACGGCATATCTATTTCTGAAGGTCGCTTCGATGCATTAGAAGATGTTAAAAAGCTGATCAGTAATATTGATGAGGACTTTGAGCCTGACGATCTACCCCAGCCCTGCCGCTTAACTGTTGATGAATTAATGGCTACGGCGAGTGACGCCAACCGCTGGCAATTTAATATCCCTACGTTGTCTCGGCACGTCTATGGCATTGGGCCGGGGGAGTTTATGGTGGTGTTTGCCCTATCTAATGTTGGCAAATCTGCCTTTGGCATCAGCCTATGCTTTGCGCCCGGAGGTTTTGTAAGCCAAGGAGCAAAGTGCATGATCGTAGGTAATGAAGAGGTTGTAGCTCGCACCCGACTACGTGCCATGATTGCCTACACCGGAGTGAGCGCCCGACAGATAGCGGATGGTAAAGGCGTTGAAGTGCAGAATACGTTTGCTGATATTGAAGACCAAGTTGAGTTTATAGACGCCCAAGGTCTGGATTTAAATACGATAGAAGCCTGCATAAAACGATTTGAGCCAGACGTTGTAATTGTCGATGTGGCCGACAAGATCGTCATACCCGGTAATTTTAATGCAGGACACGAGCGCTTGAGAGCCTTGTATGTCCGGCTGCGTGAAACCGCCAAGACTTATAATTGTATGTTGCTGGGGGTCAGCCAAGCCAGCGCCGAAGCCCATAACAGAACAATCCTGCCATTTACGATGATGGAGAACTCTAAAATTGGTAAAGCCTCGGAAGCTGATTTAATCTGTGGCATCGGGGCTTACGATGATCCTGATGATAATACCCGGTATCTAAGCATTTCTAAAAATAAGTTAAACGGTTGGCACGGTACCGAAGCAGTTCAACTCCAAACGGAGGTTAACCGCTATGTCGCTTAATGTACTTACACTCGATGGAGAGACCACCACACGTAAGTTAGGCGATAAGCACGACAACAGCCCAATGAACCCCGATAATAAGTGCGTGGGCATGTGGTTTAAAAAGAATGATGAGCCGGTTCAAGGTTTGGTATTTTACCACGCTGAAAAGGATGTACCGGACGATCCTGCCCCGCTTGTGGAAGCACTAAAATGGGCTGATGTGATTGTCTGCCATAACGCCAAATTTGATATCCTGTGGTTAACTCAGATGGGTTTTGAAATACCGCCTAAAGTATTTTGCACAATGGTGGCACAGTATATTTATGCTCGAGGCCAGATCCAAGAAAGGTTTAGCCTAGAGAAGGTGGCTGAGAAGCGGGACGTAACTCGAAAAAAGAGTGAGCTGGTCTCTCAGATGTTTAAAGACGGAACTGGGTTTGACCAGATGCCCCTGCACATTGTTGATGAATATGCAATTGCTGACGTTCAATCGACTTACGAAATATATCTGCAGCAAGTGGCCGAGCTGGAGCTGCCGAAGAACAAACCCTTAAAACCTATCTTTGATCTGATGAACGAAATGCTGATGTTTCTTGTTGAGATCGAAACCAATGGAATCAGAATAGATAGGCAAGTTTTATCTGATGTTGAGGTCAAGTTTAAGACTGAGAAAGCCAAGCTCGAGAATGATCTATCTCGGATCATCGAAGAAGTTATGGGAGATACCCCTATCAATTTAAATAGCGGGGCTGACATGACTAAAGTGGTTTACTCCCGACAAGTCATAGACCGAAAAAAGTATGTAGATGTATGGAACATCGGCCTTGATGCTCGAGGCAAGCCTAAGATGATGTTTCCCATGAGCGATAGTAAGTTCGCCCGTTTGGTTCGAGAGAATACTCAAAAGATCTATCGCACTGTGGCCCATTGCTGCACTGAATGTAGTGGATCTGGCCGCATCAGGAAAATTAAAAAGGACGGTACGCCATTTAAACAAACAAACGTGTGCCCGGTCTGTGCTGGGGCTGGGGCCATTTACGTGCCTACTAATAAAGTAGCTGGGCTCAAGCTATCCCCGGTGGATTCGTCCTACGTGTCGATTAACGGATTTAAAACTAATAAGGAGACAATTAAAAAGCTGCTCCTACAAGCTCAGAACAAGGACAATCTGCAAGCAGTGGAGTTTCTTACCAAGATGACTCGCCTTAATGCAGTCAGCACGTACTTGGATAGTTTTATAAAGGGCATCCAAACCTACTGCCGGGACACTGGCCTACTCCACTCTAGCTTTAATCAAACCACAACGGCTACGGGTCGCTTGTCTTCTACCAATCCTAACTTCCAAAACTTACCCAAGGGTAATAAATTTGAGGTGCGTCGGGCTATTGTCAGCCGGTTTGGTCCAGAAAATTTTATCTGCGAAGCCGACTTCAGCGGCCTTGAATTTAGAGTGGCTGGCGAGCTTAGTCGAGATCCCCAGATTATCGAAGACGTTTTAAATGGCAAAGACGTTCATAGTCAGACGGCCTCGATAATCCATCAAAAACCTGCCAGCGAGGTGACTAAAGACGAAAGAGGTGCGGCGAAGGCTATGACGTTCCAACCCCTTTATGGCGGGATGGGAAAAGGCTTAGAGCCCCACTTACGACAATACTTTGACTCCTATTTTGATATATATAAAGGCTTGGCTAAGTGGCATAGTGCCTTGGCGGATGAGGTGCTGGAGAAGGGTTATATACAGACCCCTAGCGGTCGGCAATTTGCTTTCCCCAATGCGAAACGGCTGCGGGGCGGTCGGGTGTCTAATCATACACAATTGGTTAATTATCCGTGCCAATCATTTGCCACGGCGGATGCGGTGCCCTTGGCGTGTATCCGGGCATTACGGGCCTTCAAGGAACGAGACCTTAAATCAAAAATTGTCCTGACCGTGCACGATTCTATCGTTTGTGATGTGGTTAAAGAGGAGCTCCCACAAGTCAAGGAAGCTTTGAAGTGGGCCATGGTTGGTGTGGCTGATGAAATGAAGGAGCGGTTTGACTACGATACAATTCTCCCTCTCGATATTGAAATCGCAATTGGGCCAAATTGGATGGAAATCGATGAGATCAGTGTTGACTGACGCACTTAGCTACCGTATAGTTAAGCACTAACGAAAAAGGAGACCCGAATGGGCGAGTTAATGTATCACACCGATATGAGCATGGATCAAATGAGATCTATGATGGGAACCAGCGACAGGCCGCTAAAACAAAATTCCCAGCCTAATAATAGATTACCGGAATTGAAGATCAGCTCTCAGCGGAAAGATGAATCTGGTAATGACATTAAAAAACACATGGGTGAGTTCTATGTGAAGGGGCTGGGTGAACCTGTGTACGCCAAGAGTGTTCGGGTTAGGGTTCTGTCGCAGCTTTATCAGTGGGTAGATTTTGATGAAGAGCAGATGCGGCCCCGTAATAAAACGATAATGATACCGTTTTTAAATATGGAGCCTCGAGATGAGCTAGGTACGATACGCTGTGGTAAACCTCTAACAAAAGATATGGCGGATTGGCCGAAAGCTAAGAAGGCCCAGTACGATTCAATTAATTTGTTTCGGCAACTACGTGGCTTGGTTACCTACGAAGGCCAAACCGCAGATGGTAAAACTGTGTTGGTGGAAAACCAGCCGTGCATTATTATGAATAAGCGCAGCTCGTACATGAAGTTTGAGCAAGGCGTTATCTCCAGAATTAATGGCCGGGAGTTCAGCGACTACTGGCTTGATGTTACGTCCGAAGAACAAGAGATGGGGTCCGTGGTCTACTACACTTGGAAATACACTCCAGACCTTAAAAATCCTGTGAGTATGGATGATGATACCGAAGCCACATTAGTCGAGATTGCTCGCATGGTGGTGGAAGAGAATATTAGAATTGAAAATTCGTATAAGAAAAATAGGCAGAACTACGAACTGAATGAAGAGGCCTTACAAGCTTTGGAATCAGTCGAAGCTGATCTTGATGCAGACCTCGTAGATCTACCAGATTAATGCTCGAGGTAAAAATACGCAAAGCGTGTAGTCGGCTCAGTAATAATGAGCCGATTAAAATGGAGCCAGAATGGATCGATGAATGCGTAGAAATGATCAGGGACGCTCTGCATAAACAATTCTTTCGGAAGAAAGAAGAGTTTCGTCCTCGAATGTCCAACATAGCCAAACCGTCCTGCCAACTCCAAATGGAGAAGCGGGGCAAGCCAAAGGCTCGATTACCCTATAACTTCATAGTGCGTATGCTGCACGGGGATATAATCGAGGCTGTTATGCAACTGATTCTTCGGGCGTCAGGTGCAAACATTACCGGCGGCAAAAACAAGGTTAAGTTGGACCTCGATGGTACGGAAGTCCGAGGCGAAGATGATATTGAGATCGATGGTAAAATCTTTGATGTTAAGTCAGCTTCGCCTTGGGCCTTTAAGAATAAGTGGAGCAGTGGCTTAGAGGGCCTTAGAGAGGCGGATGACTTTGGTTATGTAGGTCAATTGGTTGGGTATTCCGTAGCTCAGAATAAAAAACCGGGTGGTTGGATTGTTGTCGATAAGAGTTCTGGTGAGATCAATGTGGTCGAAGCCCCTCTTAGAGCCAAGGATACCAAGGATATTATCCAAGGCATGAAGGATAATCTAAAGGCCCTAGACGGTCGCTTTAAGCGCTGTTTTGAGCCTGAAGAGGAGTTGTTTCGCAAAAAGCCAACTGGATCTAAGAAGCTCCCGGCTACCTGCGGTTTCTGTCCTTTCATTGGCAGTTGTTGGCCCAAGGCTCAGAACTTGCCCATGACCTTATCGCAAGCTCAAAACCCACGGCATTTTTGGTACACTGAGTATGCTGGGAAGAAACTTTGAAAACATCCTCGGCTAAAGCAAAAGGGCGTAATTTCCAACAATGGACACGGGATCAACTTTTAGATCGATTTAATGCCCTTGAGCCTGCCGACATTCTTTCAACATCGATGGGCGCAGGCGGTGCCGATTTGAAGCTGTCGCCTGCGGCCCAGCGCCTTATCCCACTCAGCTTTGAGTGCAAGGCCCATAAATCATTCGCTGTCTACAAGATCATGGATCAGGCGGCAGCAAATTCACCCCAAGGGATAGAACCCATCTCGGTAATCAAGGCGGATCGAAAGAAACCGTTGGTGGTTATAGATGCGGAATATTTCTTCGACCTATTGGCACAGTCTAATGTCTGATGACACAGATCTTATAAACACTCTCGTACTGTACGTTGAGTTGGAGGAGGACGGTGGGCTGAGCGTAAGCGGGGCTCAGTACCTCGACCAAGATCTAGAGCCTGAGATGGCGCAGTATCTGACCTGCCTAATGCGAGGAATGTTCGTCCTGTTTGATGATCTAACGGATACGTTTGTACACGTAGGATCTCTCATGGAAGCCTATTCCGAAATGGTTGAGAAGGCGGAGCAAGAGATAAGCTTCGAGGCAGATCCCGAGCTACTTAAAGCCATTGCTGAGAGCAAGATCATCCCATTCAAAAAGAAGAGTTAAGCATGGCTAAATGGGATCTAAATAAAATGGATTGTAATCCGAAAGACCGCATAAAAATTGAGTCTGATGGGCTTTCTACTTCGTATTATGTCTTACCCACCCACGCTACTGAGCTGCGTCATCTGATCAGCTTTAAGGGCATGAGCAAGAGCCGGGGCGATATATTCAAAGCCTGTTATCGGCTCGGTGAAAAGCAGGGCACAGACGTAGCCTACGACCTCAACAAAATGAAGTTCTTCATTCAGGACTTAATCGAAATGCATCAGAGAGGTGAGCCGCTATGAATTTTTCAGACTACCAAACACAAGCCGTAAAAACTGCCATATACGATGATGCAGATTATATAGTTTATCCTGCTCTAGGCCTGCTCAGTGAAGCCGGTGAAGTGGCGGGTAAAGTCAAGAAAGTCCTGCGGGACCATAAGGGTAATTTTACCCCAGAACTCCGAGAGCAGATAGCTGACGAGGCAGGAGATGTGCTGTGGTACTTAGCCTCTCTGTGTTCTGACCTCGGCGTAGATATGGCCTCTGTGGCCCAAAAAAACCTCAACAAGCTTAATAGCAGAATGGCCCGTGGAGTAATTCAGGGCTCGGGAGACAATAGATGAGCAGCTTTAAATCAAACCTTAATCCAGAATTTAGATCTAAGTTTAGTGAAGATATATTTAATCATAAGTATCGGCACGAGGGTGCGGAAACTTGGGACGCATTAGCCAAGACTTTGATTGATGATGTGTGTGGAGATCTTTTGTCTCAAGAAGACCAAGATCAATTAACGCAATATGTGCGTGAGATGAAATTTATCCCCGGCGGCAGATATCTTTATTACGCTGGGCGTCCTAATAAATTCTTTAACAATTGCTATCTCCTAAAGGCCGAGGAAGATAGTCGTGAAGATTGGGCTAACCTATCGTGGAAGTCTGAAAGCGCTTTGATGACCGGTGGCGGAATCGGCATAGATTATTCAGTGTACCGGGCTAGTGGTTCTCCCATCTCCAAGACCGGGGGCCAAGCTAGTGGGCCTATCCCTAAGATGAATATGATCAACGAGATTGGTCGCCGGGTTATGCAAGGGGGCTCTCGTAGGAGTGCTATCTATGCCAGCCTGAACTGGAAGCATGGTGACATACATGAGTTTCTAGGTGCTAAAGATTGGGGCAGCATGCCCGTGGGAAGCACTGGAAAGACCTTGTGGGATATCAAACAAGAAGACTTTAACTTCCCTGCCCCGTTGGACATGACAAACATCTCTGTGAACTACGACACAGAGTGGCTGTTGAACTATTACAAGACCGGGGATGTGGGTGACGTATTTGTGAAGAACGTGCGTCAGGCAATGCAGTCAGCCGAGCCGGGTTTCTCATTCAACTTCTTTGATAAGGAAAATGACACACTGCGTAATGCCTGCACTGAAGTTACTTCAGCGGATGACAGTGACGTGTGTAACTTAGGCTCGATCAACATGGGCCGCATCGAAGACATAGACGAGATGGCGGAAGTGGTCGCACTAGGAACCAAGTTCCTTATTTGCGGCACCTTAAAAGCTCGTCTGCCCTATGAAAAGGTCTACGAAACTAGAGAGAAGAACCGCCGTCTAGGCCTTGGCCTGATGGGTATGCACGAGTGGTTAATCCAGAGGGGATCAAAATATGAAGTTACTCCAGAGCTGCATTCGTGGCTGCAGGTATACAAAGGCGTCAGTGATAAAGTATCTCGAGAAACCGCAGACGAGTTCTCAATATCTAGACCAGTGGCAAACAGAGCCATCGCCCCAACCGGGTCCATTGGTATTCTGGCTGGCACCAGCACTGGCGTTGAGCCTATTTTTGCTGTTGCTTTTAAGCGTAGGTACCTCAAGGGAAATACACGATGGGTATACCAGTACGTGGTGGATAATGCTGCCCAAGTCTTAATCGACCAAGGTGCCGACCCAAATAGTATTGAAAGCGCTATCGACCTAGCGTCCGATTATGAGCGGCGTATGGCTTTCCAAGCGGATGTTCAGGACTACGTGGATATGTCAATCTCTTCAACCATCAACCTACCGGCTTGGGGATCTAAGCTTAACAATGAGGATACGGTAGCTGACTTTGCCCTTACGCTGGCTAAGTATGCACCCCGTCTAAGAGGCTTCACTTGTTATCCTGACGGCAGCCGAGGCGGTCAGCCACTCACATCTGTGCCCTATTCAGAAGCAGTAGAGAAGCTGGGAGAAGAGTTCGAAGAGCATATCGAAACCCATGATATTTGCGAAATATCTGGAACCGGCGGGTCTTGCGGCGTCTGATGATTAAAGGGTTCAGCTCAGAGGACCATGCCCGGTACGACCAACCGGCCAGACAAACAGCCAAGAGGTTTTGGAAAGCTAATGGCTACGAGTGCTACGATCATGAAAATGAGTATGATGTAGACCTCGTAGTTAAAGGCAAAGGGCGTAATTTCTTCTGTGAACCCGAGGTTAAAACCGGGTGGTATGGGTTGAAATTTCCCTTTGAAACCTTACATATACCAATACGGAAGGCCAAGTTTTTAGACCGGCCCACCGTCTTTATTGTGTTCAATAGCAGCCTCCATCGAGGGGCTGTGGTGAGCAGACAATACCTCAAATCCGCCCCAAGAAAAAAGGTACCCAATAACCGGGTACCCACAGGCGAATTATTCTTCGACATACCTGTTGATCAGGTTAAATTCTTCAGCTTTTTAGGAGTGTAATATGACCCTCACTATGCCCTTCGGAGCGTTTGCTCCAGCCTATCAAATGACCTACACATTGCCCGTATTCAGCCTGCCAATGATGCCGGTATATACGGTGGTAATGGTGGAAAAAGACAATGAAATCAAAGAAAAAGCCTCTGAGGATATTGACCCCGAGGCTTAAAAACACTACATATTGTGTTGAGCGGTTTGGTCACCGTTCTAGTTAGTTGAGCCCCTCGAACTTCGGTTCGGGGGGTTTTCTATTGCGGTACCAAATCCATCATTTGCTGATCAATAGGATCTATTTCGTCATCTAATCCCACTAAAACACCCCGGGCTGATATTGCAGTCATAATAGACAGAGCCCCCGGTTCATTGCCCCGAGCCACAAGATCTAAGATACGAGCAAACTCTTCGGGGTATGCCACAATATCACCAATTGTAGCTTCGGCAGCTTCTTGAATTTCCTTGCGCTTACCTTTTGTAAGTGCGTCTAATAAGTTACGAGTGATGGTGGCCTGCGTGTTAAGAACACCGTAGCGCAGTGTTACAACACGATCCATAAGCTTCTTTAGATCTGCGTCATAGCTTGTGTTTGACCCAAATACTTGGCCTCGCATTGATTGACCACCGGCAGCAATGTCATGGATTTCTAACAAACGAACTACCTGTGCGGCTCGCTCTGGGTCATTCGAGAAGACTATGTTTAAGGACTTCAATACTGGGCTGGAAGGATCGTTAAGAATATTGCCTACCTGCGCCGGGGAAATAGATCGGACATTACCAGCGGGATTAGCTCCACTTACGCCCACTACTTTGTTTACCCGCAACACTTCACGTAGATTTCTTAGAAACGCAGCTTGTATACCTTCTCGAGCCAAAGGCCCGGCGGCATTAACCGCCTCCATGATTTCTGGTAAGAATGTAGGGGCTTGGGGGTTGTTAAATATTTTACCAAAGGCATCATCAGCATTGCCTACCACTTGCGGGTTTTTTCCTGCTAATTGGTAAATAAATTTACTAGCGGCTTTATCCTTAGCTTCCTCTACTACTTGTGCCGCAACCGCCTGCGCCTTAGCGAGTACTTGATCTGCTTGTCCTAATCCAGATTCCAGAACATTAAGGTCTTCGATAACTGAATTAAATCGGCTTATCACATCTGGGCTGACATTTTCCAAGCGTGTGAGATAGGGTTGTACGGCATCTACTATCATTTGCCTGTCAGGCGCACGGGCTCCAGTAGCACCTTGTCTAGTCAGGGCGTTCATGGCCTGACCAACCCAAGCTTCCGATAACTCTACCGGGATATTCTGCCCTTCGGGGGCGGCAGTCTGCATAGCTCTAACAAAAGATTCCATATACGATGGGTTGCCTGAGTCAAAGGCTTGGTCAAGAGCTACTAAACCCGCATTATAGGCGTCATCCATTCCGGTGCCTATGCTTGGCACAGCTTGCCGGGCAGCGGCGTCATAGTCTTTTAGTGGGGCAGTACTACGCCAAGTGTTTTGGTGTTGTTTCCACAGATCCATGGCTTGATTAAACTGATCATCATCGATTTCGGCAGCCATTTCGTCAATGCCATCTTTAAGCATTTTGATCTTATCAAAAGGCATTTTATCTGCGGCAAGTTGTTTTATACGAGCCTCAAGAAGCGGCCTAATTTCCGTATATACATCTGTAAATGACAGATCTTGATTCATAAGCCTGCTATCAACGGCCTCTATACTGCCATCTTTTGCATAGCCTTTTGCCATATCAATTAATTTTTTAAACGGCACGGATGCAGCTTGGTTTGCTAACGTCACTGCGTCTATGGAGTCAATAGCCGTGGAGGCTTGCCTAACCAATTCAGTGAATCGAGGTACATCTAAAGGCTTATAAGGCAGCGTGGCAAACGCATCATCATACATGGTCTTGGAGCTTAACCACTCAGAGTATAACTGAGGTCCGGTAAGTTGCCGTAGCTTATCTGTTTGTTGCTTGTTCGATCCGAGGAGATTTCCTCTCTGCGCTTGTATTAGCTTTTGTGTAATTTCGTTCCGTGACTGTGCTTTGTACAATTCACTAGCTGCGGTATCGGCTTGTCCCTTCGCTGCGTCCACAGTTCGATTAGCAGTTAATACATCTCCTAAAACTGGGTTTGCTATACCTTCGGCAGCTCGATCTACGGCCACCTCTCCACCCAGATCATCTGAGGTCTTAGTAAGTGCGGCGTCCATCCCCTCTAAAAACTCCGACTCTTGCTGCCTTACAGCGGTCCCTTTAGGTAATTGGCGACTACGCAAGTCGGCTATCTTCGATACCATATCCCCGGCTAGTCTCTCTAAGAACTGCTCGTGTCCTTCCGGGTCTAGGGGCTTCCTCCACGCATATGCCCGATCCACGTATTCTTTTACGCCTTCACGCAAAGCAGTTGTGGTGCTTAACGCAACGTCTTCACTGCCCAACAGCTCGGCATTAAAATTAGCATTTTTGCGGAGAACTTCCCCGAGGATACGAACTCTTTCGGCAATCACCTCATTAGGCGCACCAGCTAGATTGGGGTCTAGCTCGGACACTACCATAAATCCTACTTCAGCATCTCGAGTCTTACTGCCAAGGCCTTTTATGCCTTTAGTACCTTTTCCAAGTAGGGATTTGGCTCCTCGTCCCAGCTTCACTAAAGCACCCAGACCAGCGGAAAAAGCTACGTTGTCTGCGAATATAGATAGATTGGGGTTGTCATCAGCCTCGAGGCCTATGGCCTCTACTAAATCATCGCCAACCAGAGCTTCAGAGCCAGATGGTGCTGTGGCAGTAGCTCCTATGTTTGCCCCCGTACCAAGAATAAATGTATTAACCAAATTAGACGCCGCATCACGCAATTCAGCGGGAGATCTTCCCTTACGATTAACCTTCGACCACTGCTTCGCCACGTAGTTAGCCATTTTAGGTGTGATGTTATACGCTTTGGACAGAGAGTTGGCTAATCCCAGACCAGAAGCACCCCCAATCATAGTGGATATAACTTCTTGCCCTACCGCATCGAGATTGCTTTCGGGCGGTAGCGTAGGAAAGTTTTCTTTAACGTAATCGGTTTCGTTTCCGGTGATAGCATCCGCAGCAAATTCTACACTTTGAGCAACCGCTTTAGGTACTTGAAGTACACCCCCAGCCCCGCTCCTAAAAATCTTACCGCCACGCTCACCTAAAAAGCGATCTATGTTCCGCATCTCTGGAGTTGGAACAATATAGGTCTGCTTATTACCCTCACTGTCGGTAATAGTTTGCGTAGCGTCTCCGCCCTGCTCTTGGAATATGCGTTGGTTTTCTGCGTCAATAGCCTGATCGTAGATACGCCGCTGCACACTAGGCTCGGCGTTGGCAAAAGCTGAGTCGTTACTAAGCTGTTGGTACACTACATTGTCTTCATCGAATGCAGTAACTCCCATACGCTCAAGAAATCCCATAGGCTTTAGATATTGGTCGGCGGAGAACGGTTTCTCCTCCGCCACCATTACCTGTTCCTCTTCGTCTTCAGGGAGATCATCCCACGGGAATTTTTGATTAGTATCCTGTGGGAGATCATCCCACGGCATTTTATCAGCCATCAGTATATCCTATGGTTTCGTCTTTGTGACGTAAGTTGTCCCATCACTTTGCAGCACATTAAACTTCGTGCCAGATGGAGCCGCATCCCATTTAGCCCCATCTGCAGGGGAGCGGCCTAATGTTTCTATATTTGCATCCGCACTTGGGAATGACACATTCCCGTTCATCCACCCTATGTAATCAGGTAACTCTCGGTTACTTTGCACAGATAAATCGCTTAGACGTTCTTCCACCGTCATCAGATCATTACCAACATCTCTTCCGTAGCGGCCAAGTTCTTGGATCGAAGTCCGATTACGTGTTCCCATTGCCAGATTATTCGCAGCTTCGGTTCTTTCTCTGGAGAATCTCTGCATACCGGAGGCAAAGTCTTCAATTCCATTCCCGCTTAACATAGAATTTCTAATGTTATTGTAGTCGGCATTTGAAAATCCGTTACCTTGCTGGCCTAAAGCTTTACCGGCAGCAAATATGTATCGGATCATAGCCGAGGAGAACTCTTTATAAACTTGAGCTTCACTCTCTGTCCCTTGGTAATTGGCGCTATTCAAATAATCCTGCACCTTAGCTTCCACAGAAGACCTAGTTTCACCTTCTGCCCCTAAACCAATCACGTCTAAGAGTGCCCCCACCTCACGTTTAGCACTAACAAAACTGGAAACTGCCGTACCACCAATGGCAGTTAATATTTGAGGATGCTGTCGGGCTAGTTTTTCGAGTTCATAGCCTTGTTGAGTAACATCAATAGCATTGGTCACCCCATCAAAACCGGCATCTAACTCTGCAGAGGCTCGGGACACTGCCTGCGCCCCCATTTTCTCAATATCAACCGAGGATAATCCCGTATAACCGTTCGGGTTATCCGCCGTCTGCGGCATTATACTTTCTGAACTACCCATTGGCATGAAGGATTGATCCGCCCCTACTGTGCCCGGAACCATAACTCCATTAATAAAGGCTACTGCCTCATCCCCCTCTGAAGTTTCCTTAAATGAAGTCATTAAGGCTTCTCTATGTTTGGGGTAAGTTAACGTCATATACGCCTCACCCTCGGCAATAAGTGTTGGATCACCGCTCGCTATTTTTAACTGGGCGTCTGCGTATAATGCTCGTACCGTACCGGCGTCCAACTTAGTTACTTTTGAAGACGTGCTTAAAGACGCTTTAGCGGCGGCAGCCATTTCTGCCTGCTTCTCTGGTGAAGCCGACATAAATTCTGGGCTCCTGAGCAAACTTGCTACTACTACTCCCTCAAAGCTAGTGGGATCATCCTTATCAACCGCATCTGGTCTAGGCGGCTCGATAATAAATGTTTCTTGTGTTCGATCCCCTGCGGTACTGGTTTCCTGTAGGCCCCCTGCCATAGCATGTGTTCTAGCGTAGTCTGTTAGGCTAGTTCCGTTGGAGTCTTTTTCATTGTACTTGCCATCCGTAAGCAGGAACTGTTTTAGGCCGCTCTTACCGCCCAGATGCGCTACGGCCACTAAGCTGGATTCGGTTAACGTAACGCCATTAATCTCTGTGCCAATATACTTATCCAAGCCTTCTGATTTTATGAATTTTGAAATGTCACTAAAGTGCCAATCCGCAATTTTTTCCTGAATTTTCTCTTGCTCTTCTTCTGGCATTTTCAACAAGCCTTCAGCGGTATAATTAGTACCGGCAACCGCATTATAATCCGCTAATCTAGCGTCACCAAATTGATACCGCCCCGCAAATATCAAACCATCGGGGTTAACATTCTTAGCTGTAAGATCTCCAGTGCCACGGCTTTCAGTATTAGCAAGGCTTTTCCGTACACCTTTTGGTTCCCGTGGCCCCTGCAGATCAGACATAGATTCCTTAAAGGCCTCGTCCATCTGTGCTTCAATCTGAGGCGGCTTAGGGCCTCTATTCTTGTACAAACTATTAGCGGCTACCTTACCTAGCCTTCCATCTTTAATAAGGCTCTCGTACATATTACGAGTACCATTCACATCATCACCGTTAATTTCTAGTTCACCATAGACGTGGTTAGTAAAATTTGTGTTGTTAGGATCTAAGCCTATGCCATTTACGATAGACTTTGCGGCCTTTAGCCGTTGTGCATTCTTTTTCTCTTCAGCTTTTTGTTCTGCCAGAGCTTCCTCTCGCTTTTTCTTACGGTCTGCCTCTTCTTCAAGGCGCATCATCTGCTCTTGCTTGAAGCGGCCTTCCATACCCGCCCCTATGGAGCGGATTAAAGAACCAAAGCCCTCATCAACAGCGCTTTTCTTTTTAGGAGCGTAGCTGATTTTGCCTGCGTAAAAATCCCGTTCTACATCACGCCAACCCATCTTGAGGCTCCTCTTCGTTAGTATTCATGCCCAGCATACTGGCCTGTTCTTCATCCGAAGAAGTCATTGCCTCTTGTGGAGAAGGGGTTCCCATTAAACCGCCTGCCCGCATAGGCGGCGGTGGTGGCGGTGCTGCCACATCAGGATCTTCGTCCTCTAAAATTCCCAGTGCCATTCTTAGGCTGGTGGGAGTAATCATTTTGTCTTTGTCGGTAGACGGCACCATTTTGTGTTTTATACCGGCTTCTTTGGCTAATATGCCAATGTATCGGGCTACTGGCCCTGCAACGAGTATAGCTAAATCAATGGCTATCTTACCTTTTGATATCCCCTGCATCAGTAGAGAACCTGTAAGGCTGGCGGCATCCATCTTTAGCTGCAGCATGGACATTACCAAATGCTGTTGATCTGGCTCATTGAGCTTACTGATAAAGTAATCCACCGCCTCATCGTAGTCAGCGTACTCCGGTGGCCGGTGCCAAGCGTAGTTACGGGTATCGGCAGTGAAGTTTGCACCGGGAATAGGTGCATCAATTGGGAGTACCATTTATTCTTCTTCCTTTTCGACTTCGCCCACCAGTTGCTCTTCAAGCTGGTCAAAATAATCAGGGGTGTAGACTAGGCCACCTTCCTTCAATCCATTGGAGTTGATAGGCAGTTTACCATCAAGAAACCGCTTCACTGACTTCACTACTGCGTGTTCAAACTTCATTGTTTATCATCCCGTAATTAACCTTCAGATAACCGTCCTCGCCTTGTGTCACGGCGTGTGGATGCGTTTTCAGGACTTCTTGGGCCAGTACACCAAAGCTAGGCTGTACATTTGCTCCTAGTTTCTTGCCTTCGGCATTCCAATCCCAAGTGTAATAATTTACATTATCCACGGTGGATAAGTGTTGAATGTTTTCTTTAAGTCGGGTGTCTGACCAAAAATTATTCCAGCTATCCACTAGATCAACTTCATACTTACCATCATCAAACGGGTTAATGTCTATATCGCCCTCAAGAACATTTTCCACTGAATCTACAAGATCAATCTCAAGATCTTCGCCCTTCCCAAATGGATTAGCGTCTAAAGCCTCTAAGGCGGCTACTGCAGCAATTGTTGCGGTCACTGGGTTTGAAAGAGACAGAAGGCCTATTGCTTCATCTGACACACCACTTGTATCGCCGCCGCCGGTAAAGATATCCACTACCCCACCGATAAGATCTTCTGCGCCACCAATAAAATCTATTCCATCACCATCACCACCAACAAGATCCTCAAAGCCACCAATAAAATCTATTCCATCACCATCACCAATTCCTACTGCCCCTAGAACAGAATTTACTCCATCCATTATGCCGCTTGCGGTGCTGCCTACCCCATCCTTATAAATAGAAGCGGTTAATGCTGTACCGGCCAGACCGATAAGGGCCGTCATAGTTTCACTCATGCCACCACCCGCTTCGGAAGTGGCTTGCGCCCTAATTCCTGCCATTAGGATATTAGCATCCCGATCAGCTTCGGAATTGTAATTATTTACCGTGTGATCCAGCAGACTATCTACACGATCCCACATTTGATTCATCGCCTCTTGGCTTAAATCCAACCCATTACGCACATCCTCAGTAGCCGCTTCAAACTCCAATTCCGTATTTGTCTCGGCTACGGACTGCCGCCATTGAGCATTATCTGAGTCAATCTGGTATTGCATGTCTGCGTAGTATTTCTGCCGACTGTCTTCCATATCGGCCTCAAACTCAGCGCCATCATTTAATTCACCAGCATTGAACCGTTTGATCTGATTAAGCTGCTCAGAACGATGTATCTGGATGTTACTGTTCAGATTGTCATAGTACTTTGTGAAGTCGTTTTCTTGCTCTACATCGAAGCGTCTAGCCACGTTTGTTTCAGCGGCATCCGACAGCATTACGTCTATCCGCTCTTGAGTGTTAATAATCTCTGCTTCCTGCTCTAGGTCTAGATTCTTTAGATCCATTTGCAAAAAGGCATCGGCATTATTTACTGCCGCAGTTTCTCTCGCACCTAGATTAGCCACCTCAAATTTAGCCAGTGCCTGAGCCTTGTTGATGATTGACTCTTGGCGGTTATCTAAATTCTCCGTAGTCAGCGTCTGAAAGAACGCCGCCTCATCTTTTGATATGCCAATCGTCGCTTCCATGATTGCGTTTGCCATCGCCGCAGTCGCCGCAGTGCCTGACATTCCATCGAAGGCTATACTACGCTTCAACATACGGGCAGTAGATTGCGCCCACGGCGGGATAACAGGCTCGCCAGTATCAGGGTCTTTAAATTGGCGACTGATGATTTCCATCTGACCAGCAATTGTCGCCTTGGCGTCAGTATAGTTACCCTCGCCCAGTTCTTCCGCAAGCAACCGCCCAGACGTTGTAGAGGTATCTATTATTGTGGAGAAGTTTTGAGTAGCGTATTGATTTAGGGCAGCACCTGTCTGGTTAACTGTACCATCTTCGTTAACGCCAGTAGCAGCCGCATCGATGTCAATTTCTATATCACTGGCGTCAATAAGGGCATTAGAATCCTCAGTGATCTCGCCCTGCGCCGCATTAACCGTAGTTTCTGGAGTATCTAAAGAATCTTCTACCGTCTCAACATTATCTGAGTAACCTTCCGCATCGGGGATATCAGTAATTTCAGTAGCCAGTTCGACATCGTCTTCATCTACCGTATTCGTATTATCTATATCCAGATCATCGCCTAGATCATAACGATCATCAGTAGGATCAAGATTTGTTCCCGTAGCGTCTGCATC
>Ga0222717_10000849_pt1 | contig 25699 bp, 17 predicted proteins | sample C33_18DmetaG_FD_165053 | JGI IMG/M metagenome (GOLD analysis project Ga0222717, IMG submission 165053) | Estuarine water microbial communities from San Francisco Bay, California, United States - C33_18D | ecosystem: Environmental > Aquatic > Marine > Unclassified | place: USA: California... | reverse complement strand
TCGGCTTGTGTGATGATCTTGTCGACGAATTCCTTAGAACCCTTGATGCGCAGATTGGCCGTCCCGGGTGTCGTTCCTGTTTCGAAAACAGCTAAATTGCTCTCGCTGCCAGTCAGTGTCACATTTTGCATGTCATTTGCTTTTGAATAAGACCGACTGTTAATATCGCCCCTTATCTTCTCCTTGAGTGTTTCATAAGAGCCGGGTGGAACCGCAATGGTGCCGACCGCTGTTTCCAGTCGCACGACTCCGTCCTTCTTGTTCGGTTCGCGTGTGCAACTGGCGGTGAATATGGCGACTAGAGCGACGGCTAAGGTGATGTAAAGTTTTGCTGATGTTGTCATAGTGTTTCGTTTTGTTATAGTTTTCATAATTAGTTTAGTTGTTAGTTGTTAGTTGTTAGTTGTCTTGTTGACGGAGTAAGTTAACTATCGATGATGTCTGACTGCTATTATAGTTTGATGATCAGATTGTAACGCCGGACTTTGCATCGCGACGATCATGCCGGTCACAAACTGACGCCACACAATCACCCACGACGCTTTTACGGCTCGTTGGGCTGTGGTAGTAGCGGAACGACGACAACAGGTAGTCGCGAAGGAGGCAGCCCCAGGAACCACCCCGCGCCACACGGGACGACGAAGATGGTTTATCCGAGTCCTCACACCATTAAAGCACGTTCCCGCCCAAGTCATGAAGGCCGATAGGCCGAAAAAAGAAATATTAGAATCAAAATGTTCTACTGTTAGTTGCTGCGTTATCAATGGCCCTAGTGCTCTCGATTCGCTACTCCAATGAACGTTTACTTGGTTTCCTTCATCTTGTTCGGAAGCGACTTGATGCCTTCGACGAACTTCCGGTTCCCCTCGATCGTGACAGTCAAGGATACTGCCTCTTCGGAATAATTCAGTCTTACAGCATTCAGATCCTTTTTGTAATCGGCCTTTCCTGCGTCCGCCAGTGTATTCCATGAGGCCAGTTCCATCGTCTTGGCCAGTTTCTGATCGAGAGCCGCTAGTTGACTTTGCAGGAAGCCGGTGTGTGTTTTCGTTACAACAAGCAACTTAAAGCGGCTAAGCTCCACTTTTCTTCCCAGAAGTTCCGCAATCCGCCCGGACTTGAGATCCTCATGATAGCGGAGTGAGATAATTTTCCGGTTGTTGTCGGTTAGTTCACCAAGGCAGCCTTTCAGAGCGTGGATCCGATCTGAATCGGATTCCGACGGGTGCGACGATTCTGCCAGCCATTGCCCTTCCAGTGCCTCAAGAGCTCCGTCATCAAGCCCACATGGTTACCTGTCCCGTCGCCGTAACAAGTCGATGGCCTTGTTGCGTCCCGTTCTCAAGCTCCACCGCAGCACATGGGTGGCGTCCTCGTAATAATCGACTTTGGCCACCGCGGCGGCGCAGACATCCTGATAACAATCCTCCGCGAGATGGAAATCGCTAAGAATTGAATCCAAGTAGGACAGGATCTTGAGCCTGTTCTTGAGGAGTGACCTCACGATGTCTGATTCATTGAGCACGTGTAGAATTTTATCTGTTCATAAGGATATCGTATGAAACTACAAAATCACGACATCCTAGTGGGATTTTTTTGATAGATGAAAAAAATCGGGGAATCGTGTGGTAATTTTCTAACCTCGATTCCAGAATACAACCCATGATCATAACACATCGAAAAATAGGAATCACCCTAGCCGCCCTAACGATTGCAGGATTTTCCCTGCAACCATCCGTGGAGGCCAAGCCACTTAAAATCTACATTCTGGCAGGGCAGTCGAATATGGAGGGGCATGCCAAGGTTGAGACATTTGACTACATGGGTGATGATCCCGCCACCGCTCCGCTACTGAAAGAGATGCGCGATAAACAAGGGAAGCCACGAGTCTGCCAGGACGTCTATATCAGTTATTTAACTGGCAGAGGAGGGTGGGGGAAACCCATGATTGGTATGTCCAAGAAGGGTAAGCTGACGACTGGTTTTGGTGCGGACGGTTCAAAAATTGGTCCGGAGTTCACCTTTGGGCTGACGATGGAAAAGAAGCACGACGGCCCGGTCCTGATCATCAAGACGGCATGGGGTGGCAAGAGCTTGCATACGGACTTCCGACCACCCAGTGCCGGGCCATACAAGCTGAACGAGTGGCAGTTGAAAAACTACCCGAAGCAGGAAGGTCACGGAATCCCCAAGGATTTTGCAAAATGGAAGGTCGATAAAAAAGCGGCCACCGGGCATTATTACCGATTGATGGCGGAGCATGTAAAGAAGGTGCTGGCTGATATCAAGCAGGTCCACCCGGACTACGACCCGAAGCAGGGTTATGAACTGGCGGGTTTTGTCTGGTTCCAAGGATGGAATGATATGGTTGCCAGCCACGAATACCCGCACCCCGATAAACCGGGTCGCTATGGTCTCTACTCGGATCTGTTAGCGCATTTCATCCGGGACGTGCGCAAGGAATTTGACGCACCAAAAATGCCGTTTGTCATCGGCGTGATGGGTGTGGGTGGTGTGCAGGACAAACCGAACTATTTCAGGCAAGCCATGGCCGCTCCCGCAGCACTGCCCGAGTTCAAGGGCAATGTGCTTGCCGTGGAAACAGCACCCTATTGGGATGAACCACTTGGCAAAATTGAAGCCAAGCACGGCAACGTCAGACAGATGGGATACTTCCTGCGATCAAAGCACAAAGACCACGCCAATAAGGATGGCAATATGACCAAGGAACAGCAACAAGCCTACATCAAGGAGTTTCGTGCCAAATTAATCACCCCTGCCGACGAGGCCATGTGGAAACGTGGTGCCTCAAATGCCGGTTACCACTACCTCGGTTGCGCCAAGACCATGGCGCTGATTGGTCAGGCGTTTGCCGAAGCTAATCTGAAACAGGAAAAGAAATAAGTCGTGCCTTGTTTCGGTAGGGTCGTCTCGCCGAGACGACCGCTTTATCAAAACGGTCACCTCGGCGAGGTGACCCTACCAAAGTTGAAACACATCATCCACTGTGGACAGGATTGTCCACTCTCCTTAACAGAAACCGCGCAGCCGTTCGTCCTGCAGGTTCCCGGCACTCTGCTCGGAGCTAGTAACCGCTCGTGCTGAATGGCGAGGCGGGGAGGCCGTCTTTGTTATACAGGTTGCTCCCGGTCGGATACTGGGTGTAGGCATAGCGCACCGCGACGGGTGCTTTGACCTTGTCGCTCCAGACGACCAGATCCGCGCCCTCGATTTCCCCCTCAGCCCAGTGCCAGGTGCCGTTCTTGTCCTGAATTGATAGCCAAGGCATCTTGGCTCCGGGTGTAGGTTTTGCTGGCTCGTAGCCTTTTTTCTTAGCCAGCATCAGCCCGGCGCCGACGTAGTTGAAACTCACGCGGATTTTTGTGCCCTCAACCTTGTGGCTCTTGTAAATCGGGCCGCTGGGAACGAGTTCTTTTTCGCCATACTGGTGGTGTCTTGCCCAGCGTGCCAGTCGCAGTCCTACGTCATACTTGTTCACCGGGTGCTCTTTCACCGCGCCGATGTCGATGGTCACAGCCATGCCGGTGTTGTTGAGAGTCATCGCCTCGAGTTGTGCGTTGCGGATCTTCGCCCTGCCATCACACATCTCAGGTTTGTCTTCCGCCGACTGTCCGATGCTTGCGATCTGGACGAAGTAAAAGGGGAACTCGCCCTGACCCCACGACGTGCGCCAGTCGGTGATCATCGATTTCATTTTCAGGAAATACTCGCGCCCTTCGGTGTGGTTCGCCTCGCCCTGATACCACAGTGCCCCGCGGATCGCGTATCCGATCACAGGCATGATCTTTGTCTGGTAGTTGGTCTTTCGCGTGCTCCGCTTCTTACCCTGTTTGTATTTCTCGGTCTGCAGTTCCTCGGGAACCTCGCGCATCCACGCCTCGATTGGCGAGCCACCGGTCGCCGCCATGAGCAGGGCGAACGGGACTTTTTGCTCGGACTGGATCTTGCGGGCAAAACAGAAGGCGACACGTGAGAACACCCGTGACGTCTCAGGCGTGCAGATGATCCATTTGTCGTCACGCCACTGGCGCAGGGCAGGGTAGTTCGCGTTCTGAATCGTCTTTGGTGGCCATGGTCCCATCTTGAGCGGGCCTGCCATGTTAGACTGACCCGAGCAAAGCCAGACCTCACCGATGAGTGTGTTTTTGATTTCGATCGTTTGCGTCGATTTTCCCAACGTGGTAACAACCGTCATGGTGCGACCCTTGGGGGCGGTGTTGACCGACGTGAGCTTGTCGGCTTTCATCGCCGGCAGCTTCAGCCGCCATGTTCCGTTAGGTTTGGTTACTGCCGTGCCGATGTGCTCTGCCAACATCACCCGCACCTTGGTCCCGGGCTTGGCGGTGCCCCAGACGGGGACTTCCATCTGTTGTTGGAAGATCGCGTTGTCCACGAATGGTTTGCCCAGCGTGAAGACAACCTCGTTGCCGGTCTGTGCCCGGCTGGTAAGAGGCATCACAGTGAATATCACAATTATCACGCCCAGCATGTTGTTGAGTTCTTTCATTGGGAAACTTGTAGAGTTGATCAAATGGGGTGTCCAGAGATAAGGCCGCGTTGGGTGATGAGCAAACGACAGGCCCGTCACAAAATAGAGCACTAGCCGTCGGTTCTGAAGGACGATGCAGGTAGACCTTCCTTGTTAAACAGGCTAGGAATGCCGGCGTTATCAAACGCATACCTAACAGCGATGGGTTCCTTCACCTTGTCGCTTGAAACAACGATGCTGTCCTTATCGATGAGTGCTTTGGCCGGGACAAATTTCTTATCCGCTCCTGCGATGGTGAAGTTGGTTAACATGCCGTCTTTGGCAACGAGACCCGACCCCGTATGATCAAACGACAGCCGGATCTTTCCACCTTCGACTTTCATGCTTTTGTAGATTGGTCCGGAATACACCAGATCCTTTTGTCCATAGTCCTTGGCCAATGCCCAGAGAGCAAGTCGTTCACCGACTTCTTTTTTGTGGGGTGGGTGGATGTTCTTGAAATCACCGACGTCTAAAGTCACTGCGATGCCGACATTTTTGATTGAAAGCGATTGCAGTTGCACCTCCCTGAAGAAGGCGCTGTTAGTGCCACCGTAGTTATACGGCGGCAGCTGCACATGGTAGAACGGGAAATCGCCGAGGCCCCACTCATCACGCCAGCATTGGATCAGGCTGGGGAACAGTGGTTTATACCATGCTAGCCCCGTGACGTCGTTTTCTCCTTGATACCAGATTACTCCCTTGATCGTTGATGATGTCAGCGGGCTGATCATGCCGTTGAACAGGGCCGACGGAGAGCGGGATCCGATTCGGGGAAAACCTCTTGGACGTCTTGGCTCAGGAGCACCTTCAGCTTTTGCCTTTGCCGCCGCTACAGTCCATTTCTCCATTTCTGCATCGTATTTCGCCTTCGCTTTATCGATTGTTTCCTTGTCCGAGATCATTTTGACCTCGTTGACATACATGTTTTTTTCCAACAGCATCTTACCCGATGTCCAGGCCCGTGCAGGTGTTGCCCCCATGACGGGGCATACCAGACCGATCGGAATATTGAGTTCCTTGTGGATTTTTTTCGCAAAAAAATAAGGCACTGCAAGAATGCCGCCCGCTGTTTTGGGTGTGCATTCGGACCACTGTCCTTTTACATCTTCTGCTGGATGTGCGGTGGCAGCACCCCTCACATTAAAAAACCTGATCTGCGGGTAGTTCGCTTCGGTGACCTTCTCTTTGCCGTTGGTGGCGTGGGGTAAGCGGAATTCCATGTTCGACTGGCCGGAGCACACCCAGACCTCACCGATCAGGATGTTCTTGAGTTCGATCGTGTTGTTGCCCTTCACCGTGATCGTGTACGGCCCGCTGGCTTTGGGGGTTTTGAGTGCCATTTTCCACTTACCGTCATTGTCGGCGGTGATTGGTGCGCTTGCCTCTTTGTCCCAGGACGCGTGAACCGTTATCTTTTCCCCAGGGCCTGCCCATCCCCAGAACCTGGCATCGCTCTGTTGCTGTAGCACCATGTTGTCCGACAGAAGCGCAGGCAGTTTGACATCGGCTAGCAAGTTGGCGGTTGCGGACAAAAGTAAAATGAGGACAGCTGCTTTATTATTCATCGATTTATTTTTGTTTGCCGTTGAAAACGGCTGGGCCAGATGCAACACCGCAATTGTCCACAATGCGAGCCAATTGCTTTGACTGCACGTTACTCAGGGTAACTTTTTCTGTTCAATCTCACTTTTTGAAGCAACGGTTTCATCCGCTTAGTGTTATTAGTCGGGTATGCAGCAAATAGCACTATCACTAAGCGCAGTTATATCAGCCGCAACCCTCGTTGCGGCTGAGGGAAAAGCGAGCGGTGGCAAAGTGCGGGAAGCTGATGAGCGGCCCAATGTCCTGATGATCTGTATCGACGATTTGAACGACTGGACGGGATTCCTCGGCGGGCATCCCGATGTGCAAACCCCGCACATGGACAAGCTGGCGAAGAGTGGGCGGAATTTTACCAATGCGCACTGCACCGTGCCAGTCTGTTCATGCTCGCGCATCAGTGTGATGTCCGGTCTCGCAGCCACCACACATGGTAGCTACGAGATTGGCCCGCCTTATCAGGGGATTCCTCTGTTAAAAGACTACCCGACCATTCACCGCTACTTCAAAAACAACGGCTACACCACTCTATCAGGAGGAAAGGTGCTGCATCACGGGTTCAGCGGTAGCTTGTCGGGTGATCTCGACCAGGTGGTCGGCAAAGGCCCTTGGCCGAATCCAAGAACTCGTCCCAAGGTTCCGATCAGCCGACCCGCCGAGTGGAGCAAGTACTGGGACTGGGGTCCGTATCCGGAAACGAACGACACAGCCCCCGACTACCAGCTCGCCGTCAGCGCGGCCAAGGTGCTGAAGCAGGATTTTGGCAAGCCGTTCTTCATGTCGGTCGGGTTCTTCCGCCCCCACGTTCCCTTGTATGCCCCCAAGCAGTGGTTTGACCTCTACGACATCAACAAGATCACGCTACCCAAGACCCCGTTGGCCGATCTGGATGACGTGCCGGATCATTTTCGTGGCATCAATCAAATATCCGTCACTCCGACGCACGATGAAATTCTCAAACAGAACAAACAACGTGCCCTAACCCAGGCGTATCTGGCGTCGGTTAGTTTTGTTGACCACTGCGTCGGCACCGTGCTGAATGCCCTGGCTGATAGCCCGCACGCCAAGAACACCATTGTCGTGCTCTGGAGTGATCACGGCTTCCATCTCGGTGAAAAACGTCACTGGTCGAAACGCACCCTGTGGGAGGAGTCCACCCGGGTGCCCTTTGTTTTTTTTGGCCCCGGGATCAAGCCCGGTGCGGCTTGTCGGGAGTCTGTTAGCCTCCTGGATATCTACCCGACACTGGTCAAGCTCTGCAGCCTTCCGGCTAACAAACGCCTCGAAGGACTCTCGCTCATTCCGCAGATCGACGACCCTGCCACCCCACGCAAGCATCCCGCGATCATCTCATCCTATCAAGGAAACCACGCCGTCCGCTCCCGCGATTGGCGACTAATCTCCTACGCCGACGGCACTGAGGAACTCTACCACCACAAAGTCGATCAAGACGAGTTTAAGAACCTGGCCAAAGATCCCAAGTACAAGTCGGTTCATGACGAGCTTGCCCGCTGGTTACCGAAAAAAGGTGCACCGGAAGTGAGGACGGAGAGTAAGTATGAACATCTGCGCGGGCCGCAGGAAAAGAAATAGCCGCCTCGCCAACATCCTATCATTCCATAACATGAACCTACCGAAACAATTGAGCCTGATGACTGCCACCCTTTTCGTGATGGTCGCGCCTGGCTTGCTTGTGCCCATGGTGCAGGCTGCGGATCCTGAGAGACCTAACATCCTGTGGTTCGTGGTCGATGACATGTCGGCAAACTTCTCCTGCTACGGAGAAAAGCAGATTAAGACTCCGCACGTTGATGCGCTTGCCGCGCAAGGCCTGCGCTTCACCCGCGCCTACGCCACTTCCCCGGTGTGTTCGGTTTTTCGTTCCGCGCTCATCACGGGAATGTACCAGACGTCGATTGGTGTGCACCATCATCGTAGTGGTCGAGGCAAGCACCGCATCGAGTTGCCGGACGGCATGCAGCCCATCCCCGCGCTCTTTCAGAAAGCTGGCTACCACACCTGCATCGGCAGTGGTCTGCTGGATCTGGATTACCGGTCCATGCCCCTCAAGAAGGCTCATAGAAACCGACTTGGAAAAACCGATTACAACTTCACCTGGGACAAGGGTATTTATGACAGATCCGACTGGGCCGGGCGTAAAGAAGGTCAGCCGTTCTTCATGCAAGTACAGCTGCATGGCGGCAAGATGCGCGGGGCATCCGCATCTGGCTATGAAGCCTTTGATCGCCAGATCACCAAAATTTTTGGCAAAGTCACATCCCCCGAGAAAGTCGTCCTGCCGCCTTACTACCCGCGGGATGAAGTGATGCTGAAAGATTGGTCGACCTATCTCGACTCGGTGCGCCTGACCGACCGTCATGTTGGCCTGGTCATCGAGCGACTGCGCAGGGAGGGTTTGTTAGATAACACGCTCATCGTCTTTTTCACCGATCACGGCATCAGTCATGCCCGTGGCAAGCAGTTCCTCTACGATGAAGGCACCCACATTCCGCTGGTGATCAGTGGCCCAGGTATTGCAAAAGAAAGTGTCCGCAAGGATCTGGTCGAGCACATCGATGTGGCAGCGCTTTCACTGGCAGCAGCCGGAATCGCCATACCGGAGAAAATGGAGGCGCGCGACATCCTGGCGAAGCACTACCAGCGGAAAACGAAAGTTTTCGCGGCGCGTGATCGCTGCGGTGAGGCAGCCGATCGTATCCGTTCGGTACGCACCGAGCGCTACCTTTACATCCGCAACTATTTCCCACAGAGATCCCATCTGATGCCCAGCAGCTACAAGGACGGCAAGCTTATAGTCAAGCGCCTGCGCGAACTCCACGCCAAGGGGGAACTCAACCCTCTCGCCACCAAACTGCTCTTCTCACCCACTCGCCCCAGCGAGGAGCTCTATCTCTACACCGCAGATGTCTGGCAGATCCGTAACCTTGCCGAAGACCCGAAGCATGCCTCAGCTCTCGGCGAGCATCGCGCCCTGCTCAATACATGGATTGTGGAAACCAAGGACCCGGGTCCGGAAGCGCCGGAGGTCTACACCCTCGAAACCGAAGACCAGTTGAAGGGTCGTAACGACGAAACCTACCGCAAGAATGTCGAGCTTTACAAACAGTGGGCGCGTGAAGGGAAATAACCCCATGAAGTCACCTGGTGGAGTCCGCTACCTGATCGCACCTTTGAGAACGGGGAGCCTTACGATGTCCGTTTTAAAAGCAGCATAGAGCCATTTTCCGTCAGGGCTCAGGCGAACATAATTACAGCGTGGTCGATCGCCAAAGGGTGGGATGACGATGGCTTTGAAGTTCGCGGGCTTGGAGCTCAGCGGTGGAACGAGCTGGATACCGCGTGCAGTGCCGATCAGTAGATTTCCAGACGACATGACCACCATGCCATCAAGCATCCCTCGGCCATCCTCACCCGTGGCCAGACGGTAAGCAGGCTCGGATTTGCCGAGCGAGCCATCGGCCGCGACGGGGAACCGGTGCACCTTGTCAGCACCGAACTCCGCCACCATCAGGGCGTCATGCGCGGGGTTCAGGGCGATTCCATTCGGCTTCCATGCTAACGCCGCAGCCTTCGTGAGTTTCCGCTCCGGGGCAGGGGAGACCCGCCAGACGGACTGGGTTTTGGGATCGGTGAAGAAGATGACCCCCGAGCGGGTGATGGCGATGTCGTTGGAGAATGCGCCTTCGGCGACCGGTGTTTTTTTTCCCGACTTCAGGTCCCAGCGGTAGATGCGTTGGTCGCCACCGGCGCAGCCGTAGAGCATGCCGTCGGGGCCGATCGCGATCCCATTTGTCCTGCCGCTCTGGCCATCGAAGAGTGACTTCTTGCCAGTCTTGGAATCGATTCTGAACAGCCTCCCAGCCGGAACGTCGGTAAAGTAAAAATTTCCTTCCGCGTCAAATGCCATCCCCTCGGCAAATTGGTGACCATCGGAAATCACCACCGGTTTTCCCGTAAAGAGAGTCGCGGCAGAGTCCGTTTGGGACTGCGCGTGCTGGACGGAAAGGCAAAGTGGCAGGATCAGGAGAAGAAATTTCAGGTTCATCGTTACAATCAATGTTATGGAATGACAGGTATTGTCGGGCTAAGGGTATACATGTATAAACCCATGTCTATGCCTCGGTTCATTATATTCGCTTCTGTCATCACCTTTCTTGGCTGTGTCTCGTTGCAGGCAGCGGAGCGTCCTAACATTTTGTTCATTGTCTGTGATGACCTGAACACTCACGTTGCGCCCTCGGGATACGATGCGGTCAAAACACCTGTGCTTTCGACCCTGGCGAAGGAGGGGATGGTGTTTAAACCGGGCGTTTTGCCAGTACCCAGTTTGTGGTCCGTCACGAGCGTCGGTATTTAACGGATTGTATCCGGAATCGACAGGCGTGTTAGATAATAAAAAAGACATCAGGCAGACGAGGCCGGGGACGGTTTCCATGCCGCAGTTTTTTAAGCAAAACGGGTACTGGACGGCGAGTGTCGGCAAGGTATTCCACTCACCCAAGCATGAACACGGAGACAAGGCGTGGGATGTTTTCCAGCGATTTGAAAACGATGAGCTGCCGGTTGTCGCCAAAGCAAGAAAGGAATTTGAGGCGAAACATGGCTCCGTGGAAGAGGGTAAGAACGCACGCAAATGGAAACTGCTCAAGAAGCAAGTTGCCGCGAAACTCAATGCCCAGACACCCCCCGGTCACAGGCCGAGTGGGCTGACTGATGAACAACACAAGGACGGCAAAAATGCCCGTCAGGTCGTGAATTGGCTCAAGGACAAGAGCTACGGTGACAAACCGTTCTTCATCAGCCTGGGCATCCAGAAACCCCACGTCCCGTTCCTGGCACCCGACAAGTACTTTGATATGTACCCGAGGGAAAAGATCACCTTCCACCGTGATCCTCCGAACCTCTGGGAAACATTGCCCTCACGTGCTATCTCCGGTCGTTACAAGGCATTTGGATTTGAACTCGGTAAGGAGAACTTACCGCGCCGGAGGAAATACATGCAGGCCTACCACGCCTGTGTGACATTTATCGACACCCAGATCGGGCTGGTTGTTAGCCAGCTCAAGGAGCAGGGGCTATGGGATAACACGGTCATCATCTTTACCTCGGATCACGGTTACCATCTCGGCGATCATTTCCTCTGGGGGAAAGTCACGCTCTTCGATATCGGTGCCAGAGTGCCGTTTATTGTTCGCGTTCCCGGTATGACGAAAGCGGGAAGTCGTTCCGGCGCCATGGTTGAGCTGATCGATGTTTTCCCGACATTTACAGAACTCAGTGGTTTGACAACTCCCGCGCATCTTCAGGGGAAGTCACTCGTTCCGGTTCTCAAAAACCCTGAACGCCCTGGGTTCAAAGATTTTGCTTACAGTGTGGTCAGACGAGGACAGGCACTTGGTTATGCCATCCGAAACCAGCAATGGCGGTATGGCAAATGGCCGGACGGTGAGGAGCTCTATAATCTCACCAACGGCTCTCAGGAAAAAAACAACCTTGCCAGAAACTTTGACCAAAAATTACGGTTAAACGAACTACGCAATCTCCTGAAAGCAAAACGAACGGAAGCTGCGAGCAAAAGGAAACCCTGATGCACCTTTAGTAAACACATCATCATTCATCAATGCTGAAAACACGCCTTAAAGCCTGCCCTTCTAAAAGTCGCATCAAAGTCATGTTCGTTTTGGTAGCAACGCTCTGCTTAAGTGGGATTTCAATTAATGCAGCTGTTCAACTCCCCATCCGCATTTTCACACCGGATGCCACTGCTGTTACTTCGACAGCGACTGTTAATATTCCCGGAAGTGCTAACGCACCTGCATCTCTTTACCTACAGATCCACAACGTTCGCAACGGCGGCATGGTATCGGTGGCTGTCAACGGAAGTGACTACCACGACATTCACAATCATACGGTCACTTTCAAGGAACAGGATTTCCGATTCGGTGGCATCGGAGGCATTCACAGCACGCTGAATATGTTCATCCCTATTTCTGCGTCGGGCACCATTAAGCCTTCCGACGTAAACATTGGGGGTTCTAACAATATACACATCCGGCTCAACGGCACCGACGGCAACGTCTCCGGCATCCGTGTTCTTAAGCTCAATTTCCGTGACAGCGGTAGTGCAGACATTGTACCCCTTGGAGAATTCACACAGGAAGACCCCGGCCTCTGGCTTCCCCCGCGCCCCAATGCATCCGACATTCAAGCAGGGAAAGAGCTTTGGGAGGGAAAGACGAAATCTCTCGTGGACAATCCAGTGTCCAGCGCAACAATAAATGCCAATTGCGCAAGCTGCCACTTCGATGACGGCAGCGACCTTTACTACTTCAACTACTCGAACGAATCCATCATCGCACGCTCTCTCTTCCACGGCCTCTCCCAGACAGAAGGAGAACAAATCGCAAGCTACATCCGCTCCATCGGCGGACCAAAACCCGGCAACCCCTGGGATCCTCCTTTTCAGCCGGGCCCCGGGCTTGATGGCCAGCCGGCCAATGAATGGCTGGCGGGGGCCGGCATGGAGGCCGTGCTCGATACCGAAGCAGACATGCTGTCCTACCTCTTCCCAAAAGGCACATCCCCCGGATCTATTGCAGAAGTCATCGAGCATACTGAAATGCTCAACCTGCGCGAGCTTCCCGTCGCCATGCAGATGCCGGACTGGAATACCTGGCTGCCGCGTCATGCGCCCGAGGATCTCTGGGATCCTGCAGAGCCGCTATACAACAACGAACCATACAATATCTACTACGGGGTCAAAAATGAGTTTGAAACCAAGGGTGTTGCCGGACTCGGAGCGAGCGGTGACCTCTGGAAAACCTGGAACAGCCTGCGCAACGACACCTTCAATTGGCTCGGCGGACATCGTTTGGATGACAAGGATCTGTCCAACGACACGGCCGTCTCCCTCGCCCGCCAGCCGCAGTTCAGTCGTGAGGAGATGAGCTATTCGATCGGTCGCTGGATTGCCACGAAATCGATGGATCTTGTCCGCACCTACGACCTTGAGGACAAGAAGGATGACCTGGTGGTCATGCAGTCGGGCAACCCGAACTTCTTTCACGAGCCGCGCAACCTCGATGGCGACAAATCGGTGACCTTCATGCTGGCTCCCCACCTCGCCGCCAACAATTGGGACAACTTCGGCTTCCAGTCGCTCGAGGTCGGCAAGTTCAACAGTCATCAGTGGTATCACCTCGCGCTGATCATGAACGGCACCGCCAAACAAAAGGCGCCGATGAATGCCCCGCTCGACTGGGACTATCACATTTCACACACCAACCAGTCCTATCAAAACGGCGGTCTTCCGGTCGGAGTCCGCTATCTGGTCGCCCACATCAAGAACCAACAGTCGAGAGACATCGGCGTGGGGATTGTCAAAAGCGGCTATTCCCAGCGCACGCAATTCCCGAACGAGTGGTATTCCGGCAATACCGATGGCACGAGCGAGAACTGGCTCAATCTCGATTCCTACGAGCCCGGCATCTGGCCCAAGGTCTTCGAGGCACTGCTTTACGAGTGGATGGATATCATCGAGGGTCATGACCTCAGTGATCCCGTGCTGGTGGAGCGAGTCGCCGTGCCCGGTGGCGACAAACACATCTTTGAGGCCGGGGACAACATCGCACTCGATTACCCCGGTTCCGGTGATTTTTTCGGCGGGGTGAAGAAGGAGTTTATCCACTCAGCATGGCGCCTCATTCCTCTGCTTGATCGCAGCCGGCCGAACGCTCTCGGGCATATCGACGAACTGCTCCTCAACGACTTCAAGGAACTCTGCTCAAAGATCTGGCCGGGGCCTGCGGGCAACTTCAACGACTGGGACAGCCGCATGAATATCACAGCATCATGGTATGAAAACTTTGAAAACAATGCTTCCGGCTTTGGTGACGGCGAAATAGTCACTGCCATCAAAGATCCCAATTGGCAAAATAACAGCAACATCACACCGCGTAACGGCGGCGGCATGTATGTCGGCGAATACGCTGGCATGCAGGAAACCGAAACGAAGGTTTTCGATGTCACGGGGGTCAACATTCCACTTCAGCCCGGCACTGGCAAACTCAGCATGAACGGACGCTTCGCCGTGGAGGACATGCAGATCGGTGGAGTCAAGGTTCGCATGAGCGCAACCTTTGATGTCGGTGGCGCTGTGGACGGAACCACGCTCACCCTGAACAACAATCTCACGGGTAAAAAGTTTGAAACCTACTCTTATGAAATTGATATCCCGATCGGGGCGACCCAACTCACCGATATCAGCTTCACCATCGACCGCGATGCCGTCGGTGATGGCGTCACCACCGTCTACTTCGACAACCTGCATGTTCGTCAGGTCGACACCACGCCGGATGTCACTCCTCCGACCGCTCCCGTATTGCAGAGTGTCAACAACAGCTACAAGATTAGCTGGTCCTACCAGGACGAAAGTGGCGAAGGCGTGGTCAGCTATAACATCTATCGGTGGATCGATGGTGACCCTGCTTCCTTGGTCAAGCTGAACTCGGATTACCCCTTCTATAGCCGGGGTAAGAAATACCAGGATCTAACCACGGAATATGACGTCGACTACCACTTTGCAGTTACTGCCGTGGATGCTGCCGGCAATGAATCCGCGCTCTCCAACAGCATTTTTGAAAGCGGCAGATCCGATTCTGACACGGATTCTCCACTTGCCGTCACCACTGCCTGGACCAGTGGCGGCGAGGCGCAGAGCGGCATCCACTGGTTCGCCAGCCTTTCCCATGACGTTGTCGGCTATCATGTTTACCGCCGGGTCAACGGAGCTTATGTGCTTCAGACGCCGACGCCGGTCACCACCTTGTCCTACCTCGATTCCACCGCATCCAGCGGGACGGCCTACGACTGGATCGTTCGTGCAGTGGATGACAATGGCAATGAGTCCGCCGATTCTCCCGTTGTCACAGGTGTTCCAGTGAGCGCCGACTTCATTGCCTGGCAGTCGGCCAATTTCAGTGGGGCGGAAATCACCGCAGGTGACGCCGATCCCGGTTCTGATCTCGACCAGGACGGCTTCTCGAATGAACATGAATACTACTTCGGGATGGATCCACGGAGTCGGACAAATGCAAACCAGCCCGCTGTCGTAGTTTCCGGAGATTATCCGTCGATGACCTATAGAAGGCGCGTCGACTCGGGCGGGAGCATTGCCTACACGATCCAAGCCTCAGCGGACCTTTCCCAGTGGACAACCATCACCCGTGTGGATGGAGGTACCGGAGCCGGCACCTACACCCAGATCTATGACTCCGGCGACGAAGGCGACGGGGCGAAAACCATTGAGGTCCGCTACAACCAGTATCTCGAGACTATTTCGAACGGCAGACTCTTCCTCAGGGTTCGGGCCGAGGAGTGATGCCAATAGTTCGAGACCATGGACAAGGCGCTGGCGTAGTAGCGGAAATCGGCAAAAGCGCAACGCCGAAAGTAGCCAGTGGGTTGCGTCACTTGTTCACTGGAAGTGTCGCCACGTACTCCTGACTTTCCTTGGAGAGTTGATCAATTTTGAACACATGGTTTTTGCCACGCGAGCTGAAGTAGAGATGTGTTTTTGATCGGCCGGTAATCCGGGCATTGATTTTGACATCGTTGCTGTTAGTTAGTGCACGGGTAACGGGGTAAACACTTTTCTCAGCCACTCCCACTGTCTCGCGTGTAGCACCTTGAATAATCTTCATTTCTTCCTTCGGGATGTTACTGTCGTATTGGATCGTGCCAGGGTCTTTACCAAAGATCGTGGCATAAAACACACACGATGCCAGGTAGGCGCCTTTTGCCGATGGATGGCTGCCGTCACGGGCATACAGGGCTTTTCCGAGATCAGGTTTCGTCTTCCTTACCGCTGCCCAAGTGTCGCCTACCGGAGCGAGGATGGCATCACATTGTTTGGCGACGGAGGTGTAGTTCTTGCTCAGCACATCCTGCATCGATTTGTAGTCAGGAAACCGCTTGATGTTCATCTTGTCGCCATCGCGCCGACCCCAGGTCTGATAGAAAACCGTTTTTGCTCCGGAGGCGTCGATCAGCTTATCGAGCCCGATGGCGGCGTTTTTAAATTTGTCCGGAAAGACCGCCGGCGTCTGGCTTTGGTCCTGAAGAACGACAAAGTCCCACTTGCCATCCGTAATTTTCTGGGGGATCGCTGGATTCTTGAGATGAGACGCAAGGTTTCTTCCACCGGGTGAGATATACTCGATTTTCACCGAGGATCCTTCTGGGGATGCGGCGACGAGTTTGGAGAATGCCTTGCGGATTCCCCCGGTGTAGCTGTTGCCGACGAATAGGATTCTGATTTCTTCTGCGGCTGCGAATGGGGAAAAAATTCCGAGCAGGATGGCGATGGCGGAAATAATGCGTGTCATGGTAATTTGAAATATCGGCTATACGGGGTGGGTTGTCGGGGGTAGGTATGCGTGCGGCACCTCGATAGCATGTGTTTGAGTCGTGTTCCAGATTGATTTTATGAACTATGTGCCTAAGCTGGCCGACCTCAAAAAAAGCTCATCTTTTTTGTCCAATAGTTTACTTTTTAGTGAACCTGTAATGAAGTTTATCTCTTTCCTCCATGCTCAATCCGAACTCGAACGATGACCACGAACGCTTCACCCGCCTGCTTCTCGAGAGCGAGCCGGTGATGCTGCGCTCTATTTTGGTCAGCGTTCCGAACCGGGCCGATGCCCGGGAAATCATGCAGGAAACGGCCGTCGCCCTCTGGCGGCAATTTCCTAGCTACGACACCACTCGTCCTTTCGTCAATTGGGCCATGGGGTTTTCCCGCATTCAAACCCGGCGCTTCTTGGCCCGTGAATCTCGTCGTGCCCAACTATCCGAACAAGCCATCGAAGCCCTTGAGCAGGAAATGCAGACGATGGGTGAAATGGACGACGCCATCGAAACCCACCTCGCTAACTGCATGGGTAAACTCAGCGAAAGGGCCCGTCGTCTAGTCAAAGGCTACTACCATGAAGAGCGTAGCCCAGAAACCCTCTCAGAACGCGAAGGCCGCTCGGTCGAAGCGATTTACAAAACGATCCAACGTGCACGCCGCGACTTGCGGGCATGTATCGAACGACAAATTAGAAAGGCCCAAGCATGACTGAACCCCCCGATTGGCAATCCCTCATTCAAAAGCACCTCGATGGTCAAACCACCGAAAAAGAAGCCAGTAAACTTTCAAAAGAAATCGAGACCAATGCCGAGGTGAGACTTGAGTATCTCAAAGCCGCCCGCATTCATGGAGCCCTCGGTGAAGAGATATTCACCCTAGCTGTGAAGCCCGCTCCAGCTCCCATGGTTAGACCTTCCCCTCTCAACCGGCTAAAGCCACTCGCCGCCGCCGTTGTCGCCGGAGCTTTCGTGGGACTACTTGGAATCGGAGTCGTTTGGGCGCTGCAGTCACCGAAATCTGAGGCAACAACGATCTCCGTTTCGAATGGAAGTTTTGAGAATGCTGTTGGTCCCATCCCTCATGAATTTCCGCTACAATTCGGTAAATGGAGTGGTGACCCATCCGAGGTGATCGAGCAAGCGAACGGAAATCGAGTTATGCATTTCCTTGAAACCGCCAATGTTACCGGCAAGCCTGGCGGAGGAGCCACCGCTTGCAATGTGTTCCAACTCATTGACCTGACCTCAATCCAACAACAAAATCCTGATAATCAATCTCAACTCTCTCTAACGCTGTCGACTACATTTCACCGCGTCGCAGCTGAAAACGATGCCGATTTGCCCAGAGTCTCGGCCTCCTGCACCATTCACCTCTATCAGGCGGACCCCGAATTCATCAAAGAAAACTGGCCCATGGTGATTAACGATGCTCTGGCTGTAGGGAAAAAAGGCATCAGACTCAAACCCGGAGATGGCCCGAAAACCATTTCAGCATCCTGCCTACTGGAGCCCGAAGCAAACATTGCTCTCATCTCGATCAATGTGAATTCTAGAATCCCGACCACAACTCCTATCAAAGTCGGAGGGCACTATGCAGATAACGTCCAGCTGACCCTAACAAAACGACCTAAGTTGCCAGTCCGCACCACCAAATAAAAACAGTTTCACCCACACCTCATCCATGAAAAACCAGTTCACTCGTCGTCACTTCCTCCGCGGATCCGGAGCGCTCATCGCGCTTCCTGCGCTGGAATCCATCGGTTTCCGCCAGTTTGCTTCGGCAGCTTCGCCCCAACCTTCCTCCCCAGCCAAGCGTGCCATTTTCCTCGGCATGGGATTTGGGGTGACCAAGGAGACTTGGTTCCCCGACCAGAAGCAGACGGGTGCTGGGTATGAGCTTCCTGAGGGTCTAGCTCCACTTGCTCGGCACAAGTCTGATTTCACTGTGGTGCAAGGCACTGCAAACCAATACAGCAATGAGGCGCACTGGGGCAGCACCTTCTGGCTCACTGGGGCGAACCGATATTCCATCGCGGGACAAAGCATGGCGAATAGCATTTCCGTCGATCAGGTCATAGCCCAGCAGCTTGGACAGGACACCCGCTTTTCCTCGATTCCGCTCAACAGCGGTGACGGCAGTGGCTCAGGTCATGGCCCGGGGCTTTCGCTCGCTTGGGATCAACGCGGTAAACCAGTCGCTGGATACACCAATCCCGTGCAGGTATTCCACAAGATGTTTTCACCGGACGACTTGCCGCTGGAGTTGCGCCAGAGGGCAATCGCTGAAAAACGCAGTGTGCTTGATGCCGTTCTGACCGAAGCTAAGCGCGTGCAGCGTGGCCTGTCGAAAACCGACACCGACAAGCTCGACGAATATTTCCAAGGTATCCGCGATATTGAAAACCGCCTGAGCAAAGACGAGGAGTGGTTGCAGGTGCCGAAGGCAAAGCCACCGATGGAGCTGCCGAAACCGGGACTGAAAGGCAAGGATGAGATCAAGGTGATGTATGACCTCATGGTCGCCGCCATGCAGACCGATAGCACCCGGGTGCTGAGCTACCGCCTGCCCGGGCAGTCACTGTTATCAAGTCTGGATTTGAAGCCGAGCGCGCACAACGTGAGTCACTACACACCGGGAGAACGCATGGATGCCTCCCAGGCACGAGACAAAACACACAGCGAACTTTTGGCTGGCCTGATCGATAAACTTAAATCGACCAAGGAAGCTGATGGATCAAGTTTGTATGATCATGTCTCCCTTGCCTTCGGATCGAATATCAGCAGCATCCACTACCTCGACAACTGCCCGACGATTCTCGCCGGAAGAGGAGCCAATCTGAAAATGGGCGAGCACATCGTCCTGTCCAAGGATACCCCGTTGTGTAACGTCTGGCTGACCATGCTACAAGGCATGGGAATCAAGACCGAGCGTCACGGTGACAGCTCTGGTGTGGTGAAAAAATTGCGTGCGTAGGAATTTTTTATCCAAACATTGAGCATGAAAAAAATCGCCTATTATTCCCTGTGCGCACTGTCGTTTGGCATCTCAGCCCACGCGGCCACGCCCGACGCTCAGCTGCCTAAAAAGCACCTCCAGCTTTTTAAAACCTACTGTTTTGAATGTCACGACAGCCTGATGGAGGAGGGTGACGTCAACCTGGAAGAACTTACCTTCAACATCGGCAAGGATCTGAAAACGGCAGAATCCTGGCAGAAGATCCTCAATGCCATCAACTCCGGCGAGATGCCTCCGGAGGACGAAAAGCAGATCGATAAAGAGGTGAAAACTGCCTTTCTCGACGACCTGTCCAATCAGCTGGTCACCGCCCGCAAGATCCTCAGCGATACCGGTGGTGAGATCACCATGCGCCGACTGAACCGACGCGAATACCGGAACACGATCAAGGATCTCACAGGAGCGGAGGTGGATATTAATTTGCTGCCCGCAGACGGAGGAGGCGGAACCTTTGACACCGTCGGCTCCTCGCAATTCATGTCGAGCAACCAGTTCGAGCAGTATCTTAAGCTTGGACGCGGAGCGATCGACGAGATGTTTGAACGGCAAGCCTCTCAGCACCAAGTGGCAAAAATTTTCCGCGTCGAACCCGAGAAAACGATCAATGTAAAGAATCTGAAAACCATCAAGCAGTTGGAGGAGAAGTATAAGCTCGTGAAGCCGTGGATGGATGCGGTTGATCTGGCGGTGAAGGCTCCCGAAAATAAAGAGGTCATGGAGCAGCTGAGGAAGGAGCATCCTGATATCGACAGAAGCCGTTTTCGCATTTACCGGATGTCTAAGCGACTGAAGGGTGTACCCGATCTTAAACACTTTGGCGGTGATCCAGACTCGGCGATGAATTTCTACCAGCTCGCTTACGACCGAGACTTAGCTAGCCTTAAGCACTTCGCGCAACTTCCCCACAACGATCGGGGAACTTACCTCAAACTTGCCAGGGGAATCCAGCGTATCGACGTCACACCTCCGAAAAAAAACCTGCCTCCTGGGAAGTACAAGCTGCGAGTGCGTGCCGGAGTGGTCAAGGGCTCACCATCAGAACGGCATTATATCGAGATTGGGCACCCCCAACGAGTCAACAAAGTGCCAGCAGGTTTGGCTGGTAATCCAATTAGCAGTCACCAAGTCACAGGCACTATTGAGAACCCGGAGATCATTGAGACGACCGTAGTGATCAGTGGCGATACGCCACGTGAGTTCAGCATTCAGGAACGTCAGCCAAGCAATAAAAAAACTCTCATCAATGACTACTACAGGCACAAGAGGGAAAATGGTTATGGTACCCCACCCGCTATCTGGGTGGATTGGGTTGAGCTAGAAGGTCCGATCTCGGAAACTAGGGCTCCCAAATCCAGAACCTACCGCGTCGAACCGGAAAAGACGGTCAACGTAAAGAACGTGGAAATTATCAAGAGATTGGAAGACACCTATAAGAAGAAATGGCTCCCCTGGAAAGGAGGGGTCGACAAGGCAGTCGAAGCTGCAGAGAACCGGGAAATTGTGGCCGCCCTTCGTAAGAAGCACCCGGATTATGATTCCAATCCTACTCTCAAGTATAAAAAGGCTGATCTTCTGAAAGGAGCGCCCGATCCTCGCGACTATGGCGGCAGCGATCCAATCAATGCCGTTGCCGCCTTATACAGCCCATATAGGCGATATCACAGCTACATGAAGCACTACGCTGAGCTTCCTCACAACGATCGGGGCGCTTATCTGAAACTTTCACGGGGGATTCAACGCTTTGACGTTCGCCCCGATCCGAAAGACGTTCCTCCGGGCACTTACAAGCTCCGGATCCGGGTCGGCGCGGTGAAAGGCTCCGATCCTTCCCGCCATTTCATCGAGATCGGTCATCCCCAAAAACTCAACGGAACGTCACCCGGCTTCGCCAAACTGCTCAGTACGCAACCGATATCCGGCACCATTGAGAACCCGGAGATCATAGAAGTCGATGTCGAAATCGGTGCAAGCACTCCGCGCGAAGTCGGCATCCAGGAACGCCAGCCCAAGTCGGGAAAACTTCTCAGAGGAGAGTTCGACCGCCACAAGCAGAAGAACGGTTACGGCACGCCGCCCGCCATCTGGGTTGATTGGATCGAATTAGAAGGACCCATCACCTCGGAGGCTACCGTCGCCAAGTCCAAGGTGCACCGCGTAGAGCCGGAGAAAACTATCAATCCTAACAACCAAAAGCAGGTCAAGGAGATCGAGAAAAGATACGCGCAGTTCACCCGCTGGAAAGCCGGAGTCGATAAGGCGGCAGCCACGCCTAAGAACAAGGCCAAGATAGCTGAGTTGCGCAAGAAGCACCCTGACATCGATCATAAGATTCACTTTTACAAGTATGCCGACCTTCTGGAAGGGACACCAGATCCAAAGAAATTCGGCTTCCGGGACTCACAGCAAGCGGCATCGTCAAACCCGAAATGGGACCGCGCCCAATTGGTCTATCACAAGCACTTCCTGACACTACCGCACCGGGATCGAGGTAGCTATCTGAAGCTGGCGCATGGCACCGGGCGGGTGATTGTTGCCCCTAAAAAAATGCCACCCGGAAACTATACTTTACGGGTTCGGGTCGGTGCCGTTGAAGGAAGCCCTGCTTCCCGTCACTTCATTCAGGTAGGGCATCCTCAACGTGTAGTTGCTGCCAGAAACTGGGGCTTGAAAGGCCGCGCCATAAGCACCCATCAGGTCACAGGTACGATTAAAAATCCTGAAGTGATTGAGATTCCGCTCGTAGTTGGCTCCAACACCATTAAGGAGTTTGCGATCCAGGAAAAGCAGCCTAACAAAGATGATACAAAGGTTCTCTGGGACGCACATAAAAGAATGAAAAAGGAAAACGGCTACGGTCATCCACCTGCCATCTGGATCGATTGGGTCGAGTTGGAGGGCCCCCACAGTCCCTCCCAGACCAAGGTGGTGAAACAACGCCGCGAAGTGGAAACACATGCTAACAAGAAAGTTGGTGGCACCTATAACGGGTGGTTCAAGGGTGGTTACGATCAGGCACAGGCACTACTGAAAACAGGTAAACCTCAGAAAGACATCGCTGATGAAGCTGAGGCCAAGTCCCGTATTAAATTCTACGAGCGTGAAGGCCCGAGCTACCGCCGCTATCTCGAGGATCCACTTACGAAGACCGGATCGTTTCTAACCGTCCATCAGGTCAACCCGCAGGAAATGATCGCCCTGCCACCCGAGCATCCATCGGGATGGCAGAAATCCAAGCATGTTGTCGACTCCCTACCCGCTGGTGAGTATAAGCTGCGATTCCGCATCGGAGCGGTCGAGGGCACGTCATCCGACAGGCATTATGTTGACCTTGGTGCGGTTCCCTCGGAAAAGCAGTTCAACCAGATCGGTTCCTATCAAGTCACTGGCACTACAGCCAAACCGCAAGTCATCGAAGTTTCCGTGACGTTGGCCAAGGGTGGCCCACGCAAGTTTGCCCTGCGCGCAAAGGGCGACCCGAAAGCAGCCGAAGCTGCTTATTTGACTGCGGTCAAGGAGTCTGGAATCGGACCCAAGCCCGCCCTCTGGGTGGATTGGGTGGAATGGGAAGGGCCGTTAGGAGTATCCAAAAACGAATCAGGATTTACCGATTGGTGGGTGAGTAATGAGGCTGGTTTGGATGAAATACCCCGGGCACGAAAGATCCTTGAGCAATTCTCCCGTCGGGCGATGCGTGGCTCGGAACCCGAGGCCGACTTCTTGGACCGACTCGTCAACATTTTCCAATCCCGGCGCAAAGCAGGGGAGAAGTTCGACATCGCGATCCGCTCACCGCTCAGCATTATTCTTGCATCACCCGGCTTCCTCTACTTCAACGAACCGGGGGGAGAAAAAGAACGTCGGAATCTCACCGACCGTGAACTCGCCGTGCGTCTTTCCTATTTCCTCTGGAGTTCAGCGCCAGACCAGATCTTGCTGGATCTGGCAAAACGAAAGGAACTGAGCAAGCCGGACATCCTGAGTGCACAAGTCGACCGCATGATTGCCGACCCTCGCTCGGATGAGTTTGTCTCCGGCTTTGTGCATCAGTGGCTCGATATGGAGCGCCTTGATTTCTTCCAGTTCGATGTGAATCGCCACCGGGATTTTGACGAGAGTACCCGCTCAGCTACTCGCAAGGAAGTTTACGAATCATTCGCCCACCTGTTCCGCGGTGAAGAAGAGGGACGACTCGGAAACCTGCTCAAGAGCGACTACGTAATGATCAATAGTCTGCTCGCGAACTACTACGGGATCGAGGGCGTGAGTGGTGACGAGTTTCGTAAGGTCAAGCTACCCACCGACTCAGTGCGTGGTGGGTTGTTAGGTATGGCAGCAATCCATGCCATGGGGAGTGACGGAGTTGAATCCAGCCCGGTGGAACGCGGTGCCTGGGTGCTGCGTCACCTACTTCACAACCCACCGCCGCCGGCACCACCAAACGTGCCACAGCTATCACGCCTGGCCGACAAACCGCTTAACACACGAGAGCGTTTAGCGGCACACATGGAAGAGCCACAATGTGCCAGCTGCCACCGCAAGATCGATCCGATTGGTTTCGGAATGGAGAACTTCAACGCTGCAGGCAAGTGGCGCACGATAGAGCGGCTCGTGCCACAGAACAAAAAGGCGAGGCGAGCTCTCAAAGGGAAAAAGACCACGTGGAAAATCGATCCAGCCGGGAAATTCTACAAGGGGCCGGAGTTCGGTAGCTTCCTTGAGATGCGCGATCTGGTAGCAAAACAAGAGGACAAGTTTGCCCGTGGCTTCACCGAGCACCTTATCGAATACGCCCTAGGCCGCCCATTTGGCTTCACCGATGAAGACCTGGCCTCGGGTATTGTTGCCTCTGCCAAAAGCAAGAACTACACAATCAGCGAGTTTTTCCAGGCGCTGGTCGCCACAAAAGAATTCCAATCAAAATAATGAAAAGTTTTATCACACTTATATGTCTAGGAATGATGGCTGGTGCTCACGCAGCCGAGCCAGAATTCAAGTCCACCTTATTCAAAAAGGGAACCTTGGTTTACTCGGATGATTTCGACGGGGAGTATTCAAAAGAACGTTGGGGATATAAGAGAAAGGATAGACAAATCAAAGATGGAAAACTCACTGTCACCGCACGGTTTAAAAATGCCGAGGAGGCAAAAAAGGCACTCAAAAGAGACCATCACCTCGGACTTGATCCTGTTGTTCATCTCAACAAGATTCCCGAAAAATTCGTTTGCCACATGCGCTACAAGTTTGAGGCGGAAAAGTTGGCGCCTAACCGACCCGTGCTGCAGATCGGTCACCACATGATTTCCCTAACCTATCTAGAGGGTGGAGGACACCAAGTGAAACTCCCCGGTGGTCCAGTTTATAAAGAACCCAAGTCTGGAATGAAACTTAACGAATGGGTCGATCTCGTGATCGAATACCAGCTTGGAAAAATCCACATCAGCGTCAATGGTGTTGGCAAAACCTACGAGCACAACAACGTGACGATGGTTAACCCTAAAGATAAACACGGCCCGAGGTTCAGCTTCAAACACGGTATCCAAGGCCCCAATAGCCGCATCGTCTTTGACTCCGTCAGGCTATGGAAGGTGGATTGATTTAAGTAATACATATCCAGGAGAGTGGGAGTTAGCGATTAGGGAGTGCTCCAGGTAATCCGATGAATGTTGTTGCCGCTTTGATGCGTATCTGGGGCAACAGCGACATGGTTGTCGCACATTTAAAATGCATCCCGTGAAAATCATCTCCCGTATTCTTACCGCCTTTCTTTTTTTCTGCTGCATGGCGGAGGCACAACTCAAGGAATCTGAGCAAAAGGATTTCAGAAACCGACTCTCCAAGTTACAAACCAAGATCGATGCCTTGGCCGGTGCGCTGGAAAAGGTGGATGGCTATCCCAAGCAGGCGGGACTGATCGACTTACAGGTAGCCAAGTTCTTTGCCGAATATATCGCGTGGGAGCTCGACCACCCGGAGTTGACCACCGAAGCGCTGGGCCTCAGCGAGTATTTCAAGAAGATCGAGCTGTCGCCAGCCGAGCACCAGAGGCGTTACCGGTTTCATATCAATCACGAGCTGACAGGGTCGATGGAGATTCTTGATCA
>Ga0222717_10000844_pt1 | contig 25825 bp, 33 predicted proteins | sample C33_18DmetaG_FD_165053 | JGI IMG/M metagenome (GOLD analysis project Ga0222717, IMG submission 165053) | Estuarine water microbial communities from San Francisco Bay, California, United States - C33_18D | ecosystem: Environmental > Aquatic > Marine > Unclassified | place: USA: California... | reverse complement strand
CCCGATATAAAAAAGAAACAGGAGGTAGTGTAGATGAGTAAAGAATACACATTTTGGCAAGAAGTTAAAAAATATGTAAGAGAAGAATGTGTCATCAAAGCTAACTCATTAGACGATGCACTAGAAATTCATAATGATGGTGGTGCGGACTATAAAGAGGTGCATTGTTTTGATGAAGAAATAACAGATGAGGGAACAGAGGAGGTAGTGTAGATGAGTAATTGTTATGACCATGAATATAAATCTAATATGCTTGATAGTTATTATTGGGATAGTAAAGATGAAGCTAAAAAAAATATTAAAAAAAACTTACAAGAATTGCGTGATTGGTATGAAGGTGAAACAAAAAAATATGTTAATGCAATAGGAAGTTTTGATAATTGGTACGCAGAATATTCTGGTGGCAGTTGGGAAGAAAATAATATAGATGAATACAAAGGAGGTTAAATGAGTGGAGATAAAAAACCAAAGATAACTATTGCGTGGGGTTCAGACGCAGAACTAACAAGAACATATGTGTTTGAAAATGAAACACAAAAAGCTTTTTTTATTAAAGGTTTAGATGAAGCTATTGGTTGGTTAGAATATAGGGAAGTTGTTCAAGGACATAAAACAATTTCGTATGAACAAACAAGTGAACCAAGAAATAGACTGGAACAAATGGAGACATTGACAGACCCAGTATCACCAGAATAGAAAGGAGGAACAATGCATATAGATAGTTATAAAATATTTTCTTACGATACTACATGGAAGAATGGTAAGGAAAGTAAAGATACAGAAATAAAACAAATGCTAACATCTAAAAAATGTATTCAAGGTAGAGAGTTTATAAGACTACTTGAAGAGTTAGATAATACTTGGCATGGCGACTATTGCGGATTTGATTGTGAGATTGAAGTCACTTTTAAACCTGTAAAAAGATAATAAAATCAATGACTTACAAGTATAATAAATAAAAAATTATTTACTTGCAATTCATAAAAAGATATGGTATAATAATAGGTTATTCGTATGTTAAATCTTATAGTTTATTTTTTGTTAATAATTATGTGGAGTTTTATTATCACATCAACATTTGGATTGATTTAATATGATAAAAAATATTTGTGCAGGTTTATTAATTTTATGTCAGTCATCTTTTAATTTTCAAGATGACTTTGAATATAATAATAACGAAGAGTTTATAGAAGGAGTAAAAAATTGTGCATTGTTTTATAATGCAGACTTACCTTCTAAAGATAGAATACCTATAGAAATAATTGTAGGTCAAGCTTCTTTAGAAAGTAATTGGGGTAGGTCAAGATTTGCAATACAAGGAAACAATTTATATGGTGTGCGTGAGTATGATTTAAATAAACCGCATATCAAACCATTAAAAAATTTAGAAGCAAACTTTGGATTAAAAGTTTATCCTACTAAATGTTTATCAGTTGTTCACTACATAGAAACTTTGTTAAGTCATAGAAGTTATGCAGAGTTTAGAGAAAAGATGTATGATATGTGGGTAGTTGATGAGTACGATATATTTTTATTAACTGAAATGTTATATAACTATTCAACAGATAAAAATTATGCAATCAAACTAAGAAGAACAATTTTATACATAACTGAAAGGGGTTATCTAAATGGCAGGAAATAAAAAGTTTGATATTGATTTAAAGTATGGACAGATACGAGAACAAAAAGTTAAAGACATGTTCTCTAAGTGTCAGATAGAAGTCAAGTCAGAAAGAGATTGGTGGCAGAAGACAGGAAACATAGCCATTGAATATGAGTACAGAGGAAAACCAAGCGGTATCTATGCAACAACAAGTGACTATTGGTTTCATAGATTAGAGTTAAAACAAAAAGAATTTTGTACACTTGTTTTTAAAACAGACATTCTAAAAAAGATTGTTGATAGTTACAAAGATAAGTTGACAAAAAATGTGGGCGACAACAAAGCAAGTAAATGTGTATTAATACCTATAAAAGAAATATTTCGAAAGGAGTTTTATGATAATGTTTAAAGAAATAGAACAGGTAAAAAAAGAAATACAAGAACACGAAGGTTTTAGAGATACTATATATAGTGATTCTCTAGGATTTGACACAATAGGTTGGGGTCATTTAGTAAAAGACACCGACCTCTTTGAAAAAGGAGTTGCGTACAGTAAAGAAAAGTTACAAGAAGTTTTTGATGAAGACTTTGATTTAGCATGGGCTAATGCAAATTCTTTAGTCAAAGAAAGATTGACAAACACAGACTTTGAACTACTAGATATAAACAGAAAGATGAAAGTTATATCTATATTTTGTAACATGTGTTTCCAATTAGGCAAGGCGGGTGTAAGTAAGTTCAATAAAATGTTTGAGAACATTGCCAAGTTAAATTTTGAGGGGGCGAAACTTGAGATGTTGGACAGCAGGTGGGCTAAACAAACACCCAGTCGTGCCGAATATCTAGCAAATAAAATGTCGCAGGTATAAAATAAATTTATTTTTGCCTTGCTTATGACACAATTGTATGATATAATATGTTTAATTTAAATAAATTATTTAACTATGTTAAAGATTATTAATAGTTATTATTATAATATTAATAATAATATATATAAATATCTTAATAGAGTTAAGACTATGTTTAAAATAAATTATCACTTGACTTTGTTTTTGTTTTGTGATATAATACAAACTTCAATAAAAAAATAGGAGGTATATATGCCAACAGTTGAAGGAAAAGCATATTGGGCTAGTGTGACTAGACCTAATACAACATTCGACCCAGTATATCAAATCGACTTAGCAGTTGACGATAAAACTGCCGAGGAGTTTAAGGGTAAGGGTGTTTCAGTTAAACAAGATGATAGAGGTTCTATTATCAAGTTCAAAAGAAAAGTTGCTAGGGCGGATGGGACTAAAAATCCTATGCCGAGACTAGTGGACTCTGCAAAAAATCCTATTGATGTATTAGTAGGTAATGGTTCAAAGGTAAAAGTTTTATACAAAGCTTTTGATTGGACTTTTGCAGGTAAGTCTGGTACAAGCTTGGATTTACAAGCAGTACAAGTACTTGACCTCGTACCATATGGCGAAGACTTTGATGTCTCGGATGGTGGGTTTGTTGCGGAAGGTAACAACGAGGAGTTTTAAATAATTAAACAAGGGGCGACAATGAATGAAGACAAATCTAAGTTTGTAGAATATCATGTCCCTTGTTCGAAGTGTGGAAGTAGTGATGCGAGAAGTGTTAATGATGATGGCAGTAGCTATTGTTTTTCTTGCACCACTTTCTTCCCAAATGAGACAGGGATAAATCAACAACAACAAAGGGGCGACATGCAAACAGCAGAAAAGATAACAGATTTAAGTTATCATCAAGGTACTTTATCTTCAATATCAGATAGAGGAATTAACTCAGAGACTTGTAAGAAGTATGGAGTTAAGGTTATGTACAATGGCAATAACCTTATCGCAAAACATATCTATCCATACTATGACGAGACAGGTCAGATGATTGCGACAAAGACAAGGTATGTTAAAGATAAACAATTTTCAATTCTAGGTTCGACATCCAATTCTGGATTGTTCGGTCAGCAATTATTTAATGGTGGGAAGTATGTAACCATAACAGAAGGTGAGGTTGACGCAATGTCAGTCTATCAGATGTTAGGTTCAAAATATCCAGTAGTTTCTATTAAGAATGGAGTTGCTTCAGCACTAAAAGATATCAAGAAAAGTTATTCTTGGTTGGATAAATTCGACAATATTGTTATCAATTTTGATAATGATGAGGTTGGAAGAGAAGCAAGTGTTAAAGTTGCAGACTTATTTCAACCCGGGAAAGTTAAGATAGTTAAACTTCCCGAAGTGTACAAAGACGCAAACGATTTACTGCGTTCTAAGAAGTATGAGGAGTATGTAAAAGCTTGGTGGAATGCACCTATACATGCACCAGATGGTATCGTAGAAGGTAGTCAATTACTTTCTGAGGTACTTAAACCTATAGTAAAATCCAGAATAGATTATGGATGGAAAGGACTAGATGAGTTAACTTATGGTATTCGTAGTGGTGAGTTGGTTACTATTACCGCAGGGACTGGACTTGGAAAAACATCAGTCATTAAAGAGTTAGTATATCATATATTCAAAAGTACAGAGAGTAACATTGGAATGATAATGTTAGAGGAAAGTCCTAAGATAACTGCATTAGATATCATGGGAACAGAAGCTAACTTACCTTTACGAAGACCCGATATTAATTTATCGGATGAAGATAAAACAAACTACTTCAACAAGACAGTAGGTACTGGTAGATTTTATTTCTACAATCACTTCGGTTCTAATTCAGTAGATAATATTATTGCTAGAGTTAGATACATGGCAAAAGCTTTGGATTGTAAGTTCATAGTTCTTGACCATATAAGTATGATAGTATCTTCTCAAGAGTTTGGTGATGAGAGAAAAGCACTTGATGAAGTAATGACTAAACTAAGAACACTAGTACAAGAAACAGATATTGCTTTGATTGTAGTGTCTCACTTACGAAGACCAGATGGTAAGGGACATGAAGAAGGAGCAGTCACTTCACTTGCACAACTAAGAGGTTCGGGTTCTATTGCTCAGCTATCTGATATGGTTCTTGGATTAGAGAGAGATAGTCAGAGTGAGGATATTGCACAAAGAAACACAACCACATTGAGAGTATTGAAGAATAGATTTGTGGGTATGACTGGTCCTGCATGTTACTTATATTGGGACAAAGATACTGGCAGACTTAACGAAGTAGATAAACCTCAAGGTGATGAGACAGAAGAAGATAAATTTTAAATGGAAGGGATTAAATTGTGGGTGAGAGAAAACTGTTCTTGGATATCGAGACAACCGAAATTGTTAATGGTTCTGAATTACCTAACAAGATTTTTTGCTTGGTCACTATTTGTGATAAGGGCAATCTTGTATGTTATACTCCGAATGATTTACATAAATTTCAGAATGATGCGAAGAATTATCAAGAGTTTATTGGACACAACATCATAGGATTTGATGCTCCAGTTATTAAAAAAGTTCTTGGTGTAGATTTATTTAAGATAGGAAAGGTTACTGATACACTTATACTATCAAGATTGTTTAAACCAGTAAGAGAAGGTGGACATTCTTTAAGAGCATTTGGAAATAAGTTTGCGTACAATAAGTTAGAGTTCAAAGATTTTTCTGAGTTCTCTTTAGAAATGTTAGAGTATTGTATTCGTGATGTTAAACTTCTTAAAAAAGTTTATGACTTATTACAAAGACAAGGTAAAAATTTTTCTCAAAAATCTATAGACTTGGAACATGATGTTGCAAGGATTATTGAGAAACAAGTACAGACAGGATTTCTTTTTGATAGTGAGAAAGCACACATCCTACTTGCTAGACTTCAGAATAAGATTGATGAAGTACAAAGTAAAGTTAGAGAAACTTTTCCACCAATTAAAATTGAAGAGACTTTCATACCTAAGTCAAACAATAAAGCAAGAGGTTATGTTAAAGGTGAACCATTTACAAAGGTTAAGTATCAAGAGTTTAACTTAGGTTCACGACAACAAATAGGTGAACGACTTATGAAACTAGGTTGGAAACCTAAAAAGAAAACAGACAAAGGTCATGTAATTGTTGATGAAAAAGTTTTATCAGAGATTAAAAACATTCCCGAAGCGGAATTGATAAACGAGTTTCTCCTACTGCAAAAGAGAATTGCAATGATTAATTCTTGGATTGAAGCGGTAGCAGAAGATAGGAGAGTACATGGAAGAGTTATTACCAATGGTGCAATAACTTCAAGAATGAGTCACCAGTCGCCCAACATGGCTCAAATCCCTGCTGTGTACTCTCCTTATGGAAAAGAATGCAGGGAATTATGGACAGTCCCAAGCGGATATAAACTAGTGGGAATAGACGCAAGTGGACTTGAATTAAGAATATTATCCCACTACATGAACGATAAGGAGTATATTAATGAAGTCATTAATGGAGATATACACACTACAAATCAAACTCTTGCAGGGTTGGAAAGCAGAGATACTGCAAAAACATTTATCTATGCGTTCATTTATGGGGCAGGTAACAAAAAACTCGGAAGTATCTGCGGAAGGTCTCAAGAGTATGGAGGAAAGATTAAAGAAAGATTTCTTAAGTCTTTACCAAGTCTTAAAAGGTTGCGAGACAGAGTGGACCTCGCTTGTGGAAAAGGATATCTCAAAGGAATCGACCAAAGAAACCTCATCATCAGACAAAAGCACTCAGCAGTCAACACCCTCATCCAAGGAGCAGGGGCAATAGCAATGAAGAAAGCATTGGTATTATTAGACAGAGAGATTGAGAAAAATAATATTGATGCTTTGCCTGTAGCTAATGTCCATGATGAGTTTCAATATCAAGTAAAAGAAAATCAAGCAGAACAACTAGGACAACTTGCAGTTCAATCAATTACTAATGCGGGTAAGGAATTAAATATAAGATGTCCATTAACAGGGGAGTATAAAATTGGAAACAACTGGAAAGAAACACACTAAGACATTAGATACTTTAGTTCCCGATATTAATAATCTACTTACTAATCTTGGGGATGGTAAGAAACTAGAAGTCTCAGATGAACAACTAAATAAATTTTTAAGTAATATCAAAGACGCAATAGTTGACTGGATTAATCCAGTTAAACAAGATAGAAGTTCTTTACGAATGTCTATACTTGGAAGACCATTGAGACAACTTTGGTATGACAAACATAAACCAATCAAGAAAGAAAAATCAAATCCTTCTTTACAATTAAAGTTTTTGTATGGACACTTACTCGAACATCTTGTTTTATTTTTAACTGATTTAGCAGGACACAAAGTAACTGACCAACAAAAGAAAGTTAGTGTTGATGGTATTGTTGGTCACATGGATAGTAAGATTGATGGTGAAGTTGTTGATGTTAAAACTGCGTCAGCATATTCATTTAAAAAGTTTGAGAATGGAACACTTGCAGAGGATGACCCATTTGGTTATATCGCACAGCTAACAGGATATGAAGAGAATGAGAAAACAAAACAAGGTGGTTTTCTTGCAATCAATAAATCAACTGGACAGATTGCTTTGTATAGACCAGATGATTTAACTAAACCAAATATTAAAACTTTAATTAAAGATGTTAAAGAGAAGTTAGATTTAAAAGAAGTTCCACCTAAATGTTATGAACCAGTACCACATGAGAAAGCAGGTAACATGAAACTTCCTGCGGGTTGTGTATTCTGTTCACACAAAGTTGAGTGTCATAAAGATACAAACGAAGGTAAAGGATTGAGAGCATTTAAATATGCAAGTGGTAATGTGTACTTCACACACATTGCTAAAGAACCAAAAGTAGAAGAGGTGAAGATAATAGAAAAATAATTTATGTTGAAACACAAGCACTTACTTGTAAGAGCAGAAGTACTAGACCCACCCAAAGATTTAAAGTCAACTAAACTTTGGTTAAAAAAATTAATAAAAGATATAGACATGAAGATACTTGGTGGTCCATATCTAAAGTATTGTGACAACATAGGCAACAGAGGATTAACAGCAGTTACTATTATAGAAACTTCTCATATAGCAATGCATGTTTGGGATGAAGACAATCCCTCACTTGTTCAACTTGATGTTTATTCTTGTAAAGATTTAGATGAAGAGATTGTATTTTCTTATCTTTATAAGTTTAAACCAGTACGAATGAGTTATAGATACTTTGATAGAGAAACTAATTTTAAATTAATAAAGGTACAAAATGAATACAAAACAAATAAAAAAAATTAGAAGAAAAGCTAAGACCATTATGGTTCAATGGCTTCATTCTTTACTACCAGAACACGAAAAGAAACTGATTAACGAAAAGAATGTGTTAGATTTAGCACCTAAACAAACACACTATGTATTTCAAAATCAAGTGCGACTATCTGCGTGGTCATATAAGTGGATAATTAAGAAGTTAAAACGAAATCCGGACTTGACATTTGAGCAACTTGATGCTATAATAAAGGGTACTGAAAATATTCCAAGCGGTATCAAAAGATGGTAAGATATAGGAGCAAATTTGAAAAAGAGATTATCACTAACCTTCCTAAAAAGATTAAGTTCTTTTATGAATACAAGAAGATAAACTATGTCCAACCGGCTATTCTTCGGACTTATCTTCCCGACTTGTATTTTCCTCATACTAATATCTTTGTAGAGTTAAAGGGCAGATTTACTTTAGCTGACAGAAAAAAACATCTATACTTACAAAGTATGGGTGACTACGATATTCGTCTTTGTTTTCAAAACGCAAAGGTAAAGATAAATAAAAATTCAAAAACAACTTATGCTGACTGGTGTACTAAGTATAAGATTAAATTTTGTGACAAGGTTATACCGAAAGGATGGATGACAAAGAATGGAAAGCGGTAAAGCATACATAGTATTTACACCAGTTGGTGTGGGCAAAACAAAAAAGATTGACATTGAGTTAGTTAATCTTGTAGAAGGTGACAGACAAGTAATGACTTTAGCACAAGGAACTTTTTGGTTTGCTAAAAAGAATCCTCAGTTAGCTACATATATAGGTATGAATGAATTTGAAAAGATAATGATAGGAGAAATGTTAGATGACAAAAAACATAACTAAAGAATATTTAGAGACAGCAGTAAAATTAATTACAGGTGACAGGGCAAATGATTATGGTGATAAAGTAATTAATCATCAGAATATTGCTAAACTTTGGTCAGCATATTTTGACATACCAATTACAGGACATGATGTTGCAATATGTATGACACTTTTAAAAATTGCAAGAGCAAAATTTGGTAACCCAAAACCAGACACTTACATTGATGCGTCAGCATACATGTCAATAGCGGGAGAATGTAGAGAGAAAGAAGGAAAACAATGAAAATAAAAATAGACTTAGAAAGAGATAATAACTTAACACCATTTGGTATAGCAACAGTACAAGATAGATACTTAGATAAGAACGAGACATCACCGCAACATGCGTTTGCTAGGGCTTCAAAGTATGGTGCTACATATAGAGGTAAAACAGATTGGGATATGGCACAAAGATTATATGATTATGCTAGTAACTTATGGTTTGGTTTTTCTTCTCCTATACTTTCTAATGCAGGTACAAAAAAAGGATTACCTATTTCTTGTTTCTTAAATTATGTTCCCGATAGTAGAGGTGGTTTATCTTCTCACTATGATGAGAACATTTGGTTAGCTAGTAATGGTGGTGGTATCGGTGGGTATTGGGGTGATGTAAGAAGTGATGGTACTTCTACTTCCCATGGTTCTAAATCAACTGGGTCAATACCTTTTATGAGAGTTGTTGATAGTCAGATGTTAGCATTCAATCAAGGAACAACAAGAAGAGGAAGTTATGCTTGTTACATGGATATATCTCATCCAGAAATAGAAGAGTTTTTATTTATGCGTAAGTCTTCTGGTGGTGACGCAAACAGAAAATGTCTTAACCTTCATCATGGTATTAATATTACTGATGACTTTATGACTGCAGTTAATAAGAATATAGATTGGAAACTTATAGACCCGCATTCAAAAAAAATATCTAAGTCTATTAATGCTAGAGAATTGTGGAGATTAATTTTAGAAACAAGACATGAAACTGGTGAACCTTATTTACATTTTGTAGATACTTCTAATAGAAGTTTGCCAGAAACACAGAAAAAATTAGGATTAAGTATTAAACAATCTAATCTTTGTAGTGAAATAACTTTACCTACAGATGAAGATAGAACAGCAGTTTGTTGTTTATCAAGTGTCAACCTTGCTAAGTATGATGAGTGGTCAACATCACCTACATTTATTCCAGATATGGTACGAATGTTAGATAATGTTCTTGAACATTTTATTCAAGAAACATATGATTTCTCATATGATTACAAGGGTGATGTATTAGAAATGAAAGTTAAAGAAGGTATGGAAGGATTTACTAAAGCAGGTTATAGTGCATACAGAGAAAGAAGTTTAGGTCTGGGTGCTATGGGATTTCATACTTACTTACAAAAATTAAATGTACCATTTGAAGGACCAATAGCTACAGGTCAAAACTTAAAAATGTTTAGACAGATAAAAGAGTTAGCTAATAAAACTTCAATGGAGTTAGCAGAAGAAAGAGGTGAAGCACCAGACATGGAAGGAACAGGAATGCGTAATGCACACTTGTTAGCTATTGCACCTAATGCTACATCATCAATTATTTGTGGAGGTACTAGTCCTTCAATAGAACCAATCAGAGCAAATGTATTTATACATAAAACTTTAAATGGTTCATTCCAAGTAAGGAATAGACAACTTCACAATTTACTAAAACAAAAATGGAACAACTCGGAGGAACTACAAAAAGAATATGATAGTGATTACCAACAGTTCAAAGATAAAATCTGGCAAAGTATTAGTGAACATACTGGTTCAGTAAAACACCTTGACTTTTTAACTGATTTAGAAAGGGATGTTTTTAAAACTGCAGATGAGATAGACCAGAATTGGATTATCGAACATGCATCTAAACGACAAGAATTTATTTGTCAAGCACAATCAGTTAACTTATTCTTTGTTGCACCAAGAGTACAAGCAGAACAAGAAGAGCATGATAATTTTTTAAGGTACACTAACAAGGTACATTATCAAGCTTGGAAAAAAGGATTGAAAAGTTTGTATTATCTACGAAGTAGAGAAGGTAAAAGTGCAGAGAATATTAATTTAAAAGTAAAGAGAGTTAGACTAGAACAAGAAGCAACAGAGGAGGAATGTTTATCATGCGAAGCTTAAGTCCAGTTTTTGAAGAAAGAACTTATTACAAACCATTCGAGTACCCTTGGGCATTCGATTATTATACAATACAAAATCAATTACATTGGTTACCCGAAGATGTACCAATGCATGAAGATGTGAAAGATTGGAATCAAAAACTTTCACCATCAGAAAAAAATTTACTAACACAAATATTTAGATTGTTCACACAATCAGATGTAGATGTAGGTTCGGGTTACTATGAAAAGTATATTCCTATGTTTAAAAAACCAGAACTTAGAATGATGATGGGTTCTTTTGCAAACATGGAATCAATTCATCAACATGCTTATTCTTTATTGTTAGATACAGTAGGTATGCCAGAGTCAGAGTACAAAGCATTTGCTAAGTACGAAGAGATGTCAGCTAAACATGATTACATTCATCAGTTTAAAACTGGTGAAGTTAAAACAAAGAAAGATTTAAAAGATGTAGCAAAAGCATTAGCAGTTTATTCTGGTTTCACAGAAGGACTACAATTGTTTTCTAGCTTTGCTATACTAATTAACTTTCAAAGATTTAATAAGATGAAGGGGATGTGTAAGATTGTTGACTACAGTATTCGTGATGAGTCTTTACATGTGGAAGGAATGACAAAAGTATTTCGTACTCTTATCAAAGAAAACTTAGAGATATGGACAGATGATTTTAAAAAAGAACTGTATGATATCTGTAGAGAAATGGTTGAACACGAGGATAAATTTATCGAGTTAGTGTTTGAGATGGGAGATGTTCAAGGACTTACCTTGGATGAAATGAAAAAATACAATAGATATATTGCTGATAGAAGATTACTTCAGCTAGGTTTAAAACCTAACTTTGGTATTAGTGATAATCCTTTGACTTGGTGGGATGAAGTTATTGGAGTTGAACACCAAAACTTTTTTGAAGGTAGGGCTTCAGCATATACTAAAGCTAGTGTGAAAGGTAATTGGTCAAATGTCTTTGACGATACTGAATAACATTACAAATAAAATATTCTACAAGTGTGTAGAGTTATTAGAAATTTGGGCAGAAGCTTTAGGAATAAGTTACGAACTAATAAATATCATAATCTTTATTATTGGTTATCCTTTGTTTGTACTAGGACTGCTTCTTATAATTAAATCGCAAAGGAAAAAAATATGGCAACTCGAAAAAGGGAAGCTACAATATTTTCGTATAAAGTAATTTTAGATAACGAGGGGAAGTTGATTACAGAAATAACTACTCTTCCTATAGAGGATGAGCAAGTTATGAAAGATGCTTTCTCTCGTAGTCGAGAAGAACGAATGTTCTATACATCTTTAGTTAAGGAAGCAAAAAGAAAACTACTTCCTATACATGAGTGGTTAGAAAAATACTGTCAAAATATTTTATAGTTTAAATACCTTGTAGTCTTGGGTCTGTAGAAGTAATATTCTTTTCAGCTTTAGGTCTTGCTATGCTCTCTTTACTTCTCTTACGAAGTTGAGACTTAGCAGAAATTTCTTTTCGTTTATTATCTATTTCTTTTTTTAAATCCCATTTAAAATTCATTTTCTTTTTCTCTTTCTATTTAAAAGTTTTACTCTTATATGCCATAAAGATTCAGTCATTTTTATAGAATACTTTTCTATAACAGAAAAGAAAGTATCTATACTTGAAAAAAAATTATATAAAAACTTATCTATCATTTAATTATTTTTTACCATTCCTAAAAATTTGTGTTCCCTTTATACCATAAATACTAGCCACGACAAGAATCCATAAATTCGTGAACCAACTGGGCAGTTGTTGAAACTGTTCGAAGAACTCTTTTATTTTAGCAGACGCAGTTGGGTCTTCGCTAAATACTCCATACGCAATCACTAATATTGGGAGTGTTAATACGACCAAAACGAACTCGTCTTTCCAGTCCGATTGTCTTGCTTCTAATAACTTACCTTGATAATCTATATCACCTTTAGCCATCTTCACAGCATGATTATGTTGAGCATCTGCCATCATCATCTTTGTCTCTTGTCTTTTTTTAAAGATGTGAGTACCTGCTTGAAGAGCAACCTTTGCTAAACTAAACCAAGCCATACTAAAATACTATAGCACCAAGTACGAAACCAACTACTGCACTTATAATACAATGGTTATACTTGTTCCATACATCTTTTACTTTGTCTTTTATGTCTGGGAATGTCATCATTTTTTACTTACCTTTCCGCCTTTGTTATAAAGCTTTACATTTATTTTTGGAACACCTGCAAATTTCATTTTCTTTTTTGATGTACCTAAAAATTTTGATTGGAAACTTTTCCAAAAATTATTAGTAGTCTTAGGAGTCTTTATCATTTAGAAACCTTCCCACCTTTTTTAAATACTTTTATTACTACTTCATCTGGACCTTCAATTTTAAAAGGTACTGGTTTAGAATTTTTTATTTCTTTTAATGTGTTTTTAAAAGATTGAAAGAAACTATTTTTTGTTTCTGACTCTTTCATCTCTCGTGCAGGTACATTGATGTGTCCTTTTACATGTGCCATAGTTTCTCCTGTTGTTAGTATTAATATTAATAATATAATTTTCATTTTAATAGGGGGCTTTAACACCCCCTACCTTTTATTTTATTTTAATTGTTCTAGGTTTCTTTTCTTCTGGTAGATTTAACTTCATATCTACAGTCAGAACTCCATCCTTTAGTTGTGCATCTTTAACTTCAAGATGTTCAGCTAATGTCCATTGTCTTTTGAATGCTCTTCTAGCTATTCCTTTATGAACAAAACTATCATCTTCTTTATCAACAGCTTTACCAGAAACAGTTAATGTATTGTCATTGACTTCAACAATCACATCCTCTTTCTTAAATCCTGCTAATGCCATATCAAGTTGGTACTTATCTTTTCCAACTTTCTTTATATTATATGGTGGATAGTTTGGTGTCTCATATTTAGACAATGTAGATAGTTGGTCGAATATATCATCAAATCCAACTGTCATGTTTTTAAATGGGTCAAAGACCCTAGTAGGTAGGTTTATCATAGTTGCTCCTTTTGTTAAGCGAGTTATTAAAAATACAGGATACTACCTATAGCTATCCCATACTCCTATATTATACACCTCAAACTAAATCTTGTCAACCTCTTTTTTTGTCAAGTAATCCGCCCTTTTTAAAGCTTTTCTTTATCTGAAAAGATGGACCTATATCACCATCATTGTAATCTATTCCTACTCCAACCTTATATCCTGTATTACCTATGTTAGTATATTTAGAAACATTACCACTTAAGATACTGTTATCTAAATCATACGAAGCTGTTGCATCATATCCTTTTTGATTACTAAAATCTATATTAAAAGATTGATTAGTATCTCCTTGTAAATTAACATCTCCTTGTAAATATGCTTTTGTACTATATACATTTCCAACTACTTCACCAGTAGGAGAATAAATATCTTTTGATATTTTATATCCACCTTCTCCTGCTACACTTATTTCTGAAGGATTTAATATTGAATTAATATCTATTGGATTATCAATATTATATTTTGTATAAGGTCCTCTTGTTACTTGTGATGTGTATTTTCTTTTATCCTTTGTATCTGTCTTACTATTTTTAGTATTATTACTAGTGTTATTATTATTATCGCTACCACTTCCCCCATTTGTCGCCCCTTTGGTTTTAGTTTTAGTCTTGTTATATTGAGTTGCTATATATCTTTCTCTAGCTGTACTACCATTGTTATTATTATTATTGTTATTATTATTATTATTTCCACCACCATAATTTCCACCAGATGATTGACCACCTGCAGGTCCTTGACTTCCGCTTCCTTGACCCGCATTACTTTTATCATTTGGTCCACCCATAGTGTCACCACCATATCTAAAATGTTTTCTTATTACTCCACCTTTATTTGCTTTTGCAATTTTAATATTTTTAAATTTAGATAAATCAACTGGACCTAAATTAATTCTTACAGTTTGTCCTTCACCTTCTGGTGAACCAAACCACTTACCAACTTTTCGTACAAGATTATAACCCTCACCTTGTAGTGCTGACCCACCTATTTCTTTTACCATTTGATAAAAGTCTGTAAAAGAATTTATATCTGCGGAATCATTAAAGTTAAATTTATCTACAATAATAAGATTACCATTTCTATCTACTTTTATTGAAGCTTGACCTAAAGATGTTTTTAAATTAAATCTTTTATCAGTTATATCTGGTACACCTTTTGCAGTATAACTAACATCTGCATAAGCATTGTCACCTTCTACACTTTTATAATCTTTATATTCAATATTAGTTTTACCTTTACTTAAAACATCTAAAGCAATAGATTTTAATATTGATTTATATTCTGTATTTAAATTTTTTTCTGTAAATACTTTATCAAACTTACCATCAGTACTTTGTTTAAATACATCATTAACCATTAATCTAACATTAGGTGGTATTTTATTAACAAGTTTATTCCAACCAAATTTATTTACTTCTACTGTATCTTTAGGTTGTATATCTTTTTCTAAAAACTTTTTAGCATTAACTTCTATCTCTTGTTTATCATCTGGGATTGATGCTTCGGCAGAAGAGAATAAACTAAAGTTAGATTTTTTTGGTTTCTCTACTGTAAGTATAGGTTTCTTTTTAGGTACTATTTCATCATAACCTTTTAATGTTTCGTTATACTGTTCATTATTAGCAGGTGCTAAAGGTTTTTCTTTTAATACTATTTGTGGTCCTTCAATTTTATTTACTCCTAAAAAGTTTTTATACTGTTGGTCACTTTCATCTGCTCTTCTTGTAGTATATTGATTGCCATCCCATTCAAATAATTCTTGTCTGTTTCCTCTAGCTTCTGCAAATGAATCACTAAATGACTTATCTACTACATCACCTTCATTAAATAACATTCTTGTTTTGTCAGCAACACCACCTTTATTAAACATATTAGATGTAATACCAGATTTATTTTTAAATAAATTAGAATCTTTTTTATAAGTCATAAAAGGTACACCAACTCTATCAAGTATTCCTCTTACTGTAGGAATAGGTGCGTTCTTATAAAAATTTCTTATTGCTTCATCATAACTTTTTTTATTTAAAAATGCATCTCCAGTTTGTGCTAAAGCCCTACTCCAATCGTAAAGAACATTATAACCCGGACCAATTAATATTGGAGCATCATTACCATAACCAATAATTTGATTAATAAAACTTGTTGGCAACCAACCCATATTACCAGACATCATAAATGCATCTGATAACCATCTTGCAGGGTCATCATCTATCTGTTCATAAGTATTAAATTTACCAGTCTTCGCAAACTCTCTTAAATCTTGTACTGCACCAAAGATTCCAAGAGAAGATACTAAACCTATTGCTGTTCTTAAATCTCCATCTTCAACTCTTTGAAGCATAGCATTTGTTTGTGCAGATTTTGCCATAGCCCAAGAAGAAAACTGTCCAATCATTCTTATAAAAGGATTTTTATCTTGAGTAAATAGTAATCTATTACCAACTTGAGGTATTAAAGCATCTCTGTTTGCAGCTTTTAATCCAATATTATCTATTAAATTTGCTGCTCTTTTATCAACAAGTGCATCTTCTAAATTTTTAATTCTTCCTAAAAAAAATATATCATCATTGTTAACAATCTGTCCTTGTTTATTTAATCTTATTGTTCCAGTTTTAATTAAATGATTTATATCTTTTAATAAATTTTTATCTGCATTTTGTAAGCTAATATTATTAATACCTTTTTTATCTAAAGTTGTAACTACTTTTCTAATAGTTTTATGTGCATCTATTACACCTACATTATAAGCATATCTTCTAGCAACATTAGTAATACCTTCAAGTCCAATTAATTTAAAAAATTTTTCATTAGATTTACCTAAGAAAGAACTAATAGAACCACTTAATCCACTTTCTAAAGTTAATGGACTAGAACCAGTACTACTCATATATGCATCTTTTAAATTAGCTTGAGCAATTTTTGTATGTATTATATTTAATTGGTCGCTAAATTTTGGTGAACGATAAAAACCAAAACCTTGTATTGCAGATGCAAAGTATCTACTATTTTGAAAAGGTTGAATAAGGTCACCAAGGTTTGCTAAAGTAACTTTATCCATCATATTAAAGTTTGCAAGTGTAGATAAAACTGCACCAAAAGTTCTTGCTCTTGGTCCGCCACTTTTACCATATCTTCCAAAATATGCATTAACAGCATTTTTAATTGCTTCAGCATCTAATCTATGTTCACTACCATAGAATCCGCCTATCTTTGTAAATCCTGCTTGTTCATATTGTGAAGCTAATCTTTTTGCAAAGTTACCAATCAATTCACCTTTTGGTCCAAACACTCTAGCAAATTCTACTGACTTTGCACTTGTTCTTATAAGGTCAGTTAGTACTGCACCAACATCATTAATTAAATAAGGTTGTAATAATTTTTCTACATCATCAAAAGAACCTTGAAGTATTCTTTCATATCTAATATGTTCACTTAAAGGTAAAGTAATATTTTTATAATTTAATACTTCTCCTCTTTCTAATTTAGCAAAATCTAAAATAGGATTTTCGTGACTGTCGGTAATACTTCTAAAATATTTTTCTGCGGCTTGTCTAGCTTCTGTATCATTAAATTTTTTCTTACTTAATACTGGCTTACCTGTACCAGACATACCAACTTTAACTGGATTTTTAGCTGAAGCATTTTTAGTTAAGTTTTTAAATACTTGAGTTACTGTTTGTAAAAATTGTTCTTTACTTGCATCTGATTGAAGTATTTGTTTATAATTAAATTTACGAGGAAAATAATTATCAATAAGTTGTGCGTCTGTAAAACCTACATCTTTGTAGTAAGTTCTAAAATCATTTAACCAATTTTTAATTCTTCCAGATAAAGCTACAGCTTCATCAGAAAATTTTTCTTTTGAACCTCTAACAATATTTAATGCATCTGCTTGTACTTGTCCTCCAGAGTTACCTAAGACATCATCATAAATACTACCAACAAATCCTGCTATTCTTTTTTCTGCAACTTCTTCTACTGCACGACCACTACCAATAATACCAATAGCTTCATCTTGATTCTTTGCAACTCTTCCTAACCAATCTAATCTAACTGTATCAGTTGGTCTTGAAAATAATAAATTAGAAAACTCATCTAAGACTGGACCTCTATTAGTTAATTTACTTTGTAATGTTTGTGATGTTCCTATTCTAATTTTTCTATCTAAGTTAGTCCAAAAATCTTTTTTCATTATATTTGCAAATGAAATTTGTTCTGGTTTAGCTATACCTTTAATACCACCACGCATTAAAACTCTATGTGTCATTCCTAAACCTGCACCAATCATAACCATTTTATTAAATCCTTCATCAGAATCTGTAAAGATAGTTCCAGTTACTGCACCTGCACCTGCACCAACAATAGGTCTTGTAATGTTAATAGATAATGCTCTACCTACAGCAGAAGTTAAACCTCCCGCTTTATGGATTTGTTTAATAACTTCAACTTGATATAAATGATTTCTTCTTGCTTGGTCTTTAACTGACGCATTAATTACATCATCTATTTCTGTTTTAATATTTTTTATTATTGTTTTCTTTTCTGCTTGAGTTGCAGTTGATAAAGTCTTATCACCAATAGATTTAAATTTTATTTTCATACCACCCGGTATTTCTTTTAAAATACTAGTTAATTGGTCGGGTCTTAAAGGTACACTCTTAGAAAAATTATTAGTAACTTTATTTAATTTATCTAATAGTTTTGTTCTTGGTAAAATAAAATCTTTAAAATTATTTTCTGTTCTAACTATATCATCAAACAATTGTTTGATTTTTGGAAGAGAAGATATTTTATAAACATTATCTAATTGAGTATCATTTAAATTATATTTATTTTTAAAATTATTTCTTAATGTATTAGTAATTTCTTCTGATTGTAATTTTGTTTTGTTTTTAAATAAATTAGGAAACATTTTATTTAGTGCAACACCACCTAATTTTTGTACTCCTAGAGCTGCCGGAGATAAAACACCACCTGCTAATGCAGAGTATCCTACTTGTTTTCCACTTACTTCTCCATCTCTAGCTAAACCTCTAATAGTTGCATCTGTTGCACCAACACCCGCACCTAATCCAGTAAGTGCAAGTCCACCTTTACCAATTAATTTACCTGCTTGTGCTGCTCTTGCCCAAGGCATTAATAAATATAAAGGGTCAGTAACCATAACTGCTGCACGACCACCCCATACTGAAGCATCATTATCATATTGTCCTGTTTCAAATTCTGGAAACTCTGCATATAATTTTTTTAATCTATCTTCTTCAACATCTTCTCTTGCTTCTTTAAAAGTATCTGGACCAATAGCTTTGATAGCAGATTCTGTTAATCTCCAAATGTCACCTAATAAATAAGTTTCTTCTGCAGCACCAAACTGTAACTTACGCACAGTACTAGGTTCTTCCGAAAGATATTTAGGAAGAGTAAGAGTATTTTCTTTTGGGGAGTTGTCTGTATTATTTACAGGAGAGACAGCAGAAAGCTGCTCTTCAAGATATGAAGGAAGTTTTAGCCCTTGAGTTGCCATGAGTTATCCTTTATTTTAACCAAATGGAATATATTCTACACCAGAATTTTTATCTTTTTTAATAAGGTTTTTCATCTTATCATCATAAGTTTCATTACCACCACTTAAAATACTTTCTGGTACATTATATCTTTTATCGTCTTGTAATTGTTTAATGATATCTTCTCTAGTTGTTCCTTCATTTAATTCCATAATGTCTGTAATAATTTTTTCAGTTACAGTAATACTGCCTTCATTTTTATTATTAACATTTTCATTTACATTAGAAGTATTAGTTACTTCTTTTTTATTTTTAGCAATGTATTGAAATACTAAACCATTTAACATTTCTTTAGATTCATTTAATGATTTATTTTTAGGAAAATTTTTCTGAACATAATTAACAATATCGTTTTTATTAATACCTAAATCTGCTAAACTTACACCTACTGGTAAAACATTACTTGGAATAATATAAAGTCCTGTTGCATCTTTTAAATCTAATTTAATACTTCTGTTTTGAAATTCCATATTGTATTGTTTATTAATATTAGAGTCAGTAAATAATTCTTCTCTACCTGCAAACTGACCATTAGAATAAACAATATTATAATATAATTTATTAACAACATCATTGTATAATTCTCTACCATCTATATAAGCTGAAGTACCACCCGGTAATATTACTACTTCTCCATTTTCTTTAGAGGTAAAAAACTTATCAATGTCTTTTATTTTCATTGCATTCATTGGTGCAATAATACTTTTTCTTACATCATTAGTAGCTACTCCACTATATGTAGCATACTTACTTGATAATGCTGAAGGAATAGATTTACTTGTTCCATCACCAAAAGCATAATTACCCTCACTAATAGCAAGTACAGAATCACTTATATTATTTGAAGTATAAGTTTCTTTACCAATAATAGATTTAATGTCTTGTGTTTTTAATTTTTCTAAGTCAGCAATATAATTAGACATATCTACTTTCTCAGCATTTCCATCTGAATCTGTCTTACCTAAAAGTTTTTTAATTTGACCAGTAAGAATACTTTCACCTTTAAAGTTATCTAGGTTTGGACCTTTGCCTTTCCAGTAAGAACTATCTAAGAAATATTTATCTGCAGTAGGTTCAGTAATTTCTAACTTATCATGTTGAACACTAAATGATTTTTTGTCACCAATGTTTTTACCTTCTGGTAATAAACCTTTAAGTCTATCTTCATCAGTATAATAAGTGTAATCAAATCCTTCTGCATTTTTCTTAGCAATTGCAATTCTTTCTGCTTTATCATATTTACCCCAGTTAGGGTCATTAACACTAGCAAGTCTAAATGCTGCTTCAAATGGACTTAGTTTATCATTTTCAATTGCACTATAAACAGATTTAACTGCATCATATTTTTTAACTTCGTCATCATATTTATTAACATCTCTTGAGTATCTATTCTCTGCAAGTTTAGTAACAAGTGCTTTGTTATCTTTAAACTCTTCCATTGCTAAATTAAAATCTGCATTTCTTTTTTCTTGCATGTACTGCATATCTTTTTCTGCAACACCTGCTCCTATTGATAAAGCTATATCTCCAAAACTTAATGCCATATTATTGTTCTCCTCTTAATTCTTCTTCTGAAGGTAATGTTTTTACTCTAGCTAATATTGAGTCTGGAACACTATCTTTTTTAATTTCTGGTTTTGTTTTTTGTTCTACTGCTCTATCATAATCTTCTTCATCACCAATATCATTATCCATACCTTCATAAATAACTGGGTCTATTTCATATTCTTCAGCAATTGCTATAATTAAATACATTAATGGTTCTAATAATAACAACATTAAATCATTATTATATTTACCAACTGTTGCACCTCTATATGCAATTATTTGTGCAATCTCATCTACAGGTTGACCATTCTTTAAAATATTTAACAGTTCAACTAAAGTACTTTTTTCTGTTAAGTTAATAAATATTTCTTTAATAGCACTATCAACATCATTAATTTCAGAAGGTTGCTCCCATGGAAATTTTTGATTAGGGTCTTGTGTCAATGACTCACCCGGAACAGGTGAATTAAATGGATTCATACCCGCTTCTTCAAATTGATTTAATTTTGCTTTATCTAGTTCCATATTATACTCTATATTTCCTTGTCTTGTTTGCTATATTTTTAGGTTGCTTACTATGTTGCTTACCTTTTTTCTTATCTTTTCTTTTTGCTGCTGTCGTTGCCGCATACTCCGCAGCACTTAGGTTCTTTATTGCTGCAGATGGCAAGTATCTTTCGCCAGTTACACTTGATTTTTTTCCAGATTTTGTTCGCCATTTTTGTTTCCCCCATGCTTTTAAACTCTTTTGAGATTTAGCTAATGCCATTATTTATATCCTCCACCTGCTTTCTTGTAAGCTTTAGCTAATGCTTGTGCTTTTCTTGCACTCCATTTACCTGCTGCTGTACCATGTGAAGCTTGTGCTTTAATACGATTAAATATTTTTTTTCTCATGCCCGGTTTAGTATAGTTCCCTGCTTTATTTACAGTTGACTTTTTCTTTGTTGACATTGTACTTCTTATGCTTTAATATCTAAGTTTTGATTTAAAAAGAAATTTCTTTGTGCTTCATTTAATAACAAACCTTCTTTAGTGTATGCACCTGTTGTTGAACCATAATTAGCTGTTGTTGTATTAGGTTCTGTTGACTTAATAGCAGAAGCTAATTCATAACCCGGAATGTCTTCATTTTGATTTGTTAAAGCAGAATTTACTGCAGCACTAGCAAAATCTTTTGATTTAGAAACTCCAGATTTAGGATTCAATAATGAATCTGGTTGAGCAAATATATCACCTTCTACTTTAGGTTTTGTAAATTTCATATTGTAATTATAATCTGCAGCTTTAAAACTATCTTTTAAATTTTTACCAGTAAAGTCATAAGCACCAACTCCACCTGTTTCTGCAAAGTCTGCTGATAAACTAAAATCAAGAATACCATCAGAACCAACACCATTTTGTCTTAAATATTCATATGCAGTATTATCATCAACACCTACTTTTCTTAATGTATTTAAATATTTATTTGCATTAGCATCAAAGTTTTGAAATACTCCTGCATTTTTCATAGCTGCTGAAGTAACATCATATGTAAATTTATTTGCTACATTCATATTACCAAGAGTAATACCGCCAGTTTGTGTTATAGTGTTTGGATTAAATGCTGCAAACTGTGATGATTCTAATCCAGATTTTACATTTAATAAATTTTTATTTACTGTTGTACCTAAAGCATCTTTAAATTGTGTAGGTATCATAGTACCTTTACCTGCTTGACCAGTTAAAACTTCTGTTGTACCTTTATATAAATTACTAAATCCTGTTGAGATTCTACTACCTAAAGTACCTTCACTTGCAAAACCTTTAAATGTTTGTCCTATAGTTTGTGAGATACCTTGAGCAGTACCTTTAATAAAGTTTGTGCCTTTATAAATTTTACCACCAACATTACCAATAACTTTTAAAAAAGGATTGTTAGCCGCATTAGCCCATGTTGCAGATTTAGCACCAAAGTTTGTCCATAGTCCACCTGCTGCACTTGAAAAACCGGGCATTAAATATGGCATAGCCATGGACAATCCTATCATACCGATAGGTCCAAGCTTACCACTTATTTTACCATACATTTCAAAAGCTTTACCACCTAGTTTTTTAACACCATTCCAAACAGATTTACCAATTTTAGCTATACCTTTACCAATTTTTTTAGCGGCTTTGGTAACACCTTTGGTTACTTTTTTTACTGCTTTAGTTGCACCTTTGAATACTCTACTTATTGCACCCATTGTTTTTCACTCCTTGCTATTGCGTGTCCTTGTTTTTTAATATAAAAATTATTATTTTTAAAACCAATTCTTATCCAATTAATTTTAGTTTTATCACCTTTTAATTCAGCGATATTATGTGATGTCCACCTATGTATTGGTAGTACATCAAATCCTTTTTCAACAATAGTATCTATATGCCAAACTTGATTACCATTGTTCCACCAAGAATCATCTTCTATAATTCCTGTTTGTTTAAATTGTTCTGCCGATTCTTCGTTCATGTAAGCCCAACTTGTATAAGCAAATGGATACTCACCTCTTCTGAATACTCGGTATTGACCTAACTTTATTGCAGGTAAAATATAATCTAAGGCATGTCCAACATTACCATTAAACATATTTTTATAATTGTCTGCTTTTAAAATTAAGTGCAATGCAGACTGCACATCATTCATATGTTATCTATATTGTTTTCCAAATATCTATTGCCCATTGACCTAAAGTTTTTAGGTTATTTGATTTAACTGCATCACTTGCAGCTTCATTACCAAGTGCAGCTTGGGCTAATACACTTGCTCTATCTTCACTATTTTGTGCAGCTTCATATTCCCATTTAGCTGCATCTCTCATTTCTTGCCATAAGAAAGATAAACCTTGATTACTTAAATTAAATGCGTTCATTGCATTAGCTTGATTAACAGAGTTTTGACCTGCTGTGTTTGCAGTATTAGTTTGTCTTCTCCATTGTACATTTGATTGTTCAATTGCTATTGCATTCTGAGTATTAAATTGGTCTCTTTGAAATCCTAAGTTTGCATTGTACTGGTCTATTTGTGTATTTAATTGTTCTTGTAATCTATCAGCTTCTAAAGTATTACCTGCATTTACTTGTGCTATTCTGTTTGCTTCAGTTGTATTAAACTGAGACATAGCATCATCTCTTTGTGCATTACTTTGATTAACTGTATTTGCCAAACTAGACATAAACTGATTTGTTTGGTTTGTACTTGTTGCATTAAATTGTGCAGATGCATTAGTTGCTGCTTGATTAGACAACATAGCTTGTTGTTTATTTTGTGAATTAAGAACAGCTACTTGTTGACTGTTACTTAAATTACTCATATCCATACCGAGAAATGCTTGTGCATTTAAAACTTGTGCTTGTTGGTTATTATTTAAATTAGCCATATCAAGTGAAGCTAATCTAGCAGCATTTGATAAAGTTGCTTGTTGTGTATTACTTAAATTTGTTACTTCAAATGTTCTAAATAAATTAGAGTTAGATATAACAGCTTGTTGTTGGTTGTTTAAATTTAAAACATCCATACCTGCAATAGTCTTAGCATTTGCTAAAGCTACAGCTTGATTGTTATTCATACCTGCAAGAGTTACTTGTTGTTGTAACTGTGCATTAGATAAAGAAGTTGATTGTAAGTTTGCTAAGTTTTGTAATCTAACTTGTTGTTGTTGATTAGCTGTTGTTAATACTGCTTGTTGTGCATTTTGTAAATTAGCTAATCCCATTTGCTGTTCAAAACCTGCTTCAGTTAAATTAGCTTTCATTTCATTCTCAGCATTTTGTAACTGTGCTTGAAACTGTTGTTGCTTAGTTAAAACTTCTGCTTGTTGCTGATTGTTAAGATTAGCCATTGCAGTTTGTTGCAACATAGAAGAGTTAGCTTGTGCAATTGGTATAGCTGATTGTATGATAGAATTAATTAATGCATCTCTACCAACAGAAGAACGACTCATTCCTCTTTGTGCTAATTGGGCATCAACTGCATCTACTGCTGCTCTTGCCCATGTAGGTACTGTACCTGTTTCAATACCTTGTAATAAACTTTGTAACTGTGCTGATACTAAAGTTGTAGTAGGTAAAGCTGCGACTTGTGCTTGTACTGCAGTTGGTTGATTAACTATTGCTGCAGTAACTTGAGCCGGATTACTTCCTACTGCTGCTTGAATACTTCCCGGTAGTGTAGCTGTTTGTGCATTTACTGTTGCTGCTGTTCCACTAACTGATTGTGCTAATGCACCAGATGATAATTGACCTTGTGCAGCTTGAGCAATTGCTTGAGTAGTAGGTGTAGCTGTTGCACCAGTCGGTGTAGCACCTGCTGATAAAGTACCTTGTGCTGCTGTAACTTGTGATTGAGTTCCTACTGTACCTTGTGCTGCTGTACCAGTTTGTGCTGTACCTTGAGCCGCAGTCATTTGACCTGCTGCAATATTTGTAGGTTGTGCAATAGTTGTTGCTGATGCAGGAGTTGCACCTGTAATGGTAGGAGCAGTTAAACTAGCTTGACCTACAGTTGTAGGAGAACCTAAAGTAGAACCACTTAATAATTCATTTTGTTGTACTTGTTGTTGTGTATATGTTTGTTTTGCAGCATCTGCTATTTCTGGACTTTTAACTTGCTCTGCTAAATAAGTGTCAATGTCTTGACTTCTTTTTCCAATATCTGTTGATTGTCCCGGTTCTGCTGCTGTTGGTAAGTTTTTAAAATCTCTAGTTGCCATTATTTATCACTTCCATTTTTAACAAGGTAATCTTCCATCCACATTACCTTTGCTTTAATTACTGCTATGTCTTGTTGCATTTGAGTAATAGTATCTACTTTTGCTGCAACAGCTTCTAG
>Ga0222717_10000842_pt1 | contig 25882 bp, 31 predicted proteins | sample C33_18DmetaG_FD_165053 | JGI IMG/M metagenome (GOLD analysis project Ga0222717, IMG submission 165053) | Estuarine water microbial communities from San Francisco Bay, California, United States - C33_18D | ecosystem: Environmental > Aquatic > Marine > Unclassified | place: USA: California... | reverse complement strand
GAGGCACGAGTTGCGGAGTTGGAGAAAGCTATCTACTCAGCACTAGAGAACGCAACAGACACGATATGGGTCAGTGAGATTGGAACTCTGCAAGATTTTATGGGTAAGGAGCAGAGCTAGGATGAGCAAAATGGATATCAGAGAGATACTAAAAAGACACAGGTTATGGCTTGATGACCCAGACCAGGGCGAGAGAGCTAACCTCGAAGGCGCTGACATCAGAGGCGCTGACCTCAGATTCGCTGACCTCGAAGGCGCTACCCTCGAAGGCGCTGACCTCACAGGCGCTGACATCAGATTCGCTGACCTCGAAGGCGCTGACCTCAGATTCGCTGACCTCGAAGGCGCTAACCTCGTAGGCGCTAACCTCACAGGCACCAGATTTTCTTTCGATTATAAAGCAGACCAGTCACTAAAAGGCAAAGTATTAAAGGCTGTCCAAGCTGAGGGGTGTGCGTTAAAGATGGATCAGTGGCATTCTTGCGAGACGAGTCACTGCATTGCTGGATGGGCAGTGACATTGCATCCAGAGGGCAAAGAATTAGAGTCGAAGAGCTCAACATATTTAGCTGGTCGATTACTTCTTGGACTTGATCACAATGAGTCTAGGATTTTCTTTGCAGATGACGCTAAAGCAATGGAGTGGCTGACAAGATGAGCGAAGACGAACTACTCCGACAACTCACCAAAATGAAACGCAAGTGCTTCAAGCAGAAAGAGCGACTGCACGAGCTTGAAGTCTTCATGTCTAAGCACCACAAGCCACTAGAAAGCCTCAGAAAAGCAGAGGCACAGATTGCTAAGCTACAAGCGAAGCTAGAAGAAGAGAAAGAGCTACACAAGTCAACCAAACTAGAGTTATTTAACATACAGGCAGGAACGTATTGAGCAATTTAAAAGGATGCGTAATTTGCGGAACAATTTTTGAAAATATACGCAAAAACAAAAACACATGTACCGACAAATGCAGCAAAAAGGCACGAGCGATATATCAGCGCGAACTGCAACGGAAAAAGCGCGAGAAGGAAAGGTCTGGGAATATTGATAAAATAGACAGCGTTGTCTATAAAGAGCATTATGAAAATATTCTCTTCTCTCCTGTGCCAAAAAAAAGGAAGTGCTTGAAATGCGGTCGTAGCGTGGATGTTGACCCGCGCTTTCACAGACGCATATGCGGAAAGTGCACGTTCACAAATAATTCTTTTGGAGTCGCAGCATATGTCAGTTAATGTACTTTGTATAATCTGCCACAACATTTTTGAAGCTGCGACAGAAGAAGAATTGACTTGCTCAGACAAATGCAAAACAAAGCAAGCTAAACGAGCACAAGAATTATCAAAGCCAATCCCGAAAAAAGCATGCAGAAATTGTGGTCAGCAGTTCCAGCCTCGCGATTCAAGGCATGTTCAGTGTTGCAAAAAGAAGAAGGAAAAGCCCAAACTGATCTGCGTCGAGTGCGACAAGACAATCACATCTCCAGTCAGAAAGAAGACGTGCTCAGACAAGTGCGCCGAACTTAGAAGAACTAGACGTCGAGGATCTGGAAACAATAAGCCTCAAGATTATCGCGAGCCGGATAAAGTCAGAACAGAAGAACATGGATACGAATACTTCTACTCGCTCATGGCTCCAAAGCGTGGACGCAAGATGCGAAAGTGTTTAAAGTGCAGGATTCAGTTTATCAGTGAAAATCAGCAGTGCACTTGTGGCGCATGTCGTGCTGCTAATCAGCGGAAGTCATCATCCAGTTCGTTTTGATCGGTTGATTTTGCAAAACTCCTTCCCTTTTCTTTGAGACGCTCAACTTGCTTAGATTGCCCAAGGAATTTCACAGCAGCATATCCCAACCCCATAGTTGTGCCACCTCCGTACAGAGTCATAATGAGCTGCAGAATGCCACTCATCCCCGATGATTCCGGTGCTTTCTTCCACTCTTTGTGTGCAAGTTCTCTGCTGCGTTCCATCGCTATTTTTGCGTGAGTCTTGGTGGTTACAGCACGCTCAAATTTGCTGTCATCATCATCCGCTTTTGCCTCAATAGCATTTTCATGGGCAAGCTCATAGACAAGCCCAGCAACCTCAGCCTGATTGTCTATGGCATCTCCGTACAAGTTCTGAGCTTCCATTATGTGCTCATTGTGGGTCGTCGTGGACACCAGACCAATATCGGACCATTGGCATCCAGCAAGAAGCAGGAGAAGCAGGTATCTATGCACGAATCACATCTTGCGTAAACTTAATTGAATCACTTGCAGCAGACAAAGGTATCTCGCGATAAGTCAGGTCGCCAGCATATTTGATGCCCAGTCCAATATGATATTTAGTGCCGACAAGCAGTGAAGCAAAGGTCGTGATGTAGGCAGTCACGACATTGCCATTCACAACCAGAGAAGCACCTTCCACGACAGAGTATTCTGCCGCGCCATCGAGTGCAGTTTTGTCGGATTTCAGCATAAAGGCCAAGTCAGTGCGATCCCCAATGACCTGACTGATGGAAGCAAGGTATGTTGTGAGGTCGATATTGATTCCTATGGTCGTTTCGCCATGAAGTAAACTTAAAGACATATTTCCACCTCTGCACTAATAACGGGATTTGCTTCTGCGCTGACTGATGATACTGCTGCACTAGCTTCCACAGACACTGGCAATGCTGCCTCAGCCTCTACTTCATTCACTGTTGCATCGACAGACAGGTCAGGCATAACTATATCCCGAGCAAGGTTCTCTGCGACAGGCGTAACCACAACGGTTCCAACCAGAATCGACTGGATGTGTGCCAAGAAAGTCCCGCTAACTAGGGAACTTTTGGCTAAGACTAGATCACGGAATAACATAGTCCATCACGTTCTTTGGGACAGTTGGCAATGTGACTTCTGCACCATCTTTGACATAGAGTATCCCATCGCCATAAAATGTTGTCGCAGTCTGAAATCGAACATGGTATGTGCCATCATCATATCCAGACAAATCCAAATCTCCAGAGTATATCGCAAGAGTGAAGTGCTCAGTCAATTCAACATTATCCTGCAGCACTCCATCCAGATCATATACGTTTGCTTCCAGTGATACTCCACTGTATAGCATTGGGTCGAGCTGGATATTCAATTCATTCACGATTCGAGATGCCCAAATGCCCAAATTCTAAATGATGACAATGATCTGAGATCATCTTGAACAATCACTTCAATTCTGTCTCCAGCCTGTATCTCAATAACAGTCCCATCATCATCAGCGATTCTCCAAGTAAACTCAACTGAGTATTGCCCGCCGCCACCACCCCTGTCTGTGTAGGTTTTGTTGTCGAATGTTATTCCAAAATCCCCGTTGCTTTTTATGTTGGTGATATTGTATCGCCTGCCATCATCTCGAACTATTCGAAATACAATTCCTCTGGTTAATGCAGATGTACCCCCAAACTTACCATCATCCATTGACTGACTGTCGGTAATATTGATTCTTAGTCCACGATAATGAACATTTTTTGTTACCGTGTCCGGTGTTCCAATAGAGAAGACTTGCCTCGTTGTGCTGCCATCCACAGACAGGTCATTTATTACCTTTCCAACAAATGTTCCAGCAGAAGGATATTCATAATCCATAGGAGAGTCGAGCGTCAGGACATTGCCTGCAACATTGAGAGCTTGAGCTTGAAAGATTCGGTCATCTTCTGCCAGCACAATGAAATCATTATTTGAAAATGGATGACCTGCTGACAATGTGATATCATAAGAGTCTATAACAGCATCAGCGCCTAGGGTATGTGGGATCCCGACCAACTGACTGAGCATCCCATTAACCAGATCCTCGGTGTTATCTTCTACGGTGACATGCGCCGCGTGCTTGTCGCTAATATGCAATGGCGTTCCGTCTTCATCACGGATCACCCCATCAAATTGAACGCCCTGACGCCCAATCATTCTTTAGTAATCACCCAGACAAGTATGCCACTGATTACCGTGAGTACAGCAGGAATAACCACCTTGGCAATCATTGCAATGGTCTTGAATTGTTGGCGCATCTCAGAGTCAACCAACTCCAGTTTGTGAATTTCTTTTCTAACATCGGCTTGCAATTCCAGCTTGAGTCGATTCAGCTCCTCTTCATGGTCGCGCATCTTTGTCTTGAACTGCTCAAACTTTTGTTCAAAGATAATATCCACACCTTGCTCGATTGCATCCATGTGCTTTGAGCTTGGCGCATATCCATTCAAGAACTGCAGCAGTTGATACTTGAAAGCATCACTCCACCTCTCTGTGTCTTCAGATTGCAAGAGTTGCTCTCCTCATTAATAATTCGAGAATATTTCTATTCGGCCTTTTCTTTAATCGCTTAAATCTTTCCATGAGTTCTGAGATTTTCAAAACCCTCTTACATATTAGTGAGCTAGAATCTTCATGCTCGTCTATCAGTGCAGATACAGCTACAACAACCTTGCCTCGTTCCAGCAGTTGTTTCGCCACATCGAGTCCATTTATATCTTCTAATCCGAGATCAATATCAACAGCAACAAAATCCCCACAAAAGTCAGAAAGCAAATCATCGGGACAGTCATAAAACTTAGCCTGAATATTATCCTGTGACTTTTTATTAAAACTAGCAATCCTCTTTGACATCAACTTTAGTTGACCTTCATCATCATCGAGGATTGCTAGTTCGTAATTCATTAGGCTAGTTTGCGCTCCAAGCAGGCAATTTTCAGTGCCATTAATTCATCGTAGCGAACCCCGTAGCGGTTCCCTGCTGGGGTGACTAGCTGTTCTTCAGTGACGGCAGGAGTGACTAAGACTTGCTCTGTGACTTCTTCTACGGCTTCCACTGCTTCGACAGCTTCAACAATCACATCTCCGTCTTCGTTTAGCTCCTCAGCTACAGCTTCAACACCTTCAACTGCTGGAGTGATGATATTAGTCTCATACACAGCAGGCTCTACAGTGACAGTCTTAAACTCGTCTTCCCATTCGTCGTAACACAGAACTCCATAGGCAAAACCATCAAGGCCCACAGATTCAAATGCTGCTTTAACTTCTTGAGCGATGACACCGAAGTGTAGGCGAGCGTCAGAACCTTTTGACTCAACTGCGTCCTTGAACTTGAACTGCTTCACGCTGATGAGGTCGCCAGCATCCATTGCCAGAGTCTCGACATCAACAACCTCTGTCTTGGTTCTCTCGTCAGAAGTGTTGATCGACCCTGTCCCTGCATACACAGTTGACCAGCGGAAAGAGGATTTTCCCAATGACTGAGTGTTGTCAGTGCCAGGGCGGGTGATTCCAGTTGATTCAACCTGAACTTTCTCGCTGCCATTTATCGAGAAAGCAAGTGATCCTCCTCCATTTATATCCAGTTTTGTGCCTTCAGTTCCGATTGAGCCGACCAGAACTCCTGCCTGTTGAATTTGAATTACGGCCCCGTCAGTAGTCAGTCGATTAAACCGAGCGCAGTAATCACCGTCTTTTGTAGCAAACAACTGACCACCGGATTTTATCTCACATCCAGCAACTGCAGAGCTGATTGACGTCTTCCCCACAAGCAGATTTTGAGATCCATCGACACGAAATGCTTCAACTCCACTGGTGTGAAATGCCATATTTGCCTGAGAAACAATGTCCAGCCTAGCTCCTGATGTTGCTATGCTGCCGACTTGAATCGTATCCTGATAAACCCTAATAACATCGCCATCGTCAGTTTGACGGTTGACCTCTAAACAATGCGCTGCATTTCTGGTCACTCTCGCCAAACCACTCTCTTGCAACTCCGCGCCTTTTGTCCCTAGTCCAGCAGCAGTCTTACCAACAAGCAGATTCTGAGACGAGTCGAGCCTCATGGCTTCAGTGTTATTTGTAGAAAACCGCATATGTCCAGCTTCACGGTTAATCATAAAGGTGTCCAAACCTTCTTGACCCAACTGAAAACCGTCAGCAGTCGTCTGCCCACTGGTATTGTTGGAGAGCATGAGGTATGCTGTGCTTGCGTCATGGACGTGAAGATCTCTAGCTGGCGAATCCGTCCCAATCCCAGCCTTAGCCGCAAACAAACCAGCACCAGTCAAGCTGCCAACAACCTCGCTGGAATCCTCAATCGTGATGCCAGTATAATCAACATCAGTCTTGCTGGAAATACTTGAAATCGATACACCACCACTAGCCAAAACTGTTGCTGTTCCAATCGGCTGAATCTCCAAATGGAAAATCGCTGTAGATATTGGTGCTAGTGCCTTGAATGTTGCTGCGGAAACCAGCGATGTGAAAGACGATCCATTCACAGAGTAGGCCACGTTGTACTCACTGTCACCAAGAGGGGCACTGTCTTTGTTGAGCACCTCGAGTGTGGATGGAGAGATTGCAGCAACCTCAAACATTGGCACCTCTGACTTCACAGTGTTGTTTGAGCTAGACTGAGATGTGACGGCACCCCAAAGCTCATACATGATCGCAGAGTTACCAATCGTGTTCGCCTGAAATGTCATGCGAACGTATCTGGTATTGTAAGACCCCAGTAGATCGATAGAAACGGTCGAGCCAGTCTGAGGCACTGATGCTTCAGTCAGAATAGTGGAATACGAAACGTCATCATCGCTCACTTCAACGGTGATCAGCTTCGGATAGTATGCTGATCCACTACCTGTATACCTTGCAATTTTTATCGTATCGATGTCAGTCTGAACACCGAAGTCAAACACGTTGTCTCCAGTGAAGTTAGATCCCGGCCACCAAAACGTGCTCGTAGCATTCCCATCCACTGCATGAGCAATCGGATGCCCACCGTTCGGAGTAATATCAGTAGTAGCTGAGGCGAATGTTTCTGGAGACTCAAAAGATGAGTTCTCGAAATACGTTCCATTGTCAACTAGATTGACTCCAGCATCACTGTAATCATCACCGAAAAATGCCTCACCTACAACTCCTCCACTCAAAGAATTTGCAGTCAATTCATCAGAGTTGAGCGCAAGGATCTTACCAGTGACCTCATCGCGCAAGAAATACTCCTTAAAGCCATCCGTGATAACCCAAGACCCACCAATGTAGGTTACTTCACGAGAGCCCAGTGATGAGTTGATTTCGGTGATTCCAGCCACATCAACTCCATTCGTGGCGCATGATCCAGAGACATCGATGACGCGGATAGAATCGCCATCGTTTGGGCTGCCATGCATCGTGATGGCAAATGCGCCACCAGATGAGTCAACTGGGATAATAAACGATCCTGCGCTGGTTACAGTGAACGCAGAGGTCTGAGCCCCAAGAAGTATTGCTGCAGGAGTTCCACCTGACCACGAAATGCCACTCATATACTGACTCCGAAAAAGCGAATGATTGAGCCTGCCGTTTGTACGCGAATCGAGGATACGCTGACAGAATCAAAATTTAGTTTGTCGGTTGCCGCAAACTGGTGATAACCAGTGTCGCCATTGAAATTTATATTGCAATCAGTCACGAACTCAATCGCTATCGAGCCAGAAATCACAGGATCACCTGCCCCGTTTACAATATTAATCACCTCGTCAGGTCCAACCGTAGTGTAGTTGCCCCCAGATGAAAAGAGTTCAGCGTATTTGATCTTCGGTCGATTTAGGCTCATGGACTTATGTTATTTTGAAAAGGTTGGTGTTAAGGGAGTTGATTACAATTTTTAAGCAGTCATTTAGTAAAGAGTGCCATTAGAGGATGATACAGTCGCACCCGTATATTTTTTAGTTCCTGAGAGTGAGATGTGAGCAGACAAATCATCGTTCGTTCCAAGAAAAACACAGGAAAACCTAAAGCATAACTCATTAGAAGAATCGACTCGCTCAACCTTCACCTCTGTGACAACTGAATCTGGCAACGATGTTTTTTCGTAGTTCGATCCAGTCGAAGAGAGCAGGCCCTTTAAGACACCTGCCCTATTTCTTAGGGAACCAGTGTCGTCTCCGTCCCATATGAGATAAACGTAAGGTTCTGCTCCAGACACCTTTTTTATTCTACCTGATAGGGTCAAATAGTGCCCCATCTCGTCACCAGATGCGCCTGCGGTGACCCCATCCCCCTTTTTCATAAGAATGCCTTCAATGGCAAGATTGAAAGACGATGCTGAATAATCACCGTCTGTTACATCTATTCTAGTGCCTATTAGATCAGACAAGATCGCCGTGTTGGTTGTTACGCTATTATCAACATGTACTCCATAATCTTCAGATGCGGCGTCAGCAATCGCAGTGGTAGCATCGACCTGTGCAGCATCAGCAGTATCCTGTGCCGCATCAGCAGCAACCTGAGCAGCAGCAGCAACGGCACCAGCATCAGCGGTATCACTAACAAATCCAAGAGAATCCCAAGTCGCCCCATTATACTCAAAGATTTCCTTGGTTGTGCTATCTATCCTTTTCGCGCCTGTGGGCACATTGGTGTCACTGGTCCCATCAAACATTTGAGCGACTGAAGAGATAGCATTCTTGATCTCAGTGAACGTATCAAGCCAACCAGAAGTGGCGTTTGCGGGTTTGTTAAAATCTGCCATTAGATACCTGTAATCTCATAAGAAAAGTCACCGGTCACCGAAGTCCCAGCTTGATTGTACAACCAAACCGTGAAGTCAGTGGGATTGGGCACATCATCAAAGTCCACCACAGGACTCAATATCTCAGTGCCCTTTGGAGTCACGTTGATTGAAAAAACGTCACCAAAGTTTTTGCGGAATGGAATAGTTGTGCCCAAAACAGTGTCATCAATATCTTCCTTGCCCGACTCAATCATCAGCTTGGCATCGATTGCAATAACCGGAGTCAGGGAAACCGAACTCTCACCATCGCTGGTCAGATCAAACTTGACTCGCACATATCTGAATCCAGTCGCGTTTTGATAGAGAGCATTGATGTCACCATAAAAAGTCACGTTGTCTGCACTGTACTCAATGGAGGTCTGCACTGTAGTGGCTCCCTCATTTCCAGATACAGTTTTCATTTGCGGATCAACACGAACCAATCCGTTCTGGTATTGGATGCCAAAATCAAAAGTCTGCTCGTAACTGGCAGCAGTAATCCCACTCTCAGCAAAAACATCCATCATGCTATCGAATCCAAAATCACTGGCCATGTCCTGCCAAGTCTTTGTCGCATAATCCACGGGGTAAAGTCGCTGCCAAACTTCATCCCATGTCTCAGTCGTGTCACCAACCGGACCAATCAGAGAAGTTCCGTCCCACACCATATCCACCAGAGTGCCTGAACCATCAACTCCAGCATCACCAACTGACTCGAAATTGGGGTCGCTTGTAATGGTCGCATCCACATAGACTGGATCACTGACACCTCCAAGCACATTGACCGCGACAACAGAGTATGTGTTCGTGCCAGTTCCAACCTCCAAGAATGAAGCAAATGTGCCGCTAATTGTGGTCATCTTCTGCTCACCCTTCCACACTTCATATCGATCAATCCGAACAACCGATGCTGGAGTATCCCAGTCCAGTTGAACGTACTGGTCAATGGTCTTGCTGGTTAAATTCAAGACAGGATCAGGCACATCAATATCGAACTCAATCTTGGTGGCTGCCGATGTCCCGTCCAGACCGCGAACCAAAATTCTGTACACCATTGACTCCTGTGGTGCTAATCCAGATATTTCAAAGCTGGACCTGCTGACCATCGTGTTCCAGCCTGATTCTGTGTATCCATCACTGCGAGAAATATTGACCTTCCACTCTGTAGAAAATCCATCCCAGTTGATCTCGAGTGTGCCAACAGCAGTCCCGTCCTCGCGAACCTTGAAGGTCTTGTATGCCTGCAGGTTGAACACAGAAGGCAAACCAGACTCAAGTTCATAGTCGGGCAAGGTCGGCTCATTGGCATATATCTCTTCCCTGTACTCCAACGCTGCAATCTCGACCTGCATGTCCTGAGTCTTGCGAATCGAGAGCACCCTAAACTCCTTGATCTCAGAGTTGTTCACTCCAAACGTGTAGACATCCATGTAGCTGGGCTGAGTCGTCCAGCCCGATACAGTCAGAGTCGAATACTCCCCACTCGACACTGGGTTGGTTATTTGGACCGTCTCAATTTCATCCTGATTGTTTTTGATGATGATATTCTGAGCATTGAACGATGTGACATAGACAGGCTTGTCGAGAGTGATCGTGGTTGCTGTAGCTGACATCACACGACCAGATTGCCCGTACTGAGGCACGTCATGCGACACTCCGATAACATCGCCCACCTGACAGTGAACTGCTTCAATATCGGCCTGAAATGTCACAGAACGGATCAGGTGCTCATTAGACCTCAGCATGAACTGAGCGTAACTGGTCGCCATTGCACGATTCGAGCATCCAATCAAATTGATTGAGGTTTTCTTCTCGATTGGGGCATCCTCTTCAGTGTCCTGACGAACGGTGACAATCTTCTTTTCCCAGTCCAGATTCTCGTCATAATAAGTCACCTCGACCACATTGGCGCGACTCTCTTTCTCGATGTACGACATATTGAACGTGCCTTCCAGAATCGAGCCCATCCCGAACACATAAACCATTGGCGAGGTGCTATCAAACACAGCACCATAATTCGTGCCACGCTGAAGTATTGAACCGCGACCCAGCAAAGATAAGGTTTTGAGCGCATCGAACATCGTTGATCCGGTGTCGAGATAGATGTTGCAAGTCAGGCTCTCAGCATCGCAAAAGTCTGCCCATGCTTGAAATTCCGACAGCACAATCATTGTCGGATCAACGCCTGCCCCGTACAGTGGATTCGTGAGCATATCATAGCAGGCCCATGCAGGATTGCTTGAAGCTCGCAGTGTCGGAGAGCCCACGCCATAATCACCTGCGTAGTGGTTCAGATTGCCCCTATCCACAACCAGCGAGATGACAGGCGAGCCACCATAGATTTTCTCTTGGGCGATTGCTTCTAGGCCGATAATTGACCTGTATGGATATGTAAAGTTGCTCTCGATGATTTCGTGCAGGAAGCTAACAAATGGACGGTTAGAGTAACTTGTACTGCCACTGGCGACCTCTTTCTTCTCAAGCAAAGTCACCTTCAACTCATACTCGTCTGGAGTAAGAGCGCTAGAGTGAGTATGCTGAATTCTGAGCGTGTCAGGTGAATTGCCGACTGACCAGAAAGCTTCGACTGCACGAGTGTGAGTCTTGGTAGTAATGACTCGATCATCCTCGATGCTGTCAAATGCGTTGCCTTTCCATTTCAAGGGAACTGCTTCAGAGTTGGTCAGCAGAACACCATGCTGAAGTTGGTATGTCCCAATGAACTGATCCAAGTCAGACTTCTTGCGATTGAATGACTCCACGACAGTATCGCTCATGCCGCTAAAGGGCAGCCAAGTCACATCACCAACTGCTCTGTAATGAATCGTGTATCCGCTAATGAAAGACCGATAACTTCCATCTCGATAGGCATAAAGACCATTGGCCCATGTGACGCCAACCGATAATTTCTCCACTTGGTTTCCGTCAGTCGAGAACTCGAACTCCTCATCTTTTTCCAGAAGCTCTTTGTTTAGAGACTTCTCATAAATAGCATCATCGAATCCCGCAATCGTAGCTTGGTTGATCGCACCATTTCTATAAACATACGAAGCAGTCTCGTCTGTGGTGAGGTCAGCAAAATCAATATCATTAATCTTGACCTCCTCTACAGTTGCAGATTCCCCTTCAGTGAGATGCATCAGAACATTGAGCGTGTCTTTCCCGTCTTCGTAATTACGGTAATTAGCAATAACCTGTGGCACGATACGATGCTTGCCATATAGCACTGAAGCAGACAGACCTTCGTTGAGCTGGTTGGTTGATTCTCCCCAGCCATAAGTATTGCCGTCTGACCTGAGAGAACCAGCACCATCCAGTTGAGGTTGCGCCGGAGGAAGGATTGCGTTGACGAGCATCATGCCGCCCATAGCGAAGGCAGCACCAGCAGCAGACGCAGCAAACCCACCTGCCCCAATAGTGCTCCCAAGCATACCAGCAGCACCGCCAGTGATAAAGGTCGCAGCAGCAACAACCACAATCATCGCAACCATCCTTAACACACCCTTCGCGCCATCATCTCCACCACCGCGAACCTTCGCCATGACAGCAACGGCATCTCCAGCTTCAACGATATAGCGATGGTCGTGCATGACCTTGCCATTGACGGCAATGACTAGATCAAAAGCATCTGTCTCATAACTCTTAGCTAATTCAAGCAGAGAACACCCAGCTTCAACTTGACCAAGTATCCTTCCGTCCGATGGGTTGAATGGATTCTGGACGACTGTTAATTTGCCCAAGCGTATGCTCCTCTGATTCTTGAAGACCACATGGGATCAGTCATGCTAGAGATGATCGACTTCGACTTATCCATGATGTGCAAGAATTTGCCGTAACCGATATGATACCCAACATGAGTGATGAAATTCATGTGCTTCTGGGATAGAGACATCGCCAAAACCTCGCCACCAATCAGCTCAGGTCGAGGTATGTACATCCAGTCTGCCTTGCCATCCTCCATCGCGCCATTGATCGCCCTTGGATCTTTCGCAGAAATATCAAAGTCAGGCAGCTCAATTCCATGCTTATCTTTAAAGATTAGCTTAACCAAACCCCAGCAATCAAGACCATCACGATCACGACCACCATCAACAAAGGGAATGCCAATATAGTCATTCACTCTTTGATCCCCCGAAATCCAATCGACGGGAATCCTCCAAAGCGGTTCTCATTAGCAAGTTCTCGACACCTAGACAAAGTATGGTCGCAAGTTGTTTCGACGCCACTATAAGCACAAAAAATATCCTTGAAGCGGTACGAGCAATGATTTTTGTGGCAGTTGTTTTTCGGAAAAGTCCTGCGCCACATATCCGCACTGGTGAGATTAAACGTGACCCAGTTCTCATCGCAGATAGTCCCAGCAACGCGAAACAGCAGAGTGATGTAAGTCTCAGTCTCAGCCAAATCCCCAGCATTAATGACATGAAGCGTAACGTCAGCATCCACTCCACCTGCTGCTTGGTCAACATAACCCTGCACTGCCCTAGTAATATTCGACACCCTCAGAACAACCTGCTGTGTCTCTCCACGGGCAGGCTCTCCAACATTATCAACTTCAAAGGGAAACGCTACCCAAGTCTCGCCACTCCAAGTCAGATCAACCTCATTCGCAGCAATACGAATAGGCTCATTCAAATCTGGCATATCAATCTGAACCAGCACGACTGCAGGCTCATCAGAATCAAGACTGTTCTTGACTGCGACTAATGATGATGGTAGATTTATCAAAGAACTTCGTGGAGCAGAACTGAGCCAGCACGATGCCCATAGAACGGGATTGTCCAGTCAAGCTCAGACTCAACAAATCTCACATTGATTGCTTCGTTCGTAGCAGGGTGATTCCAAGCAAAGGACTCAGCACCTTGGCTGTCAAAGAATGTCGCTAGTGTTTGGTAATCAGCTTCAGTCAGTTGCTTCCAAGACAGAGAGAACTCGCGTTTACTGACTGTTGCTGTGCTGCGTGTAAGTTCGTGACCTGACTCGAAGCGAGACATGATCTTCCTACGCAGAAGTTTCTCACCAAAGGGATAGTCTGGATTTCTTATTGCAGGCCAAGCCATTATGCTAATGCTCCACGAAGCATATCTCTACTGCCACCTTTGTTTCGATTGATTGAATCCATGACGATGGACATGATTGTCTCGCCATTGTCACGACGAACTGTGGCTTTTGAAGCTACCATTGATTCGCCTGTGTTGTTGATGATTTCGACTTTATTACGAAGGACTGAACCAGTTCCAACAGGACTAAGAACCGTTCCCTGCCCAACAGGTCCACCTCCACCAAGCGGATTCATGAATCCAGAAATATCAGCACCACGGAATACCTCTGGACCACCAAACATAGACCCAGCCAACTTGCCAATACTCTCAGTAATCCCCATCGCCAACTTCTGACTCTGGATACGCAACATCGATTTAATGATGTCGTTTGCTAACCCATGAAATGCTGCTTTTAGGTCGGGTATCTTGTTGTTGAGCAAGTCGTCGAAGAAGGTGTCGAAGGTAGCTGTGAGTGACTGATTTAGGGTTGTGGCGAACTTCATGCTAATCTTATCCATGTCACCGTAGGTCTTTTCCCACTTGGTTTTTATCTCATCGACTGCCTTCATGTATCCTGTGAGTTCTGGTGGAGTTTCGATTCTAGCATTCACATCTTCTATAGATTTCTTTAGATGCTCAAACCCTTCTGCGGCCTCCTCCTCTGGTGGCTTCCCTGACTTGGCAGTAAAACCTTTTGATAATTTTGAAAAAATCATTCGCCTTGAGTCAAGAACCTTGTCCATCATCTTCTTGTACTTATCAACGAAGGATTCTTTTTCGGGAGCTTTATCAAGTATCTTGGCCCTTTCTGCGTCAATAGCCTTTAGAAGCTCAGCTTCTCTCGCAAGCAAGTCTTTGTAATATTCTTTAGCTGCCTTTAGCGTTTCATCCTTGGACTTCTTAGAAAATAAATGATGAGCTAGCGGCGTTCTTCTTATGCTTTCGATAGCATCAATCGAATCTTTTATCTGTGTCCTGATTGGGCCAAGCGAGAGTGCCTCTTCTTTATCAAGCTCTGCCAATGACGCCTTCCCAAATGGATTCAACTCACCATCCTTGCCGCGATACTTATTGCCCTGCTTCGCCTTCTTAAATTCGTTCATCATAGATCTCGCCTTGGTCAAAAGCAGGAGAACACTATTAATGGCGATTCTTATTGAACTCATCATTTCATTTATCACAATCCCAACAACCTGCAATATGCCAGTATCGGCACCATAAAGCAACTTCGCAAACTCCTTGATGTCGTTGGAGATGTTATCGACATGCGTCCTCATACTCGTGAATATAGCGTCAATCTGAGGCTTGTTTGCCTTTATCAACTTAACCATTCCAGACACAGACGATGTGATTTTACCAAACGCATTCTTGGCAAATTCAAAAGCACCAGCATCACCTATCTCAGTCATCAACTTGAACCACTGAGTCTTCATTTGATTCACTCCAGCCGCCCATGTTCCGGCGTATTCCTTCATGGTTTCTTTGCCGCCTCTCCTCATGAATTTGAGCATGGCAGTGATAGCATCTTCAGAACTGAGCTGAACCTTCTTCATTTCGACCAAGACCTGTTTTGGAGTTTTCCCCATCTCCAGTGCCATCTTTTTAACCAACTGAGGGATGCGTTCTGCCAACTGATTAATCTCCTGCTTCTGAGCATGAGGCAGTGCTGTCATCTGACGAAACGCTCTGGTCACTCCAGAAATATCGTGAGCAGTTAATCCGTATTTGGTCTGAGCAGCGATCAGAGATTCCATCGCGCCACTGGTCGGATCAATACCAGCATTAATCAAATCATTGAAAGAGTTCGTCATTTGCTGAATTGTAGATACGGGATTCTTTCTCTGAAAATCCTCAATCCAAGCAAATGCTTGATCGGCAGCTTTGGCATCACCAAGAACTGCTTTCATCTTGATGTGCATTTGCTCAAGCTGGGAGTTAGACTCGATAAAACTATCAGCTAACTTGAATCCACCAAAAGCTACAGCTAGACCCGACACGCCAGACATGAGCGACTTAATGCCCTTACTCACTTTCTGAAGCGGTTTGGTGGCAAAATCAACTGCCCTTATCGTTATCTTTACTGCGCTCATTTAGAACCTTCTGCTCAAGTAGCTTGAGTCTGCGTAGCATAATGTCATCGAAGGTTTCCCCAAGCGATTCGATTACAATTTTACATGCGGTGTAGTCAAGACCTATCGGGCCATCCATGCCCATCCTCCACTGAGATGAGCAGTACGACCAGATTTCAAAAAACACATCCACCTCGTCATCAGACTCCGGTGGCTTAAAATCACAAGGCCCACATGGAGTGGGCTTTCCTAGACCTGAGAAAGCGACCCGACAAGCACTACACTTGTCAGGTCCAGACTGATCAGCAGTATGCCAATCCCAAGTCTCTAGGATTTTTTTTCGACATCACCTCCGAACGTCTTGCCGATAATGTCCATAGCGAGCTTGAAAAACTCGATATAGGGCATCTTATCTAATTCAGCAGTGGCGTCAGGAAAAGTGTGAGCGCAAACCTTTTCAGCAACATCGTCGTCCAAATCGAATGAACTTTCGTTCGTTCCATTAAGGACGAGTTTGTGGAGGTTGATCCCGTTCTCTTTGAGAGCTTTGAGATCAACCCTTGTGAGTGCTTTAGCTTCAAGCATAGCTAGCCTTATCGTTCGTTAGTGTAACGACGATAGGATAACCCTCACTGGAATCTTGAAAGTAGGCTTTGAAGTTAATTGTGTGGTAAACTGGACCATGACCACTGCGCTCCAACGGAGTACGAGGGAAACGAACCTCGGGCAATAGGAACGTCACAATGTTGGTGCCGCGAGTAGCAGTAATCTCGATGCTTGTTTCATCGCCAGAGATCGCCTGATTGTAGTAAGTCTGGTCTTCAAAGATCAGCTTGGCAGAACCACTAACCATCATCTTCTGCTCAGGCAGGTCAACGCGGAATCCGTTTGATGAGAGCGCATAAACGTCATCGGCCAAACCATTATCCACCTCGATGCTGACCTCAGTGGCAACAGCAACAGTGACGCCACCCTCTTTCATCACGATGTCTTTCGCTTGGAATCGAGTCAGGACTTCTTCGACAGGCGTATTGTCCTGAGTTGAAACGCCAACAGTTTCAGAGCTACCAAGCAAGTCCATGTCCACTGTAAGCTCAGTATCAACAGCGAAGTTGAATGACATGCGGTTGACTTTGATGCCGTCGAACAAGTGGTATGAGTTGATGTCAGAAAACCCACTCTCGAGAGTAGCCGATGGATTGGTGTTGCTTGGAGTAAACTCATGCTCATACGGACCAGCACCAGTTGTAGTGGGGGCACCAAACATCAGCTTGAACCAGTATCCCATGTTGGTTACATCGAAAGGAACCGACACTGGGCCTTCAACGGAGATGTTACCAAAGGAGGGCTCAGTCTCAAAGCGTTGAGCGTGGTTGATCGTTTCTGGATCAATCATATTCTCGCTTGAGCCAATACCGATACTGTTGAACGGCAACGATACCATATCCCCATCATTGATAGTGGGTGTGGTTCCGTAAGTGCTCTCAAAAACGAGATTCAGCTTTTCAAAAAATCCTCTAGCCTGTGGCATCCTATACTCCTATCCTAATGTTTGTGTGGCCCCAAGAACATGGTCAACTTGAACTGTTACGCTCATATTAGCCACATGCAAAGGAAAAAATGTTGTGTCAAAATCTACAGTAATAAAGTCTGCCTTAGCATTATATAAGCCAGCATGCGTTTGAAGCAAGTCGATTACAAGATTTGCCATTGCGTCAATATCATAGACTCCTTCCATATCAATAATATCGTCACCATCATTGTCAGAGAAGGAAGAGTCAAGAATCCCAAGTTCAAATGAGAAGTCAAAAGACAGGTCGCCCTGAGACATCCCAGTGTTCATGCCCTCTGGCACGATAACGCAGAACGGAGCTTCGTTCTGCCCCCATTCCCTGCGCTCGTCAGCACCAACTGCAACGGATAGATCCTTGCTGTATTTGTCTGTGCAAAAATCAGATATTTCTGTGCTGTTGCGAATCGCATCACGAAACGTGATCAACAGATCAGACATGGTGAAGGAAAGACCGATCATGCTACTTTGCTCGAGACTTTGAATTTATTGAACAGATCATTGAATCGACGCTTGAAGTCATTCTGCATGCGCTTGATATTGGCATTGAAATACTGCTCAACAACGGGACGAGGTTTCATTTTTAAATGTCTCTTCACCGTATACAGTCCAACCTGCTCAAAGTAAGCGTACATGTCATCATCCATTGTGATTTTGTTGCTCTTGATGATACGCCCACTGGACGGATGCTTATACCACCCCTTCGCTAGCATTATTGCCCACTTCTCAGCTCCCTTGGCAGCATTGATATTGTCAGTGCCAGCAACCTTGTTGTCGCTGGTAAATCCGTAGGTATAAACTCCATGCTCATTCTTCTGGTAACGAATGGTATTCCAGAATCGACTGCCAGTATTTCCGCTATATGGCTTATTGCTGCGATGAATATGTCTACCTTTTCTTTCGGCAGATGTATTGGAGTTATTGACTCTGAATTCCCCTGCCGAATCAAGCATTTTCTTGGGATCGCCAGCAGCATTGCGCTGAATATATCTTTTTAGCTTTTTACGATGAGATGCTACAACTCGACTCACGACAATATCTACAATGCGTGGATATTTTTTGACGAAAGTATTGTACTCTTTACTGGCCCGATTATCGACCTCTAGCCTAATCTCAGCCACTACCTAATGCGACCCCTGCGCCTAGTCTCATCAGCGGTGCAGGAGAATGACCACATGCCATGCTCGAGAACCAGTTGCTTGATAGACCAGTTGATGCCGTTGCCAACCTGAGCAATCACATCATAGATGGCGGGGTTCGTGATAAAAGCTGAGGCAGGTGCATAGATAGTACAAAGCTTCGAGATACTTCGATTCGCTTCGTTCTCTACACCTGCCCCAGTGTTAAATGATTCAATATCAACGGTTCCTTGGAAGGTTACACCTGCATGAACAAGATCTTCTTCGTGTACTTTCGCACCGAAGAAGATCCTCTCCACATCATCATCAAGACGATCTTGGAACCCCAATATTTCTACAGACCCGTAAAGAGGTAGCCCGCTTCGCTCAAGACGATCTTGTGATCCTCATGACTGCGAACACGGATGATGTTGCTGCGAGTCTGCTCTTCTTCGTAAGACTCAGTACCAACCAAACTGTCGTTCGACCAGTTCATAGTGAGTCCATACTTGGGGCCGCCTTGCAGAGAAGAACCACCGATCCACAAGAATCCTTTGGTGTCGTCCCAGATAGAACTACCAGAGAAGTCTTGCCCCTCATCAGCAGTGTTCTGGATACCAGAAGAGATCTTCAGGTCAACGCCCAAGAAGGCAGAAACCAGAGCGACCTGAGCTTCAAAAGCCATAGTCAAAGGGTTGGCAGTAAATTTGGCACTACCCAAGAACTCTTCACAAACCAAAATCTCTTGGAACTTGGCCCAAGTGATAGTGAGTCCGTTGGGAGCAACACCAGTGCGATCACGAACGGTAGCGATTGCATCCTTCACATCCTCGCGAGGAGTACAGGTAGCAGCAGTGGACCATGCAGTGCCAACAGCATTGCCAGACTCGGCATATACGATGTCACGGATACGAATCTCGCGATTCTTGGCCTGATGACCGAGCAAGATGTTTTGCATCTCGATTTCGGCGTCAAGGTAAGAGTCGTAGTTCTCGGCCAATGTTTCGTCAACTGGACCTTCAAGACCGCGCTCAACACAAGAGAATGTATCTTGATCGAAACCAAAATCGATTCGGTTGTATCCACCACGAGGCGAACGAGAATCGTCTGCATTTTTCATCAGATCTTCTTTGTTCATCTTGGGGAATGCGCCAGATTGCAGCGATGTGCTGAACATGGGCATAATGCTCAAGCCAACATAACCAGCAGCATTTCCAGCTACGTCAAATTCTTTAGCGAGGTCGAATAAATCTCGACGCGCAATTACTGAGTTTGGACCAGACATCTATTTGTCTCCTACGCTAAATTTTTCAAAAGAACTTCAATCACGGAACCGTCAGCAGACGCAGCATCGAGAGCAACGAAGCGAACAGTGGTTCCGGTGGTTTCTACTTTGCCATCAGCGGCACCGTAAAGGTCATCGCCAGCAGTAATCGCTTCAGAGGCAATAGCCTTGAATGTACCAGCAGCAGTGAGGAGGCGAACAGTTACAGTCTCTCCAGCTTCGACGTTTTCATCACAGAAACCGATGGCGTAATCTTCGTCACCAGCAACTACGAGAAGACCAGCAACGAGTTTTACACGCTCGTAACGAGACAGGGCAGACGCCCCAACAGTAAAGGACTTGAGTCCAGTGGTGTTAATTTGGGACATTATTTCTTCCTCCGAACAATTTCGCAACCATCCATGAATGCAGAGTGCAGCTCAGGTTGATTTTTGGCAACTTTACTCATGGCAGCAGCGCGAGACAGGCCACCTTTGATTTCGTCTTCAACAGCAGACATGAAGGTCACTTCCTTCTGCTCTACTTCGGCCATTTCAGCGGCAGCAGCAGGTGCAGGGGCAGGTGCTTCTTTCAAGCTGGTCACTTCAGCTTTGAGGCTGGCGATTTCAGCTTTCTGACTTTCGATGACTTTAGCTGAGAACTCAACTACAGACATGCCTTCAGAAAAGCACTGGTTGACGAGACTTGCATCATCAGAGATGGCAAGCATTTCTTTGAAGCGGGATTGAATTTCAGACTTGGCAGATGCTTCGATAGCTGCCGTATCCACTTTCGGCTCATCGGCCATAGGTGTCTCCTTAATAAAAGACGGTTGGGAAAAACTGGTATCGGTGTCTTGAACTGCACCAAATAGAGTGAACGAGACTTCTTTGATCTCGGCATTTTTGAATAGGTAGAATGGGCCTTCTTGATCCTGACCATTTACCTCAACTGTTTCATTCTCTTCTATGAAGCGAATCTCAGTATTGTCTGGGTTAAACTGCAGCGAGCATTCCATACCGACATCGCGCATCGACTTCACATAGTCAGAAAACTGATTCTCGATAAATGTACCAGAGAACTCAGCAGACTCACCAAGCTTCATTTCAGTGATAACACCACACCCCTTTGAGGTGTCATGGTCAACCAGAGCTGCGATTTTGTCTTTACGCATGGTCATAGACGAAGTTTCAAACATGAACTCACCCCAATACCAGTGCTTAACACGCTGGCCAGAGTAAGGCGTCAATGTAAACTTATTATCGTCTACAGAGACAGCACCACCATTGACGCGAAAGCTCGCTGCGTCAGTCGGGATTTGTTTCTGAGTTTGACTCATCTACGAATATCTCTTTGTTAAAGTTCTTGGTCATGCCGAGTATATCTCGAGCACTGAAGTCCTCACCTGTCTTCTTTACAAGATTTTTGGCAATCTTCCCTGCCTCGATAATCTCATCCTCTCTATATCGCAATGTCTCTTTCCAGTCCTGACCATTCAAGTCAGATACTTCGCGGATACTGGTGAGCCCAGCAGCAATGCGCTCTACGTCAGCTTTGGTTTCCTTCAGCGGATCAACAGAGATCATCTTGGGAGGAGTCGCAGTCACCTTGAATCCATCAGGCATAGGTGGCAATTTGTTCTGAGACACTAACTGTTTCACCTTCCATGTCACAATGGGAGCCATGAACTCACGGATAAATCGAGTATGCTGCTTCTTAAACGCCTTGTGAGCAGTCTGGATCGATGCTCGCGAAGAAGAGAAGGTCGTATTAGAAAAGTCCAGAGAAGTGATTTCCAATGGCAACCCATACATGAGTCCAGCAAAGCGAAGCAACTGTGTGATAAACGGCCCAAATTGCTGACCAGTCTGACTCGCACCAAGCATCTTGGCATCCTCACCCATCTCGCCGTATAACACAGCTCCGGGGCTCATGATTTGCTCTTGCCTATCGTTTCCAGCACTATCAGTGACAGTTTCCATCCCATCAAGACCATCCAATCCACCTTTGCGAGTGATAAAGACACAATGAGCTGCGGAAATCTTCTGCTGGATGATCGACGCTTCCATGAACGCATCTATGTCATCAAATAGATCCATGCTGCGAACTGTGCTTGGCAATCCACGAGTCATTGAGATTCGATGACGCTGAGCAAGGAATACACAGTCTTTAGCATCATAATATGTGTGCTTCTTTTGGCTGACCTCAACAAAATAGCCTAAGATTTTTCCGTTCTGGTCAGTCTTGACTCCATTGATAATGTTCTGGTCAGCATTCTTCGGACTTGAGATACGATGAGCTTCCAAAACCTGCAACTGATCTTCAAGCATCACGATGAGAATGTCACCATCAATCTTCTCTGCTCGGAATACAAGCTTCTCAATCTCAGGACCACTCAAGTAGTCACGAATCTCAGGTCGTCCTTGCCAGAATTCCTTGAATGCTTTCTCTGCTGCCTTATTCCATCGCTTGTTGTTCGATTGGATTTGGATATTCACAGCTTCCCCAAGAACATGCTCCTCTAGCCTGTCCATGATCGATGCTACGAACAAGTTATCACGGTCCAGCTTGCGACTCTTCTCACGCATCACGATGAGGTCAGACTCATTCATATGCTCATCGCCACCACCAGTCATACCAGTTATGTGTGAACGCAGTCGGGACTTCTCAGCCTGACGATAACGCATAGCATGCTCAGCAGCACTACGCTCCATCAATCGCTGCGTGTATTTCTGAGGATTGGTTACTTTATAATAACCGTCAACAAAGGATGAGATTCTATCAACTAAGCTCATTATTCCCTTGTGTAACGCATGAATACCCGCTTGTTCTTGTTCGCATTTGTGTTCACGCGAGATTCAAGCTCATCCAAATTGGAAGTGATGAATCTGAGCCTGTCGCTGTACTCAACTTTGCGATTCCCTAACTGATAATTCGTCAAGGATGCCAAGGTCATCTCAGCAGCGGCAAGATACATCCTGCAGTCATTGAAATTTTTGGCTAATAAATACTGCTTGGCTTGAGCAATCTCCTCTTCGAGTTGTTGTTGTGTTGACCGATTCTCTGCAAGCAGTATCTCTTCGTCGCTCGTCGATAAGCCCAGCCCATCGATAAACGTCTTTTGTGCGTCCGTAAACCCATTGGGCGAGGACATAAGATCAAGCCCTTCTTCGGCTGTGATAGTAGCATCAGCAACGAGGGAGTTGATTATGTCGAGTTGTGACTGTAAAAATGCCATCGCTCAAAATCCTAATGACTACTTCTCCTCTAAAAGCTGATCGTTTACAACTTTAGCGATTTTGTACCTGTGACGACAAATCGGTGAACGACAAACCCTGTACTGCCAGCAATCTTTCCCAGCGGTGACAGTGCTGGTCGCAACAGTATTACTCAGCAGACATCGAGGGCACTTGGAGCGCATAGCCTTGGCATAGAGACGCTTGGGCATCTTGCTCTCAACGTGCCGTGGCAGGGGAGGACTAGTTGAGCTTTGATCCACGGTCGCTGAACCATTTGCCTTGCTCTTTTGACTTTCTGGGGCCTTTGATTGCTTCGTGGTTTTTTTTGACTTGCTGCTCATTGCGTTTTTTGCTCCTGTTCGCCTTTTCCCGTAAAATATAAGACCCCGCCACGTTGTACGAAGCGATGTCCAGATAATCATTCCTGCGCCTTGTCTTCTTCCACTTGAAGGTTTCCCCAAGAGGATCGTACTCTCTTTCTTCTGCTGTTATATGCTTGAGCCAACCAATATCGACATCCCTCGGGACATATCGGTAGTAATCCAGCTCTTCACTCTGTAATAAGTAACGATCATGGACCAGTGCCTTGGTATTGTCTACCTCGATAAACCAAAGTTTCTGGCCATTGTCCTGCTGCCTCACCGTCACGATGCCATCAATCTTATAAACCTCTTTCTTGCCCGTCATCTTGCTGCGTAGACCTTTGCCGACACCCTTGATCCCGTACCAGCTAGGATTGGTCTGTAACCACAGAGCGATGACATCATAGCGATAACCACAGTCCACCATCTTGCACTCAGGAACCATCGTTTCACCACTCTCAGTGGGCCATCCCTCCATTGCGATGTCATTCACTTCAGAAAGCATGTTCATGATCCCAACATCGGTATCCTGACGCTGATCAACAGTGCCATACTCGACCACAACAGACTTCATCGTCGTGAGGTTGTATGCCTCGACTTTGAAATAACAATATCCTTTCTGAACATCCGTACCAAAGGTCAGCACATCTGCCCAATCTGGAACAGTCCCAAGCTGACAATCACTGCCGTCTGCCTTGTTTCGGAGAGCCTGCATATTCAACTGATCCCTGACCGCATCCTCGTCTACATAAGGCAAAGACCACTTAGACTGAATCATCGCCTTCTTCTTTTCCTTGAGATCGGTGACATCAGCCTCCCATTGCTGACCTGCTGTCTTTGCGAGTGATTGCATTGGAGAATGGAGAACATTGTACCGCATCCCAAATGCCTTGGTCGGAGGAAGGTCGCCTGTGACAACTCCGTTCTCGACCACCTGCCCCTTATGCACCAGCAGCGGGTCTTGGAGTGCTTCAAGTCGGTCATTATTGTCCCACTTCTCTTCACAGTGAGAGCATTGATACCTCGCTGTCTTTTCTGCCGTCACTTGATCTGCAGCATCGAAGACCAGCCCCTCACGCTCCAGTGTTTGGTGTTTTTTGCAGTAAGGACAGGCAACATAAATCTCTGAGCCTGAACCTTGCACCATAGCCTCCTGCCAAATACGACCCTGCTCATTTGTGACGGTGCACTCCATCACGATTTTACTATCTTCAAATGCATCAGCTCTCATTTGGATCAATGATACTGGATCAGCTTCAGAACCATCTCCTGCAGAGGTGTCGTACTTATCGATCTCCGTCATCAAAACAACCTTGGCTGAGTGAGATGACATTTGCTCGGCAGAACCACCTGCTGCCATAAAACGTAGGTTTGCCCCATTCTTAAATTGCACTGCAGTGAACTTGCCACCTCGAGAGCCCGCGCCTTTGGTCGGGAGATACTGAGCGTACTGAGAATCCTCTATGACTGGGCGAAGTTTCTCGACCCACATACCAGAGGCTAGGTCCATGGTGGGTAGGCCGAAGATTACGTCCTCCTCCTCCTCAAATAAATAATACAGCAATGGAATATTTGTTGCCAGCAAAGATTTGCCGTTCTGGGTTGGCCCGAGAATGGAAACCTTGCGCCAGTACGGGTCCATCATCGCGTCGAAGATGAATTTGTTGAATGGAGCGAAATCTAGGTCGAAATAAAGACCGCGCCTCGGACCCTTGGGCAGCTTAACCTCAGTCTCTGCAAATTCGTGCATCGTGCGTGAGATTTTTGGGACTAGGCGAGATGCGAATAACGCAAGACTACCCATACTTTTCTACGAATTCGTCAAACTTGGAACGAATCATCAAGCATCGGCCACAGGTTTCTCCAGTTGGCTGAGGTCTGTCTGTTCCACGAAAAAGCCTCTCCATCTCCCAGCACTTCGGGCAGTTATCGTCCAAAAAAGACCCAGCCCAGAAAAGCGTAATAACAAGCAACGAAAACAGATAGGCCGATGCAGAACAGCTTGCTAGATGCCTCTAATTCAGGGTCGCGCATGACATCTCCTTTAAGATAGCAACGATTTTGTCATTCAGCATGTCCTCAATCTCATTTGAGTCCTTCGACTTGGCCAATTTGATAGCAAGCTCCTTCGGCAAACCCTGCATTGAGTTGCGAACGAAATCACCAGCATCACGAACGAATTCCTCATGTGCCTCAAGCTCAATCAGCTTGCCCTGCTCCTTCTCTAGTGCTAATTTGGCCTGCTCTGCCTTGTAATGCCTGTACTTGTCCAAGTTATCATCGAACCCCTCGGACTCGTGCATGTCGGGATCGATCTCTTGAGGTCGAATCGGAGCCTTTTTCTTCAGCTCTTTCTTGAGCACATCCGTCTTCCACTTCAAAACCACGGCAGGGTCGTACCACTTCACTCCTGAGACATTTGCCACGGGCATGCCATCATCGACCCAGTTTGCCACGGTTCTGGGTGTAATATCGAAGCACCGAGCTAGATCAGCACAGGATATAGCGCGGAAATCGTACTTTGCGAAACCTGATGTTGCTCCCCTCATTTTCTACGAATTTCGTATTTTAAAGTGTCTCATTTTACGAATATTGTAAAGAACGTCTAAGGTGCACAAGGGGGCTCGAAGTAGGGGAGTTGAACGCGAATTTGGAGTTGAAAAAATTGTGGGGGCGAAAAAGATGGGCATTTGGCCGATCA
>Ga0222717_10000841_pt1 | contig 25918 bp, 33 predicted proteins | sample C33_18DmetaG_FD_165053 | JGI IMG/M metagenome (GOLD analysis project Ga0222717, IMG submission 165053) | Estuarine water microbial communities from San Francisco Bay, California, United States - C33_18D | ecosystem: Environmental > Aquatic > Marine > Unclassified | place: USA: California... | reverse complement strand
TAGTTCCTCAACTCTAAAGAAGAATGATTGTCTCTTCATCATATCCATTAACGGAGACATAACAGCTTGCTTTGATATTCCTTTCTCAATACCAACGGATAAAGGTTTATAATCTTTTACTGCTTGAAATATCTTAGTTGCTGTTTCATCTAAAGTCCACCTGCCGTAGATCATGTCCTCAACGAACCAACCATTTTCATTGACAAAAACAATAGCTAAGGAGGAGTTATCCAATCGGCTAGTCTTACCTTTCTTCTTACTGACATCTTGGAAGCCAGCTAAGTCAATGGCTATGTAATAGTCCCCATCACTTGTGGGCCTAGTGCCAAATTGTAGCCATTCCTCTTTAAACATCTCAGAACCTTGGTTCTTAAAGGAGGCCATAAACTCTTGTTGGAAAGCATGGGTTGACATACTCTTTTTAGCTACGTCTATTTCCTCAGGGTCTAAGGTTTCATTGTCGTAGCTTGTGAAGTGCCAAGCACTAAAGGTGACATCATCATCACCACTTAGCTCTGCATACTTGTATAAGTCATAGAAGTGGTTACGACCCTTGGGTGTGCCTATGAATAAGCAAGAACCCTTTTGGTCTGCTAATGCAGGTCTTAAGATTTCCTCAAACACCTCAGGTTTCATGTCTGCATACTCGTCTAAGCATAGGAACTTAAGGCTTACGCCTCGCATCGTGTCGGGTCTATCGGCTCCCTTAAGGCTTATGGTTGCACCATTGACTAAGGTTATTTGCATATTGTTGATATGGGAACTACGGATTACTGGTTGACCTAGCTCTACTAGAAGACTCCACATGATGTCTCTAGCCTGACCCTGTGTGGGTGCTACGTAGAAGACATGGGAGTTAGGCTTATCGGCTTGTAAGGCATTGACAATAAGAAGCCAAGCAGCTAGGCGGGACTTACCACACCTTCGTCCTGCGGCTACTACTCTAAAGCGAGTAGGGTCTGCCCATACTTCCTTCTGCCAATCTAATAGCTCTATGTTTAAGTCGCTCATACTACAGTGTACTCCCCTTCTTGAGCATCTTCCTCAGGGTCTTGGGAACCTGAGACATCGGTAGAGCCGACACCAGTAATGTTTATTTGGATACTACTCTTGCCACTACCCTTAATGATTTCTTTCTCAAAGGCTGCTACAGGAGCTACCCTGTCCATGACAAGCTTCCATGCTGAGGCTTGATTCTTATGTTCATTGTCTAAGGCTGCATCAAAGATAGCCTCTAGGACTTTAGCTGACTTAGGGGAAGCAAGCATCCTAGCTTTGTACTCATTGATAATTGTAGCGTCACCCTTAGGCCGACCAATAATACCCTTAGGTTTCTTTAGTGTTGACTTAGGTGGCCTACCTCTGCGTTTAGCAACTGCGGGTTCTTTTGTAGCTGACAAATCAATTACCTCTTTGTTGAGATTGAGTCTTACTTAAGTATACTTAAGAATCTTTAATTGATTCATTATGAATAAACTGTAAGAGTCTTAAGTATACTAAAGATTCTTAAGTAGTGCTTTAATTGATCATTAATGAATAACTAAAAGGTTCTTAAGTAGAAGCTTTACAACTTAAGTATATTATAACATATTTAGAGCAGAATGTCAATATATTTCTTGTGTTTCTTTTGTAACTTTATGTAACCAATGTTCTTCCTTTAGGTTACACATGAGAATAACTCTCATTCCCGTGTACACCAAGGGTTTGCCCATGTTTTCTTTTGTAATCTTTTATTGACTTTTGTCAAAGTAAAATGCTACTTTTTTGTGCTTAAGTGGTACCCTTTGCATAAGCCAGAACCTACAGCCCCCCCGCCCCCTAAGTTATCCACAGGCTCAGAAGTTATCCACAGGTTACTAACTGGTTATCCACTGGTTATCCCCAAGTCCTTAGGTTGCCTGTGGATAACTCAAGGCCTTAGCATACCTTGGGCCATGTGTCAATACTTGTGACTATTAAAGACACATTAGTCACGGGAGTTGACTTAAGAACTTGGGTATGCTAGGGAAAACCTTAAGAACTTGAGTTAACATAGGTTTAGTGTTATGTCAACCCGTGACTATTTATGTAACATTAGTCACAGAAGTTGACAAGTGTATGCTTAGGTGGGTGCCTATGGATACACTTGACACACAAGCAAACCTGTGAGTCTGTGGATAACTCTGTGCATATGTGCATAAGTTATCCACAAGTATCTGAGGCTTTATATAAGCCGTTTTAAGCCTATCTATGGTAAACCTAGGCTAACACATGCCCAATGTTTTTACGTTGATTCTAGGTTATTGGCACAATACTTGCTTTATGCAATACTTGTGCCATCTATTGCAGCGCCTATCTATGGGCGTGCGTGCGTGAATAGCATACTTTTGGGTATTGTGTCAAACTTTATTTATTATGTGACTGGTGAGTCAGTGTTGACAATAGCTAATCACAGCGTTAAAATTGACACGTAGTTTACGAAGTCAGGCAATAAGGCCTCTTCAAACACAGGCCACAGGCCACAGGAGACACAGTATGAAGTATACAGCCAAACCAACCACTAGTGGACAATGGTGTGTAGCAAAGGGTAGTAAGGCTCTATCTGGCCCTTTCACTACTCAAGCGGAAGCGCAAGAGCGAGCCATTATCGAATCTATGATGTTTCATCAAGTACAAGCCCAAAAGCTTTGGGAGCTATTGTCTAATGGTGAAGACTTTGTGACATTGATAGGTGATGATACACCATCACAGCAAGGTGACTTTTACTGTTAAACACACACACACTAGAGGCGCCTACTAGGGCGCCACAGGAGCATTTATGTTATACAGAACAGCAATAATTGACTATTCACCACAGCAGGTATTGTGGGCCATGACGTTAAACAATGGCGCTTCTAGCTATGATAGCGACAATAAGTATTATGAGGAAATTCGTGATTGGGCCTTTAATTCAGCGGGCTGGAAGTTCACGCCTAAAGGTGAATATGTTTATAATAATTTACCACAGGATAAAATTAATAAAGCGCCTAAGCGTATGTTAATGGATGCTATACTTAATGCTTGTGAATGTTATTATGAGAATAATATAAATGATGATAGGACATTTATGGAAGTAGTGGCTTCAAGTATGGAAGGCCAAAGCACGCAATATACAATCACTGGTAAATTAATTAAAGACTAGACTTGTATTGTCAGATGGGCTTGAGTACACTTAGGCCCATCGAATAACGCAAGCATTAAACAATAAATAACTGAGGTATCACCATGTTACTAGGCACAAAACGCACTAAAATAGCAAAGGCCATTAAACCCAAGGCTTTAGGTTTTGTATTATACGAAGGCCCAAGTGCACTCACAGGCGACCCCATTGTCGTGATAATCACACTAAAGACTAGTAACCGAAAAACGGGGCAAATGGCCCAAGTATGGATTTTACATGCCGAAGTTAATCCTGTGGAAGCACTAGCACTAGGTTTAGATGAGGCTGTTTGTGGTAATTGTCCGCACAGAAAAGGACCATGCTATGTTAACGTAGGTCAAGCGCCTCTAGCGGTTTATAGAGCCTATCATAATGGGCGTTATGAGACATTTGACCCCGCTATTCATAGTCACTATATAACGGGAACCATGGTGCGCTTAGGCGCTTATGGAGACCCCGCCGCCGCTCCTGTGGAAGTTATGCAACAAATTACAGACTTAGCTAGAGCGCATACAGGATACACGCACCAAATAGCGCACAAGGGCTTCGACAAGCGCTTTATTGACCTATGTATGGTAAGCGCTGATACACCAAAGCAAGCACGTAAGTATCAAAGCATGGGCGCACATACGTTCAGGGTAGCATTAGAAGGCGATAGCCTAGATCATGGTGAGATTGAATGCCTAGCAGATAGTGAAGGCCTACAATGCGTAGACTGTGGCCTGTGTGATGGTACTAAGAAAAATGTTGCTATAACAGTTCATGGTAGTGGCGCAAGTAAATTTAAGTCTGCTATGGTTATCCCTAGCATGATGGTAGCTTAATAACTTAACTAAGGAGGCCTAGGCCATGAAAACACTTTACATAACAAAACAGCACGACCGAGAAAACACACTAGCCATTATCACGTGTACAGATAACAAAGAGCGCACGTTATACGAGCTTAGGCGCTTAAATGATATTCATGGGCCATTAGATTGCCGTGATAGCTTAGGCGGCTTGATTAGCGGCATGATAGACGGAAAAGTCATAAGCTATTTACGTGTTAAAAACAATAACGAGCCTACAGGATAATAAACCATGTATTTAATTAATGATCTAATGCTAATAGGCGCTATTCTTATGGCGCCTGTGGTTCTAAGCTATATAATGTATAAAATAATGGATAGGTGACACAATGAAAGTATCAGTATACAGAAATTTACATAACGGCCTTATAAGCATTAAAAGCGCCTCTACTGGCCTTGTGTTAGGCCATGCGAAAAGTGTGGACATAGCATGGGCAGACTTTGTGGTTAACGAAGCGGGACGCCAAAGAGTGCTCAAGGAAAAACAGAAGAATGTACACGCATACGTAAAAGGCCTATTAATGGACGTTAGAGGCTTTACGCCATACAAAGGCCGAACAATAGGCGATACACTGGGCGCTTTAGACACTATACACAAGGTTACAGTAGTCTCCTATAACCCATACAAGGCGCCTCACTTTGTCATTAAAGGCACAAGCGACAAGGTAACAAAAGCAAGCTTGTGTACAGTGTCATATGATGGCACAATAGCGGGCTTTGGTATTGAATAACTAAAACTAAAGAGGTAACACGATGAAAGACTACAAACACAAGCGCCTAGAGGCGTCCTTAGAGGTACGCAAGCAGGAAAGGCTAGACAAGTATATAGGCTTAGGCTTAAGCGTCTTAGGCGGCTTTATAGGCGTCTTCTGTATCATTTATGCCACACATGTGGCCTTTAACTAAATATAAAAGAAAGGATAATCATCATGGCAAAGTATCAAAAAACAGTAGACATATGGTCTTTAACTCAAGAGCAAAGGAAAGGCTTGCAGGCGGGGCAATGGATAACAGCGGGTAAGGGTGGTAAATTTGAAACCAAGGGCATATGGTGCGGGGTGGGCAAGTCTGGAAACGATGTTGCCATTTGGTTAGGGAACCTAGCAAGCCGCAAGGGTCCTGCTAGACTTGAGCACATTAGATTTATGATGCAATACGCAAGGGGTTAACCATGAGCAAAAATAAATTAAGCACTAAAGCAATCACAGTCTATAACAATCTACTTGAATTGAACTGGAGCGAGCCATATTTAACGATTGAGCATATACAAGCCGCCACAGGCCTAGGACGCTCTAAATTAGCGCCTGTGCTTGCCGAGCTTATAGGTGCTAGTAAAATATTACATGGCAATGAAGAGGCCTTAGGAGGCGTTATAGAGACTTACACGCCTAAAGTAAAAGGGGTTGCATATGGTTACCCATTAGATTATTATACATTTGACCAATGGATAGGCCATAAGCTTGACATTAACTAATTAACCAAGTAGCATAACACTAAGCCTTACATGAGTAAGGCATAACCTAAGTAAAAAGAGAGTAAAATATTATGAAAACAATTACACGTAAGCGTTTATTAAAGACACGTTATGAAGTTACAATCGGCCCATGTTTTGTTGGTCTACACTTATGGAAGTATAGCGTATATGTAGGTAAGCCAGTAAAGCGTCTCAAGTCGCCTCTAAAGGCCATTAAGGACATACAAGGCCTAGAGACTATCACAAGCACAGGAGGTGCTTACAGTGAAGTGTAAAGCATGTGACAGATTCTTGAATGACATAGAGTTAAGTCGTAAGGATAGAACCACAGACCTATTTATTGATCTATGTGGGCGGTGCTTGACATACTCAAATGAAGCCAGTTACAATGTTGACTTGGAAGTTGATATAAACATAAACGAAATTAAAGGGGATTCACCATGGCTAATTCAACAATAAATATTGAGATTGACGTATTAAGCGTAGACGTAATGATAGAGGTTGAGGTGCAATGGCACATGAGCGTAGCAGGAGAGCTTACAATTGACGACTTTTATGGCTATCACTTTGACATTAAGACAGGCGAATACACACGTATTCCACCTTGGTTACATAAGATCATTGAGACTACTCAACTATTAGAGGAGGAGTATTTAGACCTGATAGACCTTAATTGTGATGAAAACACATATTGAGCTTGACAGGGTTTAAGAAGTTTAGTATAATATACCTAAGAACAAAGAAAAACTTTTAGGATTATTCATAATGTTTAATCTTAATTGTTTTTCTTAAGGATACTTAAGTAAGCTTTAATGGTTTATAATTAAAGTTTACCTTAAGACTCTTTAGTAGTTCATAAGAACTAAATATTAGTCTTTACAGGCATGGTCAATAATGGTCAAGCCTAATAAAACCCATAAAGGATAATTTTATGTCAGTAATTAATGGTAGTGCAGCGTTCGTTCATCTTGACCAACACGAAATGTACCAAGGTCAATCAACGAATAAATTTTCCATCACTGTGACACTAGACGATAAGTCTATTGAGCAGCTAGAGGCGCAGGGCGTTAAGATGCGCACCTATGAGGGGCAGCAGCAACGCAAATTTGCCTCTAAGTTCAACGTGCCTTTATATGAGGCCAATGGTGACGAGTTCATGGGCACCATTACACGTGGTTCCTTAGTGCGTGTACAGTACAGCCTAGGTGACGAGCACCCCGTCCATGGTATCACCCCCTACCTAGATAAAGTCAAGGTACTGGAGCTTGCCACTAGCAACACAGACGAGGACTTCTAAGGCCTCTTAAGTTAACCCCTAGCCCTACTATTCCCCTTAGGGCTAGGCCTCTTACAACGCACCACAGGAGCTTACAGAGCTATTATGAGATATGAGAGAACAGAAAGTACCTTTGTCAAGCATGGGCCATGTGGTTCTTGTGGTTCATCTGATGGGGTAGCAATATACTCCGATAATCACAAAGTGTGTTTTGTGTGCAATGCTTATACGCATGGTGACGGGTCAGTAGTTAATACTAATAAGACAACAAGAGCGAGGCCTTTAGAAATGACGGGCACAATAGCAGCTATACAGGATAGACGCATAAGCATGGACACAGCCAAGCGTTATGGCGTCACAGTAGAGAATGGTGAGGATGGTAGCATTAGTAAGCACCATTACCCGTACCACAATCAGGAGGGTAACAAAGTAGTAGGCACTAAGGTGCGTAACGTAGCAACCAAGGATTTTTATGCCACAGGTGACCTAGGCAGCGCTGGCTTGTTTGGTCAGCAATCCTTTGCAGCAGGTGGTAAATACATAACCATTACAGAGGGTGAGATAGACGCCATGGCAGCCTATGAAATGAATGGTGGCTTTCCTGCCGTTAGCATTCGCTCAGGTGCCAACAGCGCAGTTAAGGACGTTAAGGCCAGCCTTGAGTACCTAGAGACATTTGATAAGGTAGTCATATGCTTTGACTCAGACGAGGCAGGTATCAAGGCTGCGGCTGATGTATTACCTTTGTTTAGCCCCCGTAAGGCTAAGGTATGCACCCTGCCCCTTAAGGACGCTGGCGATATGCTCAAAGCTAACAGGGTACGTGAGTACACTAAATGCTGGTGGGATGCCAAGGCCTACAAGCCTGAGGGTGTTGTGAGCCTAGGTGACCCTGACGTATGGGATAAGTTCCTTAAGCGTGGCACAGAGGAAGTAACGCCACTACCTGCAAGCTTTGGTAGTCTTAATGCCATGATGAATGGTGGTATCGCAGCAGGTGAGGTGACAGTCATAGGCGCCTTAACGTCCATAGGTAAGACTACTATGGTTTATAACCTAGTGCATGGAATGTACGTAGAGAGTGCTAAGAAGATCGGTTGTGTGTTCCTAGAGGCTGACGTTGGCGAGACAGTAGAGAAGTTACTATCGGTTTACATGGGTACTAACATTGCAGATGTGCCTAATGAGGACAGGGATTACAACCTGTACCATGAGAAGTATGACGAAATGGCAAACAGTGACAAGCTACACATCTTAGATCATCAAGGTGCGTTAGAGGCTGACGAGTTATTTGCTAAGATGCAATACTTGGTTAAAGGCTTAGATTGTGATATAATAATACTAGACCCTCTGCAAGCAGCGGTGACCAGTAATGAGAATGGAACCATTGATGCGTTCATGGACAAGTGCCTCAAGCTTGCCAAGAATACAGGTGTTAGTATTATCATTGTTAGCCACATGCGTAAGCCACATGCTAAGGACGCCCATGACGTAGGCGAGTATGACTTGAAGGGCAGCGGTTCAATCAACCAGATTGCTTTCAATACCATACTCTTGTCAAGGGACAAAATGACGGACGATGATTACACACGTAACTGTACTCAGGTGCAACTAGTTAAGTGTAGACGTACAGGACGTACAGGGGTAGCTGGCTGGCTCTTTTATGAGAACCATAGCAGTCGCTTGGTAGCTACTCAGGCACCTGAAATTAAGGCAGCTAACGCACATGAGGACTTTTAACCATGATTAGCGCAGCAGTGTTGTGCATGGCCCTTAACATCTACCATGAGGCTAGAGGGGAACCATTAGCAGGTCAGATAGGTGTGGCACATAGCGTGTTAAATCGTATGGCTGATAGCAGGTATCCTGATACAGCATGTGAGGTGATAAAGCAAGCTAAGTATCATGGGTGGGACATGATTAACCCTATTAGATACCAGTGCCAGTACAGTTGGTTCTGTGACGGTTTGTCTGACAAGCCCCAAAATGGTAAAGCAATGCTGGAAGCTACTATCTTAGCACAGCACGTATTAGCTGGTAAGTCTATTGACATTACCGAAGGTGCTACGCATTACCATGCAGACTATGTACACCCGTACTGGGCAGATGAAATGACCACCACAATTAAGTTGGGGTCACATATTTACTATAGGTAACCTATGACTAGATTAATATTCGATATAGAGACTAATGGCCTAGCGCCTACAAAGGTATGGTGCATTATCACTAAGGATATTGACACTGGCGTCATAAGCTCATACGTAGAGGGCCAGTGGCCTACATTTAATATAGCAATAGCACAAGCACAGGAGGTGATAGGGCATAACATTATAGGTTACGACATACCAGCGTGTGAGAAGTTACTAGGCACTGACTTTAGCGCCTGTAAGATCACAGACACATTAGTCATGTCAAGACTAGCAGACCCACAGCGTGAGGCACACAGCCTAGGACACTGGGGCGAGAAGCTTGGATACCCTAAGGGTGACTATAGTGATTGGACTCACTACACGCACGATATGCTCCTTTACTGTGAGCAAGATGTAAACGTAAACCATGAGGTGTACAAAGCTTTACTTAAAGAGCTAGAGGACTTTAAGCCTGATAGCCTTGAGTTAGAGCATGACGTACAACGCATCATACAGCAGCAAATTAGAAACGGCTGGCTTTTGGATTCGCCAAAGGCTAGGGATTTAGTAGCGGAATTACAGGAGAAGTCATATAGCTTAGAAGAGGAAGTACAGCGAGTATTTATACCTTTACCTACCTTTGTTAAAGAGGTAACCCCTAAGGTTAAGAAGGATGGTGACTTTAGCACTGTAGGCCTTAAGTTCTTAGGTGACCAGTGGGAGCAAGTAGCTGGCCCATTCTCACGTATTGATTGGCCTGTGTTTAACTTAGGCTCACGGCAACAGATAGGCCGATACCTTAAGCACTTTGGATGGAAGCCTAAGGCCTTTACAGAGACAGGCCACCCTATCGTGTCTGAGGACATACTTAATAATGTCAAAGGCATACCTGAGGCTGAGTTGATTGCCTCCTACCTGTTAGTAGGTAAGCGCATAGCTCAGGTACGTAGTTGGCTTGAGGCTGCTAATGAGGACACAGGGCGGGTACATGGTTACGTTAATACTAATGGTGCTGTGACAGGGCGTATGACCCACAGCAAGCCTAATTTAGCGCAGGTGCCTAGCTCTAATAGCCTTTACGGGCCAGAGTGTCGCTCATGTTGGATAGTGCCTAAAGGTTATAAGCTTGTTGGCGTAGACGCCTCTGGCTTAGAATTGAGAATGCTTGCCCACTACATGAATGATGCAGACTATACTAACACTATACTCACAGGAGACATACACACAGCTAACCAGAAAGCTGCTGGTCTTGATACACGTAATCAGGCCAAGACTTTCATATACGCTTACTTGTATGGCGCAGGTGACGAGAAGATAGGCAGTATTGCAGGTGGTGGTAGAGCAGTAGGTAAGCGCCTTAAGGATAGTTTCCTCAAGGCTACACCAGCACTTGCAAAGCTTAAGGAAAATGTTGCACAGTCAGCAGCTAAGGGCTACATAACAGGCTTAGATGGACGTAAAGTGTTTATCAGGTCAGAACACGCAGCACTTAATTCATGTTTACAGTCAGCAGGTAGTTTAATTATGAAACAAGCCTTGATTATTCTTGACAGATATGCTATACTATGGGGTATAGATTATAAGTTTGTTGGTAATATCCATGACGAGTTTCAAGTAGAGGTACGTGAAGATCAAGCATCTAAGTTTGGTGCATTAGCAGCCAGTTGTATAGAGGCTGCTGGTATTCACTTCAAGCTCAGGTGTCCCTTAGCAGGGGAATTTAACGTAGGCAATAGTTGGGCCGATACTCACTAGGACAGACTTATGAAACGCAAAGGAAGAGAACACGAATATGATTACGAGTACAGAAGAAACAGACTACTAGAGCTTTTTGAACTTAAAGGTGGTAAGTGTGAGCACTGTGACTTACGTGACCTAAAGCACATTGAGATTTATGACTATCACCACATAGACCCTTCAAAGAAAGAGTTTAACGTAGGTGGTTACGTAACAAAACCAATGGAGCAAGTGTTGAAAGAAGCTGAAAAGTGTTTACTGTTATGCTCTAACTGCCATCGTATTGAGCATCATAGGCTTAGTAGAGTTGCTAGAGATAAGCAAACTAAAAGACTAAAGAAAGAAAACACTCAGATGGTCTTAAACTTAACAAGCGAGTAACGTATGAACATAAAGAATAGTAAAGGCAAGCCCTTTGACAAATGCTTTATTGATGCTGATTCTATCATCTATCGCATAGCTCTTAAGACTGATATAGACTTAAGAAAAGCTATGGAATACTACGATAAAGCCATAGAGGACATTGAGTGGGAGACTTGCAGCACAGAGACTAAGGTAGCTTTAAAAGGTACTGGTAACTTTCGTTATGGTATAGCAGAAGATTACAAAGGCCAGCGTAAGCTTAAAGAGCAAGAGGAAGACCCTAATCCTGAGGTAACAGAGAGGCGCAAGGAACTCAACGAGTATGCTTATAGCCTAGGGCATTTTAAGTCTGATAACTGTGAGGCTGATGATGTGGTATCCATATGGGCGCAAGAAGCTTTAGATGCTAAGGAGCACTTTGTTATTGCACACATAGACAAAGACATTGACATGGTAGAAGGTTGGCATTATAACTTCACCAAAGAGACTTTGTACTACATATGTAAAGACCAAGGCTACCGCAAGATGTGCCTACAGATGCTCACAGGAGACTCTACGGACAACATACAAGGCCTCGTAGGTATCGGGCCTAAGAAAGCAGAGAAGCTTCTGGCTGACGTACCTACGGCAGGTATGCTGGCTAAGGTACAAGAGGCATGGCAAGAGGCTCACCCTGAGGATTGGCATGACAGGCTAGAGGTGTGTTGGAACCTACTGTACATGAGGCGTGATTGGGGCGGCTTTAGGCGCTTAACCATAGAGGATACTTTAAATGTCTAGTAAAGGTCACTGGTTCCCTTGCGGGAACATAAACATGAAAGGACGTAAGACACAGAAAGCTGCTTGTGGGTGCTGTAGTGAAATACAGAACCAAAAAGACAAGCTCCTTAGAAAAATACATAGAAAAGAAGCTAAGGAGACTTATGACTAAGTTTAGATCAGGCCTTGAAAGTGCCTTTAGTGACGCTGTTGGCCCTACGGGATTCCAGTATGAACCTTATAGGCTACCTTACACGATACATAAGAAGTACGTACCAGACTTCATATGTGAGCGTACAGGGGCTATGATAGAGTGCAAGGGATTCTTTAGAGTAGGTGACACACAGAAGTACAAAGCTATCAGGGACGAGATTGATAGACCATTGATATTTGTATTCTCTGATTCACGTAAGCGCCTTAGGAAAGGCTCTAAGATGAACCTAGGTGAGTGGTGTGACAAAGAAGGTCTGGCACACTTCACCATGAAATCTATTGATAAGTTACTGGAGCATTTAAAATGTCTAGCACCTTTGAAGAAGTAAAAGAACAGATATTAAATAAGTATGACGTTGACTTCTTGTGTGAGCTGTTAGGCATTACAAGCGAGTCATTAGTTGATCGTTACGAAGACTTGGTAATGAAAAACTTAGATATATTTACTGAGGAGGATGAAGATAATGACTAAAGTTAAATGGCATGTAATAAAAGAACAATATATTGAAGGTGGTAAAGAATCAGAAGGTTTTACCATGACTAACATCGTTGCAACAGGTGATAAAAAGAATTGTAAAAAAATAGCTAAAGACTTAGGAGGACACGACAGTGACCTAAGCTACGGAGGAAATACTACCTCTTATTACTGTGTAAGCGAAGATGAACTAAAAGAGGATTTAGCCTATGAATAAAATTATAGATTGGCCTAAGTATAATTTTATAGATGATTTTGGAGATATGGAGGCAGTAATGACCCAAGAAGAACCTAAAGCACTTGAGTCTCAAGTAGGCGGGAGTCACTACCAGAACATGAAGATTCAGCCTATAGAGTTCATACAGGCTAACAGGTTATTCTTCTGTGAAGGTAACGTAGTTAAGTATGTCGTTAGGTGGCGTACTAAGAATGGGCTTGAGGACTTGAAGAAAGCAAGGCATTACCTTGACCTTCTGATTGAAGAGAACACCCCTGTTGATACAGAACAACAAGAGACTGCTCTAGCACCTAGGCACACCAATGAACCAATAGACGGGAATAAATAATGTCACAGTTAGCTAAGATGATTAAAGCCCATGAGGGTGTAGAAACACACGCTTACAAATGTACAGCAGAAAAGATAACTATAGGCGTAGGCCGCAATATTGATAAGAAAGGAGGCATAGGCCTTAGCCCACGTGAGATTGATTACTTACTAGCTAATGACATTGAGCGTGTAGAGGAAGAACTATCAACGGCATTCCCTTGGACTATTGACTTGATCATGCACTCTCCTGCTCGTTATGACGCCTTGGTTGACATTTGCTTTAACCTAGGTATGCCTAGGCTACGTAAGTTTGAAAAGGCTCTACAGGCTGCTTATGACCACAAGTGGGAAGAGGCGGCACTTGAGTTTTTAGACAGTAGATGGGCAAAACAAGTAGGTTACAGGGCCGTTGAGATAGCTGAAATGATTCGTACAGGTGAATATCAGAAGGAATACTAATGAAAGGTCAAGTGCGAGGGTTAGCGTTAGAACTACTAAGGCAGGATTGTGTAGACAGTTTAGATAAGGCTCAGGCTTTATATGATCTAGGTTCAGCGAGTAAGACTTATACAGAAGCAGAGCGTAATGCTATTAGTTCTTGTAAGATTTATGACGAAGCATTACATGGGAGCACTAAGAATGATCATTAAGTTTTACACAGAGGGTTGTCAGCCTTGCAAAGCAGTCAGTACAGTTCTTAACCATGAAGAGGTTGACTACGAAGAGATTGACATTGGTAAAGACATTGATGCCGCAATCCACTACAAAGTACGTAGTGTACCTACAGTTATCAATACTGAAACTGGAGCCACCCTAGTTGGATTTAAAGGGATTAGAGAAACAACGGAGTGGATAAATGAGCATTGTAATTGATTATAAGCGTAACAAGTTACTGTCGGAACAGGCCTATACGCTCCTTAAGGACTACTACTGTCGTGAGGGCGAAGACCCACAGGATGCCTATGCACGTGCTGCTACGGCATTCAGTAAGCATGACTATGAACTAGCACAACGCATATATGACTACGCCAGCAAAGGCTGGTTTATGTTCAGTTCCCCTATATTAAGCAACGCCCCTAAGGAGGGGGAAAAGATAAATGGATTACCTATTAGCTGTTTCCTCAGTTACGTGCCTGATAGCCTTGATGGTCTTATCGGACACTCGACAGAACTACGATGGCTTAGTGTTAAAGGTGGTGGAGTGGGCGGCCATTGGAGCGACATTCGTAGCGTTAGTGATGTGGCTCCTTCACCAATACCTTTCTTAAAAACAGTAGACAGTGACATGACAGCCTACAGGCAAGGCAAGACTCGTAAGGGTTCTTATGCAGCCTACATGGACATTAGTCACCCAGACATCATTGAGTTTATTAACATTCGTGTGCCTACAGGAGGTGACCCGAATCGTAAGGCTTTTAACTTACACAATGCAGTGAACATTACTGACCGATTCATGGACGCTGTAGTGGCTGGTGACCCTTGGCCTTTAGTAGACCCTAATGACAAGACAGTACGTGACTTACTACCAGCACGTGAGCTATGGGAGCGTTTAATTGAGACACGCTTTAGGACGGGTGAGCCTTACTTAAACTTTATTGATGAAGCTAACCGACACTTGCCACCATCTATGAAAGAGAAGGGGCTTGAGATACATGGGTCTAACCTGTGTAACGAGATACACTTACCTACGTCAGATGAACGTACAGCAGTTTGTTGTTTGTCAAGTGTTAACTTAGAGTATTATCAAGAGTGGAAAGACACCACTATGGTAGCTGACTTAATTACTATGCTTGACAATGTAATTAGTTTCTTTTGCTTCCATGCACCTAAGGAGCTACGTAAGGCTGTCTATAGTGCCACACAGGAGCGTTCACTAGGACTAGGGGCAATGGGGTTCCATAGCGCCTTACAACGCTTAGGCGTCCCGTGGGAGTCTCCTATGGCTACTACAGTCAATACTGATATGTTTACGCACATCAAAGCTCAAGCTCGATCTGCTTCTGTATATCTAGCTGAGGAACGTGGGGCTTGCCCTGACGTAGCAGGAATGCGTAACAGTCACTTACTGGCTATAGCACCTAATGCTAACAGTAGTATTATCGCTGGTTGCTCCGCTAGTATAGAGCCTCTTAAGTCTAATGCCTTTACGCACAGGACTAGAGTAGGTGCTCACCTAGTACAGAACAAGTATTTAGATAAGGTACTTAAGGCGCATAACAAAGACCCTGAGTGGGTAGCAGAACAATGGAAGTCTATTGTACTCAACGAGGGCAGCGTACAGCACCTAGAGTGGATGGATGAATGGGATAAGGAAATCTATAAGACTGCCTTTGAGCTTGACCAACGATGGGTTATTGACCATGCAGCAGGTAGACAGCCTTACATATGCCAAGGGCAGAGTGTTAACCTATTCTTTCCTGCTGGTACAGATAAGGCCTATGTGAATGAAGTACACCTAAGGGCTTTCAATAAGAAGCTTAAGGGTTTGTATTACCTAAGGACTAGCGCAGGTTCTAAGGCTGACACAGTAAGCTTTAAGCCTACACGTGTAGCCCTAACAGACTTTGCACAAGACGATGATGAATGTTTAAGTTGCCAAGGATAAGAAATGAGTTTACTAACAGTATCACCAGCGTATAAGCCCTTTAACTACTCAAGCTTTGTGGAGCAAGCCATTGAGCATGATAAGTTACACTGGGGTGAGTGGGAGTGTGACCTACAGGAAGATGTAACACAATGGAAGTCAGGTAAGATCAGCAATGAAGAGAAGAACTTTATCACTCAGATACTCAGGCTATTCACACAGTCTGATGTAATCGTAGGTGGTTCTTACGTAGATGTGTTTCTACCTCGCATTAAGAACAATGAAGCACGTATGATGATGTTATCGTTTGCACAGCGAGAGACTATCCATATGCGCTCCTACGCCCTGCTTAACGATACCCTAGGCTTCCCTGAGGCTGAGTACACAGCGTTCCTTGAGTATGACGCTATGGCTAAGAAGCTTGAGTTTATGCAGACTTTTGACCCAGACACTAAAGCAGGACTAGCTAAAGCACTAGCGCAGACTGTTTGTAATGAGGGCATGAGCTTATTCTCAGCCTTTGTAATGCTCTTGAACTTCCAACGCTTTGGTAAGCTTAAGGGTATGTGTGAGATTGTAGAGTGGAGTATACGGGACGAGACTATTCATGTCGCAGGTATGACAGAATTGTTTCGTACTTTCATTAATGAGAATCCAGAGGTTGTTGATGATAAGTTTAAACTATCTATCTATGAAATGTACAGGACTGCTGTCGAGCTTGAGGACAAGGTTATTGATCTGGCGTTTGAACTGGGAGGTGTGGAAGGTCTTACGGCAAGTGAAGTCAAAGAGTACATCAGATACATTGCCGACAGACGATTAGTTAACCTAGGTCTTAAGCCTAATTGGGACGTACAGGAGAATCCTCTTCCATGGCTTGATTGGGTACTTAATGGTGACAGCTTCAAGAACTTCTTTGAGGGCCGTGTGACGGACTATAGCGCAGACGGAATGTCTGGTGAATCGTGGGGGTGGTAACATGAGTGTACAGTTAAATGACCTTGTGGACATAGAGCAGATTACAGTGATTTGCTTAGGGCAGTTCCACAGTGATCTTAAGGAAGAAATGGAGTTTGGAGACAAGGATGATAAACCAGAAGTGTTACGTTTAATCGTAGCCATTGAGACTATCTTTAAGGAGATTATGCGACCTGAGGATTACTTTGCATGGAAGACTAACACAGGGTTTGACATTCATTAAATCTTAGGCATTAAAAAGCCCTACTTAAGGAGACTTAGGTAGGGCTTTTTTGTGCTTAGGTTTTAACGATTACGTTCCTCTGTAGGTTCCCCTGTATACACTTGGTTCATACCTGCCTGACCGCCTGAGTAAGCACCTCTGGCTTCCATTTCCATGAGTTTCATAATTAAGTCTTGTGACTGCCCATTAACAAATGCTTTACCATCTTTAAGGCTAACACCTTTACCCACTGACTTTAAAAAATCAGGCGATAACATAAACTCTATTAACTTTTGGTCACTAGCGTTTTGAAAAGATTTGGTACCTATCATTGAAGCTAAAATAGTTACTTTTTGAGCACCACTTATCATAGGCCTACGCCACAGAGCGGTAACATTAGGTATTGTTACACCTAACTTACTTTGACCAAACTGTCTTTCTTTAGCGAAAGAAGTGCCTAATTGTAACCTGTCTAAATCTAATACAGCTTTGGAGTCTCCTATGATAGCTAAAGCCTCAAGACCTTTAAAACCTTCCCTACCTAATATTTTAATATATGCAGGTCTGTACTGAGGGTCAGTCAAATGATCCATGATTGTAACTCCCTTAGAACGTGCATGAGACATTGCTTTTTGAACCATGCGTTGACTTATACCATCAATGACTGCGGCTTTATTAGTAGGACTCATAGCATCAATAGCTTCAAACCACTTATTACGTTGTTCAGCATTGTCTAATATTTCACTAACAACTTTATTAGTATTTGAATCTAACTTCTCAAACAATGTGTCAGTTTGAGCAACATTCACTGTTTTACGGGCTATTCCTACGTCTACTAATTGATCTTGTAAACTTTGTACATAACCACTTTTGTTAGAAAGTTCGCTCTCAAGACCATCAACCATCGACATTAATCGTTTATTATCAGGTTTAGCCATCCAGTTATCTAATGCTTTAGGATTGAACACGCCTCCTTTAAAGATAACATTGTTTAAACCTATAAATATGCTATGCCTTAATACTTCTGGCCCCTCTTTACCAGCTATAGCTAAAAACTGTTGAGCAACTTCTGGTTTCATTATCTTTCTTGTTGCATCTTGAGCAAATTTTGCCCGTGACATTGCCTGTACACCAGCCATATCAAAAGGTAAACCCATCTCTTCTAAGTACCTTAAATCGTGAGCTTTGTACAGTGCGGCAAAATCAGGGTCAGCCTCAGAAAGTTGTTTATCAAAACCTCTTTTCATGTCCGTTAAAGTTGCCCTTTGACTAGGACTTAAGTTCTTATCACGAAGCATTAAATTTAATTCTCTTTTAAAAGAATCTATACCTTCTATAGTCATCTCAGGAAATACTTCCCTAGTAATAGGTATAGGGTTTTTAACTTCATCAGGATTTGTAGGTGGCCTAAACTCTCCTGTTTCCTCTATTTTAGGTTTTAAAAGTTTATCCACTAATGTTGAAAACCTGTTACCCTTTCCAAACATCTCTTTAAGTTGTAAAGTCTGGTGTAGGTTATAAAGAGAGCCTACATTGTTAGAGGGCATAGAAACACCTTGTTCAGCACCTTCATTTAGTATTTTTTTATACCCTTTACTTAGATTCTGTTGAGCTATTCCCTGTTGTGCTGATTGAAGATTTTTAATCTTTTGACCACTTTCTATTGAATCCCCTGCTACGTTTAACTGTTCTGAAATTTCAGCAATAGAGTCTTCTATTTTATTTTGCTGTACTTCAAGAACTTGATCTTTAATTGTTTGCGCTTTAAGTATTTGCTTTCTTTCATCTTCAATTGCTTTAGTCATTGCCCTTGCAGAAGAACGAGGTTTACCTCCAAATTTCTGAGTATATTCCTTTAGTACCATGTTATACTCAGAAACAGCCTCGTCAATCTTTGTTTTAAAAGCAGGGTTTTTTAAGTATTGCCCTTGGAAGTCACGACTAAGACTAGGGTTAGCAACTAAAGGAGCTATGTGTGCTAGTTTCATATCAGGGTAGCCTAAACGTGCTGCCATCCTTTGAGCTTGAGATATAATCTGAGGCAGGTTCTCTTGAGCAGCTAATACGTCCTTGCTTATTGATTTTGTAAGCATCTCTGCTCCAGCTTCAATATTCTTATCACGATTCTTAACAGCATTAAATAAAGTAGTAGTTGCGCCACCTGCTTTTTTAACACCAAAAGCCATAGGAGTTTGAATAGTTCCTGTAGTAACGCCTGTAAGAACACCAGTAGTAAGACCAACAGCCATTTGTGCTGTAGGGCTTAAGTCAGCATCAGCAGCAGCGCCTACAGCTAACTCTGATGCTATACTAGATACATAAGTAGGCGCTACTTGACTTAAGGCGCTTAAAGCCATTTTAACTATACCCTTACCTGTGTAAGTAAATGGGTCACCCATTTGAGCTATTGTATTTGCCCTAGCTCTTTGGTCCATTGTTAGCTCAGGATTACTGAGAGGTAAATACTTTTCTTCACCTAAGACATGAGTAGCCATTTCTGATCGCATTTTTTCCGCACGCTCAGGGTATACCATGCTGTGACCAATAGGAGTCTTAGCTCCCGTTGAAAAAGGTTGAGCACCACCAGAAGCAATGATATCCATAATAGAATCAGGTATAAAAAAGTCAGCTAAATTAAGCCAAGCATTTTGTGTACCTGTATCATATTCATCAGGCGTGTTGCTTTGCTTTTCTTGTTCCAAATCGGCAGACGCTTGTGTACCTTTAGCCACTAATGAGTTTACATTAAAAGACTGCCCACTTCCACTTTTTTGGTCTGTATCTTTAGGAACTAACGAGTTTAAATTGAAAGACATAATTTTACCTTGTTTATTAAAGTTCTACAATATTGCCAGCTATGACCATGTATTCTTTGCCCTCGTATTCCCCTGTACCTAAAAACTGTTTTCCTTCTGGGTATTCAGTAGGGTCAAGAGGCCCGTCAATGTCCATTATATCAGAAGAATTAAAAAATACTAACATCTGCTGCTGTAAAACAGAAGGGTCTTCAAAGTTACCTACTCTACTTTTGTACTCTTGAGATACTATTCTTCCCATAGTTCTATTGTGCGCCCTAGCTCCTGCATCTGCTACGGCAACTAATTGATCTCTAGTTTCTTGGGTAAGTTGGCCTGTGACGCCTCCAGCAATAGAATCAAAAAGATTCTGCGGTATAGTACCTGCTTCTTTAAGTGCTAAAATTTCACTTGCTGCTCTAGTGTCGCCATTGTACAACTCTGAAACAGTTCTGTATAACAATGTTACAGCTTTAGGGCTACCTGCATCTGTAAACTTAACTAAGTCTGCAACCCTGTCAGATAAGGTATAAATTTTAGCTAGTTTTGCAGCATCAGGGCTTTTCTGTACATACTCATAAGAAGTTCTTGCAATTTGCAGAGGTGTCTCAGTAACTTCTGTTTTTGTACTCGGCTGAGATACCTCTCCAGTAATAGGTACGTGACCAGCACCAGTTAACTGTACTTGTGTACCATTTCGTGTGTCACCTATCCTTACAGTTTTACCATTAACAGTACCCCAATACTTTGCAACAATATCAGAGCCTTTTTCAGTGCTTTCTTTTACATCTAATTCTTTAACAGCCTCTGCATAAATTTTTTCAGTAGGACTAGTAGTCAACTGTGCATATAACTGAGGGTATTTTTCTTTACCTAGAGTTAAGGCTAACGATGTTGAATCTTTTTCTAACCTTGCTTTAGTTTCCTGTTGTGATACAGTTACTTTACCTTCCGCTACTTTTAAAGAATACGCATCAGTAGTCGCTTTTCTAGCGGCTGTTAAAATATCTTGAGTTACTCCTTTACTTTTAAGTTGTTCTTGTAAAGGATGATCTGCTGGTAGACTAGCACTAAGAGCAGTCGCAGTTGTAGTTCTTAACAGTTGTTCGCCAGCAGCTTCTGTTTGTTGTAATGTTTGTTCTACTCCACGATCATATATATCCACAGATACATTACTAGCTTGAGAAAGCAAAGCATCATTAGGATTGTTAACTAAACCTTGGTACAACGGGTGTTTGTCGCCTAACTGTTTAGCCAATTTCTGTCCCTTTTCATTTCTAACTACTTGGAGTGCTTCCTCTTCCTCATTAGCAATATTAGTGTCAAAATAACCACCTGCACTTGATCTTGCGCTAGTAAGCATAGCTTGAGTAACAAAATCACCTTGAAGTTCTTTTATTAAAGGGTGGTTTTTAGGTAACTGGCTTGCTAAGTATTTGCCTTTGTTATTTAGTTTTGTTTGTTTTAGCGCTAAGTCAGCCTCAGTGTCCTTTTCTTTTTGTTTCTTGTCAATCGCCTCTTGTTCGTCTTTCTTTTTAGCTTCTGCAAGAGCTAACATATCTAAAGCAGCCTTAGGATAGACTTTTTGCAACCCCTGTGCCATAGCATACATATCTGCTGATGTTCCTTGAGCAGCTTTAAAATAATTACCTCTAGCTTCTGCCTGTGCTTCCTGTTGAGCTTTTAGTTTTTCTTGTTGAGTGTCACCGCCCATAGAGTCACCTAAGGCACGACCTAAGGCAGAACCTAAGAAACTAACGGCTTTTGCTTTAGCAGGGTCACGTGCGCCTTGTGCGGCATTTTGCATTAGCTGCTGTTGTAAGTCAGTAGCACGTTTGTTTCTCTGTTGTAATAAATCATCAATAGAGGGTAGTTGTGTAAATAAACCTTGTTGTGCCATGTTATGAACCTCCAAATTTGCCTGATAACCAACCACTGCCGCCTGTAGTACCTAAGAATGCAGAACCTAAACTAGTAAGACCTGAGAGCCAAGGGTCTGGCTGATAGTTGTAGTTATTAGCTTGAGCTTGTCCTGTAATACGTGCTGTTTCATTTCCATATTTACCTAGCTCGTAGTTCTGATCTAAGCCTTGCTGTTGTTGCTGTTGTGCTATCAACTGTGCTCGTACTTGAGGCTCCATCATACTTCCTGTCAACATACTCTGACCAGTACCCATAAGGTTAGCGTAACGTTGTTGATCAGTCATTTGATTAGTGTTAAACTGATTCAAGTCAAGACCCGCACGTTGGACTTCTTGACCAAAGGCATCTGTAGTAGATTGTGCGGCTAACCCTGCTAAAGCTTGAGACTGTGCAGCGTTCATACCAAACATATCAGGATTCATCATGCCTGAGTCTTCACCAGCACCTAAGCCCTCACCAGATAACTGTAGGCCTATACGACCTAAGCCTTGCATCTGTTCTAAGTTCTTAGCACGTTGCTGTGCAAAGGCTGGCTCAAGTAATGAGGAACGCTCATTAAATAAGTCAAGACCTGCTTGTTGTGGGTCAAAGTTATAATTAAACTGGTCAGCAGCTTGTAGCGCATCCTGACCTGCTACGTTAAACATTCCTTGACCTTGCTGTGCCATGTCACTTAAGCCAGCGTAAGGGTCTGGGTTACCTGTGCCTGATCTAAAAGTAATAGGCTTGAATGTGCCTCCTGTTGGCTGGTAGTCTCTTGCTCCTCCTGCCATAGGGCCACCAGCAACACCTACTGTACTTTGTAACATACCACCGCCTCCTCCTTCGTTACCCATGCCAGCCTGACCTCCAAAAGCACCCTCAGGACTCATAAACTGCTTCTGTCCTTGTGTCATACTATTCCACTGTTGGTCACTAAAGTTACTTGGCTTCTGAGGGCCAGTGTAACTGTTAGGTGCTGCTTGATTTTGTTTTACAATGTTACGTGCATAATTAACTTGATCTTGTAATGAACCTATGTTAGCTTTCTGAGTAGGGTCTAAGCCATCAAAGATAGCTTGAGAAGCTGGACTCATACCATATCTAGTCTGATCTGCAAAAGACTGTATAAAGGGTGAGAAGGGAGTACCCGCCATTTGCAGCCAACCACCAGCAGTGTTAGGTAGCTGAGGCGTAAATTTTTGACCCATGATAGCTGCATCGGCCCTTGACATATCTGTTTGTTGACCGCCATAAGTGCTGCGATCATCTACAGGTACGTTATTAGAATACTTTTGCATTTCCTGAGCACGACTCATAGCTAGGTTAGCTTGAGCACGTTCCTGAGCTACTCGTTGTTGACGTTGTGCTTCTACTGCCGCTGCTTGTGCTGCTTGTTGTTGTGCTGCTTGTTGTTGTGCTAAGGCTTGCATAGTAGCCGCTTTATCTGCTCTTTCAGCCGCTGCGTTGTTACTGGTGTTATTTTGGTTAGGGGCTTTACCACCGCTAGGGTTATTGTAGCCGCCAGCACCCGTACTCTTATTTGCGTAGCCACCATACGAATTACTTTCACCTCTTGGGTCTGCCATTATGCTGTCCTCTTCCAAAAGTATACGACAATATACGGCTGTACAATATCGTGTGAGTGGGCTGCTCCACCACCTTCATAATCTAGTTCAGTCTGTCTAGGGTATGAATTAGCGTGACCTGCTGTTACAGAGTCGCCAGCACCATCTGGGTTGCCTGTACCTTGTACGCCTGTGTACCCGTGAACGTGACTAGGTATTTCATTAAGTGTAAGCGTATGTTCATCTGTCTTAGTGCCACCTACTCCCTCTACTGTATTAAAGTCACTGTCACTTGCATTGATACCCACTAAGACACGACCAGCACCAAAGGCTACCCAAGTACCTACGCCAAGTAAGCTGTTAGGGTTAGTTGCAACTACTGATGTGTACACAGAACCTACAGGATATGCTAGACCATTAATAGTCGCTGCTGTGGGCGTAGCGGCCTGTACAAAGGCTGTAGTAGCCAACTGTGTAGTATTAGTGCCAGCAGCCGCTGTAGGAGCCGCAGGGACGCCTGTGAACGTAGGGGCATCTATGGGTGCCTTAGCTGCAACACCAGCCACTATAGCGGCCTGTGTGAACGCTGTGGTGGCTATCTGTGTGCTGTTAGTCGCTGTAGCTGCTGTAGGTGCCGCTGGTATACCTGTGAACGTAGGCGCACTTAGGTTAGCTTTAGTAGCTACAGACGTTTGTATGCTTGAAAACTCGTCATCAATCTCAGTACCACTGACAGTCTTGAGTGCGTTACCTGTGGGTAAGGCGTCCTTTGATGCAAAGTTAGTTGCTTTAGTATAATTAGACATATTTAAAGTACCTTACCTTGTTTGGCGTATAGTGAAATTTTCTGTAATGACATAGGAGCACCATTAATATCAGTAGTGAATCCTATCTGTATAATGTCACCTGCGCCTTGTGTTGATGCTTTTTGTTCGTTGATTAAGACTGAGCCTGAGTATTCTCCTATGCCGTACTCGGTAATACCATACTCGTATACAGTACCTACTTCTAATGTAAATGTATAACCATAATATACTGGGCTATAGTCATATCCAATCTTAAGTGCAAAGGTTTGTCCTGTAGCTCCTACTGTAGTCGCTGACAGCTTCTTTACTATCTTTGACACGTTAGGCATACCTAGGTCAAAGAAGTTACTGTAGTACGCCATTTCGTACTTAGAGCCGTTGTCTTGATAACCTGTGTACTCTGCTATGCCGTTGTCCTCTGCAAAGTATAATGTAGAACCTTCCGACAAGAAACCCTTAGGTGATACAGAGGGCCATATTGTAGCTCTAAAGCTGCCGTCCTCTAAAGGTGCTCTGGTGTCAAAACAAAAAGTCTGTTGTGACGTAGGGAAAGTAATTAAGTAGAAAGCATTAATAGGTGAGTAGACTGACTTGATTAAATCAATGTTCTCAGCGTTAATGGCTTGTATTACATCATCACGTACATTCTTAGAGATGTCTCGCATAGGCTGAGATTTCTCTTGTATGGTACGACTTAATGAACGTATACCAGTGTTACTTAAGAACAAGATGTCTTCACCAGTGTTCTGTACGGAGTCTCTAGCAATACAACCTACACCCTCTATGACTTCCACTAAGGTTAAACTTGAGGTAGTCATACCTGCTTGGAAGTTATCACCATCACTGTAAATAACAATGTTATCTTTACAGAAAACAACTAAGAAGCCGTTGTGTGCGCCTAGGGCAACAATCTCGTCACCACCTTGAGTAAACACTGAGGATATATTAAGGTTACCCGAAGTACCTCCACTCCACTTATGACCACTTAGTACGTCCGTAAAGTAAACTGTAGTCTTGTTAGTTGCTGTGTCTGCTGCCCATAACCGACCATAGGCAGATAAGACTGTGTTAGCACTTGGGGCAGTTCCTGTTACATGGGTGTGTGTAGCTACAGATTCAAAAGTATCCGCACCACCAACATTAGTATACACAAGGGGTAAGTAGCCACGTTGAAAGAAGTAATGATGATCATTCAATGTAGCAGATTGCCAGTTACCTGCGGCTATTGTGTCGGCAGTTGACGGAGTTAAAGTTACTAAGTTTGTAAGACCTTTGTAGAACTTGTTAACACTGAATGATAATAACGTGTCAACACCTGTGACTTCCTTAAAGTTAGACACACCTATTAAGTCTACATCTACGTTTCCGTTAGCTGAACCATCCTTAGCGTTACTTAAGACCTGCCAGCCCTTACGTGCTCCTAATCGACCAAACTTATCTATGACGCAGTTGTCTGCCTGTAGTGCAAAACCTTCCTGTAGTGTTACACCTGACTCTTGGGTGTTTAAGCCATAGAATGCAGGTGCAGCAATAGAGGAGGACATTAATTGTTTAGCCATGGTTAATAGACCTCCCAGATCAGTTCCTCTGGGTGCTTGTTAGCGTCTAAGGCAATAGCGTCAGATAGGAAGTTCTGAGCAAGAGCTTTAGCTGATACTGCTGACATACCTCCGTCCTCACCACGCTCCTCAAGAGCCATAGCGTAGGCTAAAGCTTGTACAGGTAAGTGAGGCACACGTACTGTATCTGCATCAGCCACAAGCTCCTGTGAGCGCATAGTTACGTTAAAGTAGATAGTGTACACACCATCAGGGATAGGGTACAAGTCTACCTGTGTGTCACCTGCTACACTCACGCCATTAAATACGTAGTAGTCAGGGTTACCTTCGGCTGGTGTGTTGTTAAGAAATACATTGTTAAACCAGTGTGGGTCTTTATACTTTAAGAACGTATTAGATGTTAAGTTAACTACGTCTAGTATAGCTACGTTATTACCTGAGTCAGTAAGCACATAGTTAAATACACCATCTTGAGTAACTACAGTCAATGTTTGCCTAAGAACAGACCAGTTCCATGCTGACTCA
>Ga0222717_10000840_pt1 | contig 25929 bp, 28 predicted proteins | sample C33_18DmetaG_FD_165053 | JGI IMG/M metagenome (GOLD analysis project Ga0222717, IMG submission 165053) | Estuarine water microbial communities from San Francisco Bay, California, United States - C33_18D | ecosystem: Environmental > Aquatic > Marine > Unclassified | place: USA: California... | reverse complement strand
ATTACTATATAGTACCAGTAGTTTATAGCCCAGCATCATGTTCACCAGATGGTCAACAACAAACAAATATCATGAACGCTGCTGCATGGAGAATACAGAGATATAACATTGCACATAATAAGATCTATAGTGGTAATGGTGCTCTTATAGGTATCGAACAATTAGATGCTAAGTGTAATGACTATGCACATATACAATTCGCATGGCAAAACTCATTAGGTTATAGAGATCAGTTTACATTTACTAAGAGAGTAAATCATAATACTAAAACCAAAAACAATAACTTCTTAAAAGGTACCGCAGACTATAATGGTTCAAGTTATGATGTAGATATCCAAGATAGAGGTTCGACAACATATTCACAAACTATTGCAAATGACTTTGTAGTACAATCAGACTATATGAATGATGCTGAAGCAGAGTTACTAAAACACCTATATCAAAGTGCAGAAGTAAAGGTTAGATTTGCAGAAGGACCTTACGCAAACCAATGGGTTCCTGTTACTATTACTAAAACTAGTTACAACGAAAAGACGTATAGAAAAGACAGACTGTTTCAATACACAGTTGCATTTAGATTAGCTAGTAACATTAAATCAATGAGAGGATAATATGATTCAATTAAAAGTATACCCTAACGCAGCGCAACTCCAAGAAGAGTCTCTGTTCTTAGATTTGTATGAGACACAACCAATTAAGTTAACACTTAGTATAGAAGATATAACTAGTGCTGATGCTACTTCAGTGTTCTCTCGTACGTTTAAAGTACCTGGTACTAGAACTAATAACATTTTCTTTAAGAATGCGTTTGAGATAGACGGGATTGATTTTGATATTACTATAAAGAAACCAGCAGAGATCTTAGTAGATGGTGCTGAGTTTAAAACAGGCCATGTTAGATTACAGAAGATCTTTGTAAACCAAGAACAAGACAAGATAGATTATGAACTATTATTCTTAGGAGAGACGAGAGACTTTAGTTCTGCTATTGGCGAATTGACTATGTGTCAGTTAACATTTACAGACTTTAATTGGGATGGTTTACCAGTTAGTTATACTAACGCTGATGACTTTACCTCAGGTATAGGTCAACTAGAGGTTAAAAATAGTTGGCAAGCTTTTCCTCAAACTAATGATGCAACTGCGGGTTATGCAGATGGCGATCTCTTATTTCCTCTTATAGATCATGGTAATTCATATGATAATGATGGAGATCTTGCAACAAACTCACCTACAATTAGTATAGGTGGATCTGGTGCACAAGAGCAATCATTTACACACACATCATCTGCTCTACCACCAGCAAGGTTTAAACCTATGATTAGAGCTAAAAGAATATGGGATCAAATATTCCAGAATAGTGGTTACACATATGAATCTAGTTTTTTAGGTGATGAGCAGTTTAGACATATGTATGTGAGTGCTTTTGGTAATCGAGAACAGACTACTATTGGTGTAGAACAAGATGCAGGTGCTATATTAAGTTATGGAGATGCATCATCACAAACCTTTGAATACTTTGAATCAGATAATGGTAATAATGATATTGCTAATTTCGGTTACTTCAGTAATCAAGTTGTTGACGCACCTAACTATTATGTTGGTAATCCTAATGTAGGTTCTGGTAATGGTTCATATTATGTAGCTCCAGGTCCTTCGGCAGTTGGAGGTGCCTATTATGCTTTTGAATTTGGAGGTCGAGTAGATGCACAGATGGAAAACTCAGATCAAGGTTATACCGCAGTTTACTGTAATGTACAACTTTGTCTTGTCGATGCACCAGGTGGTAATATTATAGAAGTCTTAGCAACAGGTAATTCTGCAACAAATGGTAACTGGTCAAGTGGTACTTATGATTCTAGAAATGGTGGTACACAACCAACAACTGATGATATATTCCAAGTCTTTTTTGATTGGGATGTACAAACGCAAATTTCTTCAGTAGGTCAAGCCTATTGGCAGTGTCAAGCAGCACCTGGTAAGTACTCACCTGCAAGAGACTTAGATTGTGAATACCAACAAATAGATTTTATTAAGGATATTATTACTATGTTTAGATTAGTAATGCAACCTGCAAGTGATAGACCTAACCACTTTATTATCGAACCATGGAAAGACTTTATAGGTTCAGGTGAAATATATGACTGGTCTAATAAATTAATTAGAGAAAAAGATGTTGTGAGTGAGCCTCTGTTTAACACACAATCAGCACAAATAGAATTTACAAAACAAGAGGATGAAGACTATATAAATTCATTCCATCAAGATAATAACAAACACGCTTATGGTTGGTTAAGGTTTGATTCACAAAATGAATTACTAAAAGGTAAAAGAGATGTCGAAGTTATAGGAATTGCACCTACACCTATTGATCAAATTGTAGATACACAAGGTAGTGCAGCACATACTAATCCTAAGTTTATTATACCACAAATCTTTGAGGTAGATGATAATCAAAGACTACCTATTAAACCTAAAACAAGATTCTTATTCTATAATGGTTTAGTTACTACAGGAGGTACTACATGGTATTACAAAACAGGTACTGGTAGTCAGGATCAGCTTGCTTATGTTACATACCCATTAGTTTCGCCTTATGAGTATTGGCCAATTGAAAATGCTGTTGGTCCACCTTCTACTACTACACTTAATCTTAACTTCGCAAACGATACTAGATATTTCTTAGATCCAGATCCTAATGATTATACAACTGATGCACAAGGTAATTTAGTACCAGTACCTCCAATCTATAGCGAAATACCTAACACACTATTTGAGGTATTCTGGGCACGTTATATTAGTTCATTGTACAATAAGTTTAGTAGACGTCTAACAGCTTACTTTACACTTAACAATGTAGATCTACAAACACTAACATTTGATGATGTTATCTTTATAGATGGTAAGTACTATAGACCTGAAAAGATTATAGATGCACAAATAGGTAACCGTACCGCAGTTAAATGTGAATTAATTAGTGTAAAAGATCAGAGAGTCTTTTGGCCTAACGAACCTCTAACTAATTTTTCTATTACAACAGTTGATCCTGCATGTTTCGGTAATAATGGTTCTTTAATCATTACTACAGATGGTACACCTCCATTTACTTGGACTATAGCAGGAACTGGTCAAACAGGAGTTTTACAAGCAACTCCAGGTCAAGCACCTTATGTCTTTACAATTGATAACATACCAATTGGTACTGATGAGTTAGTAGTAGAAGATGCAAATGGTAGAACTGCAATTGTTCAGTTTACACTCCAACCACCTACTAATAATCCAGTTACTAGTAATTATGTTGCTACAAATCCTACAGATTGTGGCCCAGGACCATGTAATGGTGAGATAGCAGTTACTGTTACATCAGGAGGTTTACCTGCTACAATTGATTGGCAAGATGATCCATCATCTACATCATTTAACAGAACAGGTCTATGTCCTGGTGATTACTTATATTATGTTACAGATTCAAATGGATGTCAATCAGATGTTATTACAGTTACTCTAACGTGTGATCAAGTAACAACAAACTATATTCTTAGAGAGCACCTAAATAACTGTTCACAATCAAGTTCAGCAACTTATATTGCATCATCACCTCTTGGATTAGCTAATCAAACTACAGTAGATCTAAACGAAAGAAATGGATGTTACTATATACAGTCAACTACTACTCAAGCAGCTAATTACACTATTGGTAATACATTTACTGATTGTGCAGATTGTGAAGGTATAGCTACTAATAATAGTTACAAAGTAGAAGCTTGTGATTTTCAAGGTAGTTTTGAATATGTAGATCGTTCAGTAACCTTAAGTAAAGGTCAAGTTATAGAAATAGTTGGCGTACAAGGTTGTTGGATAGTTAGAACATTAGATACAACTACAACAGCACAAGTTGTAGAAAACATATATGATGATTGTGCAACATGTCAAGGTAGTGTATACACATACAACATGACATCGTGTGATGATACTACATTTACAAATGTTAGATTTAACACAACAACTCCATTACAAATATTTGGTGTATATAAAATTGCAACAGGTCAATTTGCTAATGTATGTGGACAAGTAATAAACGTAGCACCTCCATGTTTAGCATGTGATGATGTTAATCCTACTTTATATGATGATTGTAGTGATTGTCTAGGTATTGCACCACCACCTCAACAAGTATGTACTGTTATTGATAATACTAACCCATTTGTATCTCATACTTATACTTATACATTTAATGGTATCGTATATAATAATCAACCAATTAATGGCGGACAAAGTGTTACAATATGTGCAGAAGTTGGTTCGGCTTTTGGTTCATCTGAAGATGTTACTGTTTTTGAAGGTAATACTACATGTACTAGTGATGCTAGTTGTGCAGCGGATGATGTTTGTAGAGAATATGATATCTTTAACAGTTCTATTATCGAACAAGGAAGTTACAAATACAGAGATTGTAGTGGTGTTAATCGCATAGAGGTTATATTACCAGGTCAAACAGATACAATATGTTCTCAAACACCACCTCGAGTGGCTACATCAGATCAAGCGTTTGTATTTGTAACAGCATTAGGATTTTGTTCTTAATTCAACTTAACTATAAATTATATTTCTATATAGATGGCACAAGAAGAAGTTAAAATTACATTTACCATTGATGGTATTGAGAAGGAAGTAAAGTCCGTAGAGGAGTTACAGAAAGAGATGTCTAAGCTTGGTAAAGAAACCAAGAAGGTAGCTCAAGAAAATACTATACTTGCAAAAGGTAAAAAGGCTTTCGATGATATGAAAACAGGTATCAAGGGAGCAACCGCAGGGTTCAAAGGACTAAAAGGAGCTATCGCAGCGACTGGTCTAGGTGCCTTGTTAATTGCACTTACATCACTATTTGCATACTTTAAGAATTCTGAAGAAGGTAGTAGAAAATTAGCCATTGCAATGGAAGCTCTAGGTATCATAACTGGTAAAGTTATGGACTTCTTCTCTATGTTAGGTGAAAAGATTGTATGGGCATTCACATCTCCTAAGGAAGCTCTGATGAGCTTTGCAAATGCCATTAAAGAAAATATAATGAACAGGTTTGAAGGTCTCTTAGAACTCATCCCTGCACTTGGTAGCGCTATAAAAGAGTTGTTCAGTGGTAACTTTAGTGCAGCTGGAAAGATTGCGGCTGACGCAGTAGGTAAAGTAGTACTTGGAGTCGAAGATGTTACAGATAAAGTTGCTGATGCTACAGACGCTGTTATAGAATTTGGTAAGACAGTAGTTAAAGAAGTTAAAGAAGCTGTTGAAGTAGCCACTAAATTAGTAGATCAATTTAGAGGTATTAGAGATGCACAACAAGCACTGATAGTTGACAACGCATTACTAAACAAAGAAATGGAAACTCAGCAAAAGATCGCTGAAGATACTAATAGAACTTACGAAGAAAGAAAAGAAGCCTTAGAAAGATTAGGAGAAGCACAAGTAAAACTAGCAGAAAACTTAGCAAAACAAGCTAAACTAGAAGAACAGAACTTAAGACTACAGATTTCACAAGAATCTAACTATGAAAAGCGTGAAGAACTCGAAACTTCATTAGCAGAGGCTACCGCTGCACGTATTGATGCTGAAACTGCACTAGAAACTAGAAAACTAGATGCAGGTAGAATAACTGCAGAATTAGAATTACAAGAAGTAGAAAGAAAGAAGTCTATTAATGATATGATTGCTACTTTAAATACAGAGGCAATCGATAATCAATGGGAAAAGGCATACGCTGAATTAGAGATACAACAACAAGCTGCACAAGATGAACTTAACACATATAGAGCTACTGCGGAAGAGAAAGCCAAAGTAGATGACTTATTTGCTAAGAAGAAAGAGAAGTTAGACAAAGAGAAACAGAAGTTTGACAAGAAAATGCAAAAAGCAGAGAAAGATCAACAGATCGCTCTCGCTGGTCAAACATTTGGTGCTATCGCTGATCTTTTAGGTGAGAATAGTGCAGCTGGTAAAGCAGCCGCAATTGCAGCAGCGACTATCAACACATATCAAGGTATTACTACTGAATTAGCAACTAAAACAGTTACTCCATTTGAAATAGGTCTTAAGATTGCCAATATTGCAACAATTGCAGCAATTGGTTTTAAATCTGTTAAAGATATTATATCAACTCCAGTTCCAGGTGGTGGTGGAGGTACTGGCGGTGGAGGCGGTGGAACACCTGCAGCACCTACAATACCTGCATTTAATCCAGGAGAAGCCTTAAATGCTGCCGCTGAAGCAGATACTTCAGAAGAAAATATAGTAACTTTAGGTGATCAAACTGCTGGTAATACACAACCAGTAATTAGAGCTTATGTAGTTTCAGATGAAATGACATCACAACAAGAAGCCGATGCAAAAATAAATGACCTAGCAAGGTTGTAAGATACATACATTATGAATAAAATAGTAGAACTTTTAATAGATTGGGACAACCTTGAATTTGATGATTTAGGAGTAGAAGTAATGTCCATAGTAGATAAGCCTGCAATAGGCGTAGACTTCTTAGCATTTAGCGAAGAGAAATTCGTAGATCCAATTAGTGGTGAGACTGAAGAAGAATATGTAAGTAGATGTATACCCATTTTAAAAGGTGAAGGTTATGATGATGATCAAGCCGCTGCTATTTGTTATGACTCTTTTGATTTAGACGATGCATGTTGGCCAGATCATGAAGCTATTGGTATGAAACCAAAAGGAGGTCGCATGGTTCCTAACTGTGTACCTATCGCAAATAAACAAGAGTTTGAAACTTACAATGATTATCCTGAGTCTGCAAAGAATGCAGCACAAAGAGCCTTAGATTGGGCTGATAAGAATGGTTGGGGCGACTGTGGTACACCCGTTGGTAAAGCACGTGCAAATCAATTAGCAAAAGGTGAAAACATCTCAGAAGACACGATAGCGAGAATGGCAGCGTTTGCAAGACATCTACAATATAAAGATGTTGCTTACTCTGAAGGATGTGGAGGTCTTATGGTTGATGCATGGGGTGGACAAGCTGGTATAGAATGGGCCTCAAATAAACTAAAAAAGATTAGAGACGAACAACGTCAAGAGTTAATCATACAACTATGTGAAATGCATGGTGAAGTACTTAGCTTTGACGATACTGTTTATATCGATGGAACTAAATCTAACTTTGAGAATGTTGGTGATTATGTTAAAGGTATTGTTGGTTTAGATATTCTTGGTAAACAAGATGCTGATAAAGAACCAGAGATTAAATTCAGATACACAGGACCTATCTCAAGCAACTCTCGTAACTTCTGTAGAGCTATGGTAAGAATGGGTAAGTTATATACTCGTGAAGAATTATCGTCTATGTCGAGGTCTATAAACACAGGTTTCAGACACAGAGGTAGACCTTACAGTATTTTTGATTTTAAAGGCGGAGTTAACTGCAATCATTATTGGGAAGAAGTCGAAGTATATAGAGAAGGTAGTAGAACTGTTGTAATGTCTAAAGGTCGTGCAGACGGTAGAGCAGGTCAAGTGGCTTCAAGTTCTAATGATTATTGGAGATATCCAGGTACATTTGCATTCTCAGAAGATGATCAAATGATAGTGACTGGACCTGCAATGATTCCCGATCAATTAATCTTAAGAAAGGATGAGCATGGTAATCCATTTCATGTATTCTTTAGTAAAGAAACTGTAGCTAAGATAGCACAGAAATTCTTTGAGTATAATAAACAGAATAACACGGATATTAACCACGATGATGACATTACTACTAATAATACTCTTCTTGAATCTTGGATCGTTACTGATCCTGAAATGGACAAAAGTAAGGCGATGGGCTTCAACGTGCCAGCTGGTAGTTGGATGGCGTCATATAAAATCAATGATGAAGAAACTTGGCAAAAAATTAAAGAAGGTGAACTTCAAGGATTTTCTGTAGCAGGTCAATTTATCGAAAAAGCAACTAAAGCATAATGGAAGAAATCAAAGATTCAGTAGCAAACGTAACAACTATAGGTGCTGTCGGTGCTGTAATGGTTGATTGGTCTACAATACTAACAATGACACTATTAGTTACTGGTATAGTACTTAATATTGCCAGAATTATTGAGATCAGAAGGAGAAAAGAGAAGTAGACTTCTTTAACATTAGATCTTCATACTCTCCAAATTTATTGTAAGTCTTACCTTTGAGTATTGACTTAATACCTGCTCGACTCATATCATATTGTTTAGCTAGTAAATTAATACTAGTACCTTCGAGCCACTTAGCTCGAATAGTATTAGCACTGTCCATTGACAATTTACAAGGACTCCAATTCTTTTTCATAGTTTAATTTAAAAATTTTAGAGCATTGCGCCTATTACATAGCGTACATTTCTATTAACTATATTTAAACCTTCAATCTTTCTGTCTTCAAGACTAGCAAAAGGTTGCATATGAGGTCTTCCTGGTAGAGTTTTAAAATCTGCACGTGGTGATTTAATAGTGAATTGTCCATTACCTTCTTTGATTGCAAACACAACTATTTTTTTTGCAGTCATTTGTCTTTCAATGTGAACAATGTCATTTGTGTTTAAAAGTGTTTTACCTTTATAGGTAATAGGTTTTCCAATGTAGGTAACTACTTCGTTGTAATTAATTTTTGAATGTCTCATAATATTTGTTTTTATTGTTTATACTAGTTATACTGACTAAGTGGTTTTTGTTTTAAATAGTAGCCACCAAGCTATGATGACTACTGCTATTTCTCCTAGGCCTACCATTATTTTACTAAAGATTGATATTTCTTTTTAATTTTACCACCTGGTGTAAAGAATTTTGACATTAAACGACCATATTCTATATCTTCTTTGACATTAGTTGTCATTCCCTTTGTGATAAAAAGAATATCACGAACTAGTTCACGATCAAATGAGTCACAGTGTCCTTCATCATTCCAAGTAATTTGACTTACCATCTTTCTATAATATTTTACTGCTAGCTTTACTTCAGTTTTAGTAATTGGATTTGTTTTAAAGAAATCCCAACTAGGCTTTAAGCCTCCATAAAAATCCATTACATAACTTACTAATTCATCTGAAGGATTTTTAAGTTCATCATACCAATCTAAAGCAGCTTGTAGATAATCTACACTTTCTGGCATTTTTTTACTTCGATCGAATTCAAATTCTTCAGAATGATCACCCCATGTAAATGTAATTGTGTTAGACATAGTTCGAGGTGCGTAATCAGAGTTACTATAATCTCTTTCTTCAATAGTCAAATACTTTTTACCAATGTACTTGGTGTATTTACTATAACTAGATACTTCGCTGTTAAAACATGTTTTAAGTTTAATCCTGTTTTCTTTACAGAATGCTAGGTACTCATCCCATGTGTAACTTAGTTTTTTGTTTGTTGTCATTGTTTTTGAAATTGTCATTTTTTTAAGTTTTTATTGATTAATTAATTATTATACTACTAATATACGAAAAATAATTGATATAAAAAAACTTTTCGCGGTTTATTTTTAAATTAGTTTTAGTTCGTCGTCAGTTGCACGATCTCTAATATATCCATCTACAATATACACGGCATAACAGTTAGTGTCATGTTTACGCTCGGTAGTGTATATGTCATATTGTCTTGCGTTAAATTCAACGATGTCCGTAATCTGTACGTCAGGTAACAGTTCTTCGAAGTTACGCTCGATTGTTTTGATGTCTTGATAATTGTTCATGTTTTTGTTTTTATTGATTAATTAATTATTATACTAAGTCTTCGGCTACTTGAATTAAAGACTCTGCTTCTTCGATCCACTCTTCGTCACTAAGACCTAAGCCGTCGATCATTTCCATATCTCTAATAAGAGAGTCTACTTCGTAGTATTCATCTGAGTCTTCGCTCAATGATAAAGCCCGTAGTTCACGTGTGAAACCCATTAACTCATGTTTAAGGTCGTTGATTTCTGATTCTAAATTGTTCATAGTTTTACTTGTTTTAATTATTACTCTACTAATATACGAAATATATTTGACATAAAAAAATATTTATGCGTTTATTTTCAAATTATTTTTACCAGACCATTATGGCTGAATCTTTTTGGTATTCAAAACCTAGATCATAATACCATTTACGTAATCTTAAAGTTTCTTTAAAGAATTCTTTGTAACTACCAATACTTGAATCAAATGCAACAGGCACTAGTATAAGATCAAAACTTAATCGTTGTGCTATTTTCATTAGATTTTCCATAATATCTTTACCAAGTCCTGTACGTCTAAACTCTTTACTAAGTTTAATTGTATTTAATTCTACAACTTCGTCAGAGACTTGTTTAAATTCTATTTTTACTTTTTCGTTAGCAACAACCATTCTAATATGTGGTTCTGCAGAGTATTTAGCTTCGTGTTTAGTAAAGCTAGTTATTGTGTTATAGTAAGAACCACTATATTTCCAAGAAGCTGCAAGAGTTTCTTGACTAGGCATAATGATCTCTAACATTTTTTTAGTTTCTACTAGCATGTCGAATAATGAACTAACACCATCTTCTGCTAAGCTATCTGCAATATCATCCATTGACATTCTAGTAGGTTCACATTGTTTAGACTCCATAGTCTTTTCAAATTGTCTGTGTAATTTTTCTATTTTTAACATTGTTATTTAGTTTAGTGAGGTATTAACCTCCATTAGTATACTACTAATATACGAAAAATAATTGACATAAAAAAATATTTGAGCATTTATTTTCAAAAAAAGACTAAAAAAGTATATAAAGTAATAAAATACATATGTTTTAGAAACCCCCAATATTTAAACCTCTATCTGGGAAAGAGTGGAGAGATATTTGGAGGTTTTTAAAAGTAAACAATTTTATTACTTTTATTACTTTTTGTCAATATTGAGCTTTTCTATATTACTTAATACCTGGCACTAAGTCAGGCAACAATAATCTAAAAAAACTATTACAGTATGACAGTCGAGAACGCAATTTCAAAGCTTAGAGTAATGCTCGGAGCAGACACAGAAACCGTAACAGTTGTAGAAAATTCATTTGCAGAGGCAACTCTAGTAGATGGAACTGAAGTGTATACTGAAGGCGAATTACAAGATGGAGCAATTCTTTTTGTAAGAGCTGGAGAGGGTGCATCAGAAGATCCATTCGCACCTGCAGGGAAACACGAAACAACTGATGGTAAATTGATTACTGTTGGTGAAAACGGCGAAATCTCTAGTATCGAAGATATGGGCGCTGAAGTTGAAGCTTCTGAAGAAGATAAAGAAGAAGTTAAAATGGAAGAAGAAGAAATCGAGATCGAAGAGAAGAAAGAATTCGACGTAGAAGGAATGCTTGAGGGTATTGCAACTATGTTAGAGCCTTACACTGACGAAATCAAAGAACTTAAAAAAGAATTATCTCTTTTACAAGAAAGATTTAATGTGGTAGCTGATGAACCTGCTACAAAACCAGTTAGAAATAACTTCAGCAAAGCAAAACAAGAAGCTGAATCAACTCTAGCTACAAGAATGGATGCATTAAGAGCTATCCGCAACAAATAATTTAAACTAACAAAAAAAACTAATTAACATTATGGCATTTGGATTTGACATTTCAGCCCTTCCAGCGTATACAGATCAATTATCAATCGATCTTATCTCGAAGGCTGTATTAAAAACCGATCTACTTGATTATGTAGATCTAAGAAGCGGGTTCACTAGTGGAACAGTCGCTATTAATTTAGTTGATGCAGCATTACCTGTATCAGCACTATCTTGTGGATGGTCTTCAGACGGTGAAGTAACTTACTCACAAGTAAACGTAACAATCGAAAGTTTACAATCGAAAACAGAAATGTGTATCGAGGACTTAAGATCAGTATACCAATCTGCATTTATGAGCGCAGGTACTGGAAACAATGAGTTACCATTCGAAGAAGTAATTTCTGAGTCTTACGCAGACAAATTAAGAAAATACAACGAAGGTTTCTTAATCAATGGATTTGGTGCAACAGCAGGTCTTAAAGGACAGATTACATCTGCAAACGGAGCTAACCTACAAGGTGGTGTACCAGCAGCATGGACTCCTGCTAACGCAGTAGAACAAGCATTAGATTTATATGATGCAATCGACGAAGCAGTAAAAGATAGAGATGACTTAATTATGGTTGTTTCTCCTGATGCTTATAGAGCTTTAGTAAGAGGTTTAGTAGCTTCTAACTTATTCCACTATGATTCAGTATCTGGTAACGATGTAATTATCTTACCTGGAACTAATGTAACTGTGGTTAAGTCTTCAGGTCTTGTAGGATCTGATTACAAATTTGCTGGTCCTGGTAAGATGATCTTAGCAGCAACTGGTTTAACTGATGAGTTAGATGCATTTAGATTCTTCTATGATGAAGCTTCTGATGTAATGAAATTTAGAGCAGCTTGGAGACTTGGTGTCGGTGTAGGTGAAGTAAACCTATTCGGTACTAACGATATGGCGTAAATCAAACTACCAGAGCTACTCAGGTGGCTCTGGTTTTATTAACTAAAAAAAACAATAAGTAACTATGGCATGTAACATAACCCAAGGGGTAACCCTCGATTGCGTGGACCAAAATGGTGGTATTGAGAAGATCTTTATTGCTAACGGACCCACAGAATCTTTTACTGAGTCGGCTGGAACTATTACAGCGATTACAGTAGGTGGTTCAGCACTTACACCTAGTGACTTCTTTGAGTTTGAGGTTCCAAGACAAACTAGTTCATTCACAGAAACTATCAATGTATCACAAGAAAACGGTACATTATTCTACGATCAGGCATTAACAATGATCCTAAATAAAAGAGATGCAGCAATAAGAGATCAAATCTTATTACTATCTCAGAACAATGAAATGGTTGTTGTCTTTAAAGACAATAACGGTAAATATTGGTCAGTAGGAATTGCTAGAAATGCATATATGACTGCAGGTACAAATGTATCTGGTGTGGCGTATGGAGATAGATCGGGGAGTGAATTAACTTTCAGCGGAATGGAAGAACAACCATCATTCGAAGTTACAGGAAGTATAGTCGAAGCATAAAACTTTAACTAGCTTAAATATCAACAGAAAAGGGTTACTTTAATTAGTAGCCCTTTTTTTATATTAATTGTTTTGGAGAATACGGTGCTGATTTAACCATAGGCCAATGTCTTTCAGTACACCATAAGCCATCAACTAACACACCATATTTATATGTAGTACCATTAATCCAGATTTCTGGTTGATAGTGTGCTTCTATATTACATTGTGGATGGCCTTCGACAGCATCATATAAATGACCTTCTACTAGATATTTAACATCAGTTTGTATATTACGCTGGTAACCTAACCTCACGCAGTCCTCTAACAACTTAGAGACTCGCTGGACATCATGTGGTCCTATAATAGTTAAATCTATATCATTGGCAGTAGTGTCTCCTAGAATGCTCCCATGTGTCCACAGCTCGTAGTCAGTCCAGTCTAATTCTTTGATTCTATCTAGTAATTCTTTAACAATAGGTGACTCTAAACCTGCAAGAGGTAGACTCATACACTCCCATTCACCGTATTTGATGTGTTTTATCATATTTTATTTATCTTAATTACAACTCACGCTGTTTTTATATTTCTTAATATACAAATACAACTAACTAGAGTATGACATCAATCGTAACACAAAATGGAGTAACAGGTTCTTATATAGAAATGTTTTGGAACGGACGTATACCGTATCAAGGCCAGTTCTGGACTTGGTATAGATCTCTAAATACACAAGAGTGGCTAGGACCATTTCCACTTAATGATAGTGCATTTTTAACAATTAATGACAGGTATTCTAGATGGTTTGTTCAATGTGATCAAATTCCAGATTTTGCAAAGCAACACAGAGATGGTTTTTATCAAGTGGTTACAACACCACCATTTGGACCTACTGATAAACCAACATTTGGTCCTATAAATTTAGGTATGGTTAGATTAATATTTAGTCCAGGTGGTGAAATAGACACTAAGCCTTATATCTCTAATAATGAGCAAAGAGAGTCAGATACATACTTTAGACCTAATTATACATAATATAAAATATGAGCACAAGAAATCCCGAGAGTTTATACTCTATTAAAGGACAAGCCTTTACAGCGCTAGAATTACCAGTTATCTCTGAAGTAAGAGGTAAAGACTATATGAGATTTGGTGGCGATAACTTATTTCCACAAACTATTATAGGATTATATGATACATCAGCAATTAACGCTACATGTATTAATGCAATTAGAGATGGTATTGTTGGTGAAGGTATTATAGACTACGGTACAGAGTATATAAACTCTGATGGTGAGACTATTAACGAAGTCTTTAGTAAGATTGCATTAGACTACACACTATTCGGTGGGTATGCTATGAATGTGATCTGGAACAAAGAAGGTAATCGCATAGCGGAAATGTATCATTTACCTTTTGCTAATGTAAGAGCTGCTATTCCAAATGATGAAGATAAGATTACAAGTTATTACTATTCATCTGATTGGACTGCTATTAGAAAATACAAACCAGTAGAATACACTGCATTTAGTGTAACTAACACTAAAGGTGATGACGCATCACAAATATACTACTGTAAATCATATCAGCCAGGTCAAGATGTCTATCCACTGCCACCGTATGTATCGGCTATGAACGATATCCAACTTGATGCGCGTATCGCTAGATTCCACAACGCGAACATCTCTAACGGTTTATCTCCATCTATGTTTATTCAATTCAGAAATGGTATTCCTAATCCTGAGGAAAGAGCAGATATCTATAGAGAAATAGAGAACACATTTACTGGCGAAGAGAATGCTGGTAGATTCTTCTTAGGTTTCTCTAGACCTGGTGAAGAAATGGAAGTAACACCAATAGAATCAGCAAATGATGACTATTATTTACTGGTTGATGCTAGAACTGTATCACGTATACTCACCGCACATAGGGTGACTTCTCCAAAATTGTTGGGAGTTGTAGATGCATCTGGTTTCTCTAGTAATGCTGATGAGATTATTACAGCTTATTCACACTTTATGAATTCAGTTGTAAGACCAAAACAAACTAAAGTAATCGATACTTTTGGTTACTTATTAAACTTATATGGCTTAAATGTAACATTAGCTGTGGAACCAGTGCCTATGATTATTGGTACTGATGCAGATGATATTGCTGTTGAAGAAGACATAACAAATATAGCAAACGATTAATATGGCGAAGCAAGTACTTCTAGTCTCAGAACAAAGACTAAAACAATGGACTCAGTTAGATGACAATGTTAGACTAAATGAGATTACACCACATATATTACAAGCGAGTGATATCTACATTCAAAATTTGGTTGGATCTAAATTATATGCAAGATTACAAGCTGGTATAATAGCTAATGATTTAAATGCGGATGAAGAGTTATTACTAAATGATTATGTTGGTAAAACACTAATGCAATACGCTTTATACATGATCTTGCCTAGTATTAAATATAAAGTAGTTAATCAAGGTATTGTTAATGGTACGTCAGAAGAGACTGCACCTACCACCTTAGAAGAACTGAGATACCTTAGAGGAACTGTATTAGACACAGCAGAGTTTTATGCTACTCGTTTAGTAGAGTTCTTTAGAGATAATCCTGGTATGTTCCCAGAGTATACAAATCCTGGAACAGATGGTATGATGCCAGATAAAACAGATCAATATTTTAGTGGACTACAAACTAATGTACCACTATTAAGAAATCAAAACAACCTTTGGATATATGCGGACTGCGGAACAGACTGTGACCCCGATTGTTCCTCGTGCAACTAAGCCGACGAACACGAACATCACAAAACTAAAAATATTTTTAAGTAAGAATGGGAAAAGTGGACAAAATACTAAATAGTTGGTTAAGTAAAAAACTGTTTGTTTTCGTTATAGCTACAGCTCTTGCACTCTTTGGCGATCTAACTTCATCAGATTGGGTGATTATTGCAACTACTTACATTGGTACGCAAGGAGCTATCGATGCAGTAGAGAGATTAAAACGAAACAACTAACTAACAAATTATATTTCTATATAGATGGATATACAATTAGCAACAAGAGACTACGCACTCTGTCTTAGTAACAATACTATTACAGAACCAACTGGTGGAACATGGGTTTCAGCGGCAGCTCTATATTTAGGAGCAACTGGACCTGTTAATGGTAGTTGGATCCAAGCACTATGTGCACAATTAGGCATTTCACAACCCTTATATGGTTCATGGGTAATAGCACTTGCAGATCATTATGGTATTTCACAGCCTGAAAACGGCACATGGTGGTTCGCAATAGCCGATACTGTTTGTAACGGTGGTGCACCTCAAGTACCTTGTATCTGGGGTGTTAATGTTAATCAATTTGGCATTGAAACCAGAACATTTGGTAGTACAGCACCTTGTGCGGTAATACCAATTGTAGAACTAATATGGAATACTACAGATACTGACTGGAACTTAGAAGATGAAGAATGGGCAATAGACCTTAATCCTCCAGCACCTCCAGTATGGTCTTCGTTTACAACAACAAATGATGCTACACCTCTAGTTAATGGTACGGCGGAAGCTTTTAGTACAATTGAATTTGTAATAGATGCTCAAACTTACACTACAACAACAAATAGTCTTGGTGATTGGCAAATACAAATTACAAATGATCTTGTAGGTAGCGCATCACCAGGTACAGATTACTTAGGTAGTTGTACGGCAACAGATAACGCAGGTAATACTTCAGCGGCAACTACAGCCACTATTACTTCACTCAGTACTGTATTAGTATATAATTTTAAATTACAAGATACGTATGGAGATGGTTGGAATACCGGTTGGTGTATACTACAAAAAGAGACTAGTCCTGGGGTGTTTACAGATGTAAACTTTAATGGTACGCCTTATTCATTTGCTAACTCATCCGATATGTTGGCAGATATTAATAGACTGTATTATGCCACAGATCCAGTTGCAGGTCAATTGAGTGGCCCTGCTGGAATTAGATTTGAAAGATTTGATAACGGAGATCCTAACTTCCCAAGTACTGGTTCTAGAGACTATAAAGGTATAGTTAACAGATATATCGATGTTGAACCTGGCCAATCATATAGAATAGTAGCGGGATCAAACCCAGGTTCATATGCTGGTGAAAGAATATGGGCACTATATGATGATAATGGTGTCTTGCTTACGACATACCAAAACACAGGAGGTTGGGTACCAGGAAATGTACAATACACATTTACAACATAAAAAACGAATAAATAAAACAAACACAATAACATATGTCAAGTTTAGTAAATCAAAAAATTAAAGACACGTACGAAGGTTTAATTAAAACCTCAGACGAACAACCAATTGATGGTACACTTAAAAATCTAGAAGATGGTAACGGTGGCGTACTACCAATTCAAATTAGTTCTTCAACTGTTAACTTTACAGGTACAGTAACTGGTATCAATCCAGGTGGTATGGTTGCAGGTGCTGGCACAGACTCAATAAAATCTGCGGATACATTAACTACTAATGCTGCAAGTGCAGCGGGTGCTCAATCAATTGCTCTAGGCGATGGTGCTTCAACTGCTAACACAGACCAAATTGCTATTGGTAAAAATGCTGTAGCTAATCAATCAGTAGGTGCTATTGCAATAGGCGCTAATACTATTGCTGCTGGCGCAGGTAAATTGGCTATTGGGAATAATGCTAATGCAGGTAACGGGATGGCAATAGGACCTGACACTGATGGTGGTTCAGGTAGAAGTTTAGCTGTAGGTATTTCTGCACAAGGTACTGGAAATGAAAGTGTTGCACTTGGTGGTCAGTCTAATGCTACTGGTTCAAATAGTACCGCATTAGGTGATGGCGCTGATGCTTCAGCAACTCAATCTACCGCAGTAGGAAATAGAACTATTGCTAATGCAACTGGAGCTGTTGCATTAGGTTACGATGTAACTGCCTCAACTATAGATACAGTTTCAGTAAAAGCACTAGAAACACAAACAGATTCAACACCAACTGCTGGTGGTATTATTATGTCAGATGCAGGTGGAACAGATAGAAGAATAAACATCGATGCTTCTGGTACCTTACAAATTGACTCAACTCCAATCGGTGGAGGTGGACTTGCTGCTGGTTTAATTAGTGGTTCAGGAACTGATTCAATGCAATCAGCTTCTACTTTAACTACTGTGGCTGCAAATGCATCTGAAGCAGATACTATTGCTTTAGGTGATGGTTCAATTGCATCAAGTGCTAATAATATCGCAATAGGTAATACAGCCAATGCAGGTGGAGATAATGCTTTTGCTAGAAGTAACATTGCAATTGGTTTTAATACTGATGCTACAAATGAAAAAGATGTAGCTGTAGGTAATGAAGCACAAGCAACTGGATCTCGTACAGTTGCCATTGGTGATAGTGCTAATGCATCAGGTAGTAGATCAGTAGTAGTTGGCGCTAGTTCAACAGCATCAGCATTTAGCTCATGTGTATTCGGAGCATTTAGTGAAGCAACCGCTGAAGGTGCTACAGTAGTAGGTGGATATGGTTCTTCTGCAACGGCGGTAGATGCCATAGCAGTTGGTAAAGAAGCTGACGCTACAGCAATTGGAGCTATCGCAATAGGAAAACTTGCACAAGCAACCGCTGATGGAGCAGTAGCAATTGGTTCAGGTATCAATGCAGTTACTGCGGATACTGTAACAATGGATAAATTACAAATCTTAGATTATGCAAATATAAATTATGCAGATGATACTGCAGCGGCTGCGGGTGGAATACCTTTAGGTGGTGTATATCATAATGCAGGTGATTTAAAGATTAGAATAGTATAATAAAAAAATTAAATATATAACAATATGGCAACATTACAAAATGCACAAATAGATCAGTCGTTCGGTGCGCTATTAAAAACAGACGACAATGGTAACATTACCGCAACGGCAAAAGCAATAACTGACGGTGCTGGTAATGCTACTAATATGGAAATGAGTAACACAGAAACTAAGTTTTCTAGTGGTACTGTAGATTTTACAGGAGCAACAGTAAATGGTTTACCATCTGCTTCGGCAGGTTTAGAAAGTGGTACAGGTACTGACTCAATGCAATCGGCTGCCAGTTTAACAACTACCGCTGCAAATGCATCAGGAAATAACTCTATCGCATTAGGTGATAATGCAATTGCAAGTAATTCAGAAAGTATTGCCATAGGTAAAGACGCTGCAGCACCAGGAGCTCAAGGTCTTGCTATCGGTAACGGTGCTACATGTTCAGCATCTGGAGAAGAAATGGCAATTGGATTAAATGCAACCGCTGCTGGTAATGCAGGTACTTTAGCTATAGGACGTGATTCTTTATCTAATGCACTATCATCAACCGCAGTTGGACGTGCTGCCGATGCTGGCGGAACATCTAGTGTAGCCTTAGGACATAGTGCTAATTCTGCAGGTGAACAATCTGTAGCCTTAGGTAATAACACTGATGCAACTGCATCATTAAGTACTGCGGTAGGATATCAAGCAGAAGCTAGCGCACAAGGAGCCGTAGCTGTAGGTCAAGACTCCACTGCAAGTGGACTTAACTCTATTGCTATAGGTAAAAATGCTTTAGCATCTGGTGGAGAATCAATGGCATATGGAGATGATGCTCAAGCTACTCAAACTTCCGCTGCAGCATTTGGACAATACGCAGAAGCAACTAGCACATACGCAATAGCATTCGGTAGAACTTCAGCAGCATCAGGAGATGGAGCTGTAGCTTTCGGACAACAAACATCGGCTGCTCAAGCAGGTGCAGTTGCAATGGGAAGACAAGTAACCGCTGATACCGCAGATACAACACACGTAAGAGCACTTAAAATTGTTGCACCAGATGGAGCAGCATTAGGAGGTAATGGTATTACAATGTTATCACCTGATGGAACTTCATCAGAAGTAACAGTAACTAATAATTCTGAATTAGCCATCAACGGTACACCAATCGGTGGAGGTGGTGGTGGAATAGTTAGTTTTGAGCTACCTCAATTTACTGTACCTAACACGGCTCAGGCTGATAATTGTTACGCAGTAGTTACTATACCAGCTAATACATTTGGTAATGGTGATATCTTAGAATTTAGATCTTTTGAGAATAGAGATACTCTTAATAATACATGTTATGAATCTTATTGGTTTAGTGAACAATCACAGACCGTAGGTCAAGCAGTAGTAGGAGATGCTTCTGCTAAACAACAAGCAGGATTACAGTCTAGTAGTAATGGAGTAACATACTATCAAAAAACACTATTTATCACTGCTGCAGGTACTGCGGTTTATACATATGGTACACCAAATGAAACAGGAAATGAAACAGTAAGATCAGGAGATCCTGTAGAAGTACAAACAATTGATTGGTCAGTAACACAATACTTTTACTTCCAAGCTTACAATGATTCAACAACAGGTTCAGTAACTAATTATGGAACTATTTTAAGAAAAATAAACTAATGGATGTAAACTAATAGCTGCGCTGTTATTAAGTTTATTTAGGCCGAGGGCTCTCAGAAATGGGGGCCCTCTTTTTTATGCAAAAGAAAGCCCCTAGAAATGGCAATAACTAGGGGCTTAGTAGTGGCTAAAAGAAAATAAAAATAGAAACATAATAATAACGCCACTACCTAATATGTATCTACATTTTTTTGAAACAAATTAAGAGTGTGATATATAATAAGTGATTACGGTTTTGTGAGGACTTACTGTAGTCATAATATAATTTTTTATTGATTTTAGAAGGGGTTGGATTTCATGTTTCCAGCCCCTTTTTTTGTACTCTAAGGACCATAATTAGAACAAAAAGTACATAAAGTAATCTTTTTTTAGAAATCTGTCTTTTTTTTGAAACTATGTCAATATATAAAGTATAACAGATGTAACAACGAAGTTACAAAATAAAAACAATTTTAAATTATGAACGAACAAGAAATCAATTACTTCTTAGATGGAGTAACCACAAAACAAGATCTTATTGCTTCTATCGAAGGACTTAGATCAGAATTACATAGAGCTATGCAGCCTATGATGGAACCTAAACTAAAAGAAGTCAAAGAGTTTGATCCTAAACGAGGTGATTCAATCTCAGAAGAACAAGACTTCATTTATGAGTCAGATCTAAATCAGTATGAGAAAGCAGTCTTGCTTTTTATGCATCACAGATCTACATGGCCACAATCTGTTAATGCAATTGCAGAAGCATGTAGTATTAGTACATCGAGTGTTAAGAGAGTTATCTCTAAAGGCATGGAGTCTGGTGCAATTATGAGAGCACCGTTTGAACCAGGATATTTACTAACTAAATTTAAAAACCAATAATCATGCAGTATAAATCATTACATTTCGACAACGAGGTTATCAATGCACTCTATAGTCCAAAAGACCAAAAGTATTGGAAATTCTATATGCAAAGCTTTGAAGATAAAATAGTTGAGAATTTACATTTTATAGAAAAACGACCAGATATACATGACGATTATATTTTAGGAATTAAAAAAGATTCAGTAAAAAGAATGATGACTGATTTACATAGTTTAGTAGGTGACCTTCTAACCACTGATTATGATTCATCTCTTGCAAAATACATTAAAACAAAATTTGAAGAGATAGAGTTAGTAGTTGCAACATATAAACAAATGATCACAAATGAATAAAGAAACTAAATTAACAAAAGAATGGATAGATTGTCTATTCAACTCAGGCGAGTATACCTGTATGGGTAGTCGATATGAGAACAAAACATTTCCTGTAAGTAAAATTGCAGAATCACAAGAGTATGTGTCGATTAATCCTATGAAGAAAGGAACTACTCGTAAAGGTATTAACGTTATTAGATTTAGTAACTTCTTATTTGAAATGGACACACATAGTCAAAGAGAACAAGCTGATCTAATTAAGCGCAGTAAGATACCTTATTCCGCAGTTATTAATTCAGCGAGTAAATCATTACATTTTATTATAGCGTTAGAGGAGGATCTCGGAGAGCGTTCTCTGTATACTGCATACTTTAAAGCTATACGTGATGGACTCTTAAAGTATGGTGCTGACATCGATGTGGCTTGTAAAGATCCTGGTCGATTTACTCGTGGACCATGGGGTGTAAACACTAAAGATGAATTAGTAAAGAAGAAGCCAAATGTACATGATCGTGTACAGAAAGTAGCTCAAGTAAAAGGTAGAGTCTCTGTTAAACTAATAGATGAGTGGTTAGCAAAACATGAGATAGATGTTATGGAATATGTAGAAACACCAACTACAAGAACTGATTATGTTGGTACTTATTCTACCGCTGATAATCGACTTAAAATAGATTGGGTGCTTAAGTATTATATGTCAAAGCAACCTGCATATGATGAAGGTAACTATAACTATCAATTTGCAATGGCATGTCAATTACTTCGATGCGGTATGCAAGCGGATGAGATACGTGAGTACTTTCAGTCAGAGATGCGACATATACATGAGAATGGGCCAATAAAGGGTGCTGAGCAAACTGTTAAACAGGGCGAGCATATATATGTACCTACTATGGAAGAGCGTAGAGAATTCTACAGACAACAAGATGAGGATGAAACTCTCCACATACGTCGTCAATCATATAAACGTGAAGGTATTGATGTAGAAAAAATTGAAGCGCGTCCAGAAGATGTTAGTCGTTATGAAATAGTAGGTACTGAATATTTTAAAGTGGATTCAGTTACTGATAATCTAATACCATGGACTAAAGCTATCTTTGAGAAATTCTATGGTTCGCGTGCTATACCATCAAGATCATATGATAAGTTTGGCTATAAGCCTGATTATTGTTCTAACGAGTTTCCACGCGATCTGGGCATAGATGGTAAGACACGTAATATATTTACACGTCCCACATGGAAAGCTCAACCAGGTGAATGGGATACGATCGAGGGTGGTCTACGTCATGGCTTCGGTAATCAATATGCTCTAATACTTCAGTACTGTGCTATCTTAATTGCATACCCTGAAGCTAAACTACCTAACTTATGGTTTATTGGACCAGAAGATAAAGGTAAGTCTGCGGTAGTCGCTATCTTTAAATACTTAGTTGGTCTTCAAGCAACTAGAAAGGTTTCATGTAAAGCTCTAGAATCTGACTTTACTGATTTCTTAGGAGCTAGTCAATTAGTAGTAGTTGAAGAGGCAGGTAACTGGAAGCAACCAAAAGAAGTAATGTCAAACTTAAAGGATTGGACTACTGAATTTGATACACAATGGGTTAATCCTAAGTATGGGAAAAAGTATGAGTCTCCAATTCACTGTAAGTTTATGTTTACATCAAATGATTGGGATAGTGCACCTGTAAGTGGATCAGCTTCACGTATTTGGTTTGTCGAAGTAAATCAAGAGCCTAAGAATAAAGTGGCAAATTATTATGGACAAATACAGAAGGAAATGGGACATTTTGTAGACTACTTAATTAAAAACATCGTACCTACTCTAAAGACTAAACTGAATGAGAGAGGCCAAGTGCAATTAGACACAACACACCGTCTTTACTTTAATCCATCCGAGTATGAAACTGACCTTAAACAATTTGTAAAGTCTCTAAATAAATCAAGTACCTATGAGGCTATTATGGATGCAGCAGGAGATTTCTTTGAAGCCTTTCCAGAAGAGGATGAATACTGGTTTGATTGTAAGTCTATTAAAAGAGCCTGTAATTGGAAGTATAAAAACGACCCTAATAATAAGCAAATAAAATTAGTAATGAAACAGGAATTAGGTCAAGAATTAACTAATGCATTAGACCGTCCTGATCACGTGAGATGGATGGAAGATCGTAGTTGTTTTGGTACTAAAAAGAGATCTCATTGGTTTTGTCTAACTCGTCAACAAGTTATCGGAGATGCTATGTTTGATATGGCAATGCCAAATTTAGACAGTTAAGTTAGACAGTTTTATTAAAAAAAGATTACTAAGTTACTGAAATAGTAAAAAAAAGTATAGAAAGTAATAAAATATATATGTTTTAGAAACCCCCAATATTTAAACCTCTATTTGGGAAGCAGTCGTAAGGATTTTAGGGGTTTTTAAAACGAGACAATTTTATTACTTTTTATACTTTTTTAAAAATGGCAACAATGACACTAACACACTACAAACAGAGAGTATTAGACCAGATTCAACTGGATTCAGATCCTAATGACAGACATATTCGAGAGTGGACTTCACAGGACATACAAGTTAAAAGACTACTCAGAGATATGGCTAGAGATAGGTTAATTAAAATCGAATATATAAAGAGAGGCGGTACTGTTAAACGTATACTAACTCCAATCATAACTCAGATACACGAATGAAAAAGAAGAAACGCATAGCAGATTTTTTTGATCCTTACAAAGATCTAATCTTAGAAGCAGAAATATTCTGTCATCATAGAGACGCTAAAGATTGGTTTTACTATAGCTATGGTATGACTATCAAAGAGGCTATTACAGGAGTTGTAGACAAACTTACAGAATTAGAACAGATTAGATATGCACTAACACACTATGCTGATACTCTATTAGAGGGTTTAGAAGGCTATGAGGAATATGAATGGTGTAATAAGGTAAAGAAACAAACTAGAAAGGTATATCATGAGATCTTTGCATTACAAATGAGACTAGAAGAATTAGATAAATAATATAACTAAACTATACAAATGGACATAAAAATACCAAGTGGATTCGATCACATTAAAGATGAAGGCATATTAACATTCCTAGCATTTGCTCAGAGAGTATGTGAGCGTTATGGTTTCGATGATTGGTATACTCTAAGTAAAGAAGACTGTGCAGTTATTTGTAATAAGAATGGAGTTGGCCTAGTGCCATGGTTACTGAGACACAACCTCGAAGGCTTTGAAGTTGGAGATCCTTACTCACACACTATGATGTTTAGACTAAGAGACCCTAGTAAACTACCGAGAAGACAAAAACATATAGCCTGGTTTAAACCCAAGGACGAGAGAACTAAACTGGTATGGATGTACATTATAGGTTGTGTAAATCATAATCTACTCACAGACGATACAGCATGTCATCATGATGAGAGCTTTTACAAAAGAAGGCGCCATGCAAACTGTAGAAACATCGAAGAGTTTAAAATAACTCGAGAGGCTGAGTTCTACATGAAGAACCTAAAACAAAAAAGGAAAAGAGAACTTGAATAAATTCTTAGAACAAAACTATACCAAGATAGTTAAGATGTCTGGCAACATATGCCGCTGTGGTAAAGACACCCGACAGGAACTAGCACACTACGCTATTGAACAGTTTATGACACATAAACGTGGACAAGAAATAGTAGACGCTGGTCAAGGTATGTTATTCCTCAGTGGTATTATTTGGAGATCTTACAAATCTAAGACTAGTCCATACCATAAACTGTATAGGCAAAGTGGTAGAGTTCATGAGTTGTTTCCAGAGACCGCAGAGCGTATCATCGATGAAGCGTATGACTTTGAGACAGATCTTACCATAGAGTCTATCCAAGGTATACTCGAAGACATGTTATCAGATACCGTAGAACAATGGTTTAGAGCTACTCTATTTAATATGTGGTTAGAAGAGTCTAACTACTCAGAGTTAGCAAGACTTACAGGTATACCAAGAACCTCAATCTCACAAGCAGTACAAGAATGTAAGGCTTATATAAAACAAAGAATAGACAATGGAATTACTGATTAGTATATTAGGTGCAGCAGGCTTAGGACACATGGCCGCAGACTTCTTCTCAAGGTATGAGTGGATGCCAGACAAACCAATGAAATGTAATATGTGCATAACCTTTTGGTTAAATTGCGTACCTTTTATATTACTATATGGATGGCGTGGTGTTTTATACACTGCGTTGGCCTCTATTGTTAGCGAATTATACTTAAGACAACTA
>Ga0222717_10000839_pt1 | contig 25957 bp, 30 predicted proteins | sample C33_18DmetaG_FD_165053 | JGI IMG/M metagenome (GOLD analysis project Ga0222717, IMG submission 165053) | Estuarine water microbial communities from San Francisco Bay, California, United States - C33_18D | ecosystem: Environmental > Aquatic > Marine > Unclassified | place: USA: California... | reverse complement strand
GATGGTACCAACAAAGCTCACCCAGCATATTGGCGAGGACGCGCCCGTGGCACAGCAGAAATTTTAAAGATCATTAAGCGAGTTGCTGAAGGTGGTGATCCAGGTGACGGTGAGATTAATTCACCTGTTATCGAAGCTGCTCGACGTATTCTTCTTACATATAGAGAAACGCTTATACACGCTTCCGATAAGTCAACATACTTGTCTAAGCATGCTCAAGAGGCTATTAAAGAGTGTGAAGAATTAGCTAAAAAGATTATTATTTAGTTTTCTCTTCTTTCTTCTGGTTGGTAATATTTTATACGATCGTGCCAGATAGGTGAGGCCAGCAATATTGCTGGTCTTATTTTTTCTTCTTTAGTAAGCTGTTATATATATGTACACTTATGCTGTTCATTTTAATTTATCAAAATTTAACAATTTTAATGCTAGTTCTGCATGTTTTTCTTTTGTACCGTTTCTTTCGAACCATTCCTTTCCATTTCTACTCACTTCATCAATGTAGTCTCTATCCTTTATCACCTCATTCCACCGTTGAATCATTAAATCACTTTTTAACTTATAAAAAGACTCACAATCTAATTCATCTTTTATTGAATCATAATCAACAGAAATATAATGATAGTTAGGAATAAGTGGTTCATTAAATCTAGTAACTAACTTAGGTCTAAATAATGCAGTACCTAATCTCATTATTTCCATATCTCTGTAGCAAATTTCACCAGCTCCATTTAAACTCATATTAATTGCGTATTTGTTTAAATGTCTTATATAATCAAAAACAGGTAAATACCCACCGTCATCATCAGTACTTAAAATATCAAATCTTTCATCTTGTTTTAAATATTCTCTAAATAAATAAAGTTTTCCTCTAAACATCGGCTTGTTAGGCATTACCCTTTCCTGATTTACAAACATACTTAATTTATTACATGTTTCATCAACATCTAATCTTGAAGTTAAATACGAAAACGGGGTATAGTTATTAATATTTAATGGGTTATAATACACATCATTGTCATGCATTCCTGCACTTGAAAATATCTCAACACAATTTTTTAGATCCCACCCGTTATATTCAGATATACAGCTCATTTTATCACAGTAGGTTATTAAAAAATACTTTTTAGACTTAACATTTTCAATTATCATATGATGATGTTCAAATTTACTGCAGTGACTAGTACTGTTAGCACGTAGTGATTCAGTGCTTACTTTTTCTATAGTAAACTCAGTATAGTGTTGTCTCAATGCATTAAATATTGATTCAAAATATATAGATACATTCCAGTCACTATTAACAAATTCGTAGTAGCAATTAATTTTCACAATTTAGTTTTCTCTTCTTTCTTCTGGCTGATAATGCTTTATGCGATCATGCCAGATAGGTGAGGCCAGCAATATTGCTGGTCTTATTTTTTCTTCTTTTGTAAGCTGGTATATATGTGACATCCAAGTTTGTTCAAATGGATGAGCCCATTTAGTATCAATAAACATTTTTCTATTACCTTCTTTACTTACGATCATCGGCCAGTTAGCGTAATAAATTTCCCCGCTTACATATGATAAATCATCTTTAGTGTATATATGATTAAATTTAGTTCTTGGGCAATTAGGATCAAGACCAGTTATAGGTAGTTTATCGTAATCAGGCCAATCTCTTGTACGTATATTTTGTGGAACATTATACCAGGAACATTGCTTGTCGTTATCAAAGTAAACTTCTGTAAAAGAGAGCTTTAAAAAGTCAAAATCTTTTTCTAACATTATTTTGTGTACTGTGTTGTAAAGATTAGGTATATATTTTCTAAACCCATTTCTACAAAATTGACCTTCTAGTTCTGGTGGGTTAGACGTCATATCATCCTCGAAGAAAAACATAAAGTCTGCATCTGATTTATCAAAATGATCTGCCGCGGCTTGTCGACCACCGCATATACCAGTATTACCACCTAGATCAATATAGGTAAAGTTATATTCTTTTGCTATTTCTTGATTTTTAATTTTAGCAGTATTATCGGTAGAATTGTCTAGTAAAAATAAACTAGGAACAGTCAACCACTCCGGAGTTTTTTTCATTGACTCTATAGTATGAAGAACTTGTTCTGGAAAATTAAACGTCAACATGTAAAGGTTAGTTTTTATTTCTTTATAGTTTACTTCATCAACTTGTTGTACTATAGGTACAGAGGCTTTACTTAATGTTACATTATTTTCTTTTATAGCTTGTGTAAATTTTACAATAAGACCATTTTCATCAAGTTCATATCGCCTATACACATTAGGCTCCATATATGACATTAATGTAAATACACTTTCTTCTGTACCCATTAAGTCTTGTGTTAGTGTATGGTCAAGTAGTGAGTAATATGTTGCATTAGCGTTATTAATAGCTAGTTTCTTACCACCAAATATTCCACCTCTACATACATATTTAACCTCATTCTCAGCTATTCTATTCATAGCTTGATAATTAAACCCATGTATCTCTTTGTCCGCTAGATATGGATAACTTAAAAACAGAAAAGGTTCGCTATACTCGTGCAATTTATCTAATAAATTATCTTCTGCTACATCTCCATGTGGAACGGTATTTGTTATACCTGCGTCAACCCAGAAGTGATACTCTGTATCAAACGGATTCATAATAGAAGCATCATTAAGCATAAACATTTTAGATTGTACAATAGGATTATACATTTCTAAAACTGCTTGCGGTGAATCCTTCAACCAACCAACTTGATCTAACCACTCACCACTCTGTCTTATTTTCTGTGTTCTATCCCAAAAAGGTTCATATAATTTTTTGATATCTTCAAGTTCATAAAGACGTACAAAGGTATTATCATGAGATCTCTTTTCCCATACCAAATATTCATACTCTTTAGGGATGTAAATAAATAAATTTTGAGGTATATCTAGAAACCGTTTAAACGCTTCAATATAATGATTAAAATCTCTACCCGGTCTATTAATATTCCATAACCCGGTTACTATTGTTTGGTTACTATTTAAATCAAGCACTTCATTATATATTATTGAATGTATTTCTTTTTTTACTGCAGTTATATCTTGACCTAATTCATAAACATAACCATACCTATCTAATTTATCTGTTGTTATTTTTTTTTCTTCTTCAGTAAGATTACAATACTCTAATCGTATAAACAGTGGGGTAAAAATATCTAAATCTAGTTGATTAAAGATAGTCCAATCATACCCTTCCGCATCACAAATTAAAATATCTATATTTTTAATGTTATATTTTTTAACTAAAGTTTTAAATGTAATACCATTGACATTTACTTCAGTAGCTAAATTATCTCTAACATATATATCTCTTTCAAAATCAGTACCGAATCCATTCTTTAAAGGGTATAACGCGCTCATACCTTGATAACCTGGATGTAAGTTGTTATCATCTACAACTTTCTTTTCAACAGTAATCATTTTTACTGTTTTATCGGTAGTAGTTATAGCACTATTTTCAAATGTGCAGTTTGTTCTATGCGATAAATTACTTTTTAATTGTTCAAATATATCTGGTATAGGTTCTACTAAAATTTCATCCCACTTAAATTTTTCTAAATGACCACGAATATCGTCAAAACTGAAACCATCCATGGCTCCTATCTGCACCACCTTTACATCCTTACGGCTACTGTTAATATAATTTAACGCGCTAGTTACTAAATCCCAATTTTTCATTTAATTTATTTTATAGTTTATTATCATTATATTGACCAGGTTTGATTTAAATATGAAATATCTAAAAATTGTTGGTACAGATATAAATCCTTATCTTTAAATAGAGTATTATCATCTGTTCGAGTTAAGTTACACCCTTCTAAACTATTATGATCAGTATCTCTAATAGCTGGAAATGTACCTCTTAGGTTCTGCAAATGCTCATCAAATGAATCATAAACTTTATCATCCGGGTGAAACGTGCATAATCTACCGATTTTGTTTTTTGCTAAGTAAGCTGAAACAGTAGTATCATCACACCACGTCCCGTAAGTATCTACAAACTTATAAAAATCCTCACCGAAAAAGCTCCTTTTGTAAGAAACCGATTTATAATGTTGTAATATATCCACTAATGTATTTCTACCTGTTGCAGTACAATAATGATCTCGCGTATCTTTAAAGAAATCAGACCTTGTACCATCAATGTTTCTAGCACGTATTCCATCATAACCAACCGCGTATTCAGGCCAGTCTTCTCTATTTTTAACATGTTCTTTTATTAAATTTTCATGATACACAATATCATCATCTACTACTATAACAACTACATCATCTTTCCTATCAATACGGTTTAAAGTGGGTATTAATTTAGTAATTGATCCATAATCTTCGGTTCTATAAATTTTTATCTTGGGGTCTGTAATTAAATTTAACCACTCAGGTATAATATATTCTTCACCAGTTCTGTTATAAACATGAGGTATGTTGATATGTATCTCATAATCACCACTATATGATTGATTTAGTAATGACTCAATACAATATTTCATATCATAGCTATGCTCGCTAACTAACCTAGTAGGTATAGTTGTTAATGTAATAATAATATTTTGCATATTAATTTAGTTTAAATTCTACTCTTTCTGCCCAACCTCGCTCCTTAGAAAATCCCCAGTAGACAACCTTGAATGGATTTTTGTCCGCTAAAAACATCTCTTCATAATGAATAGTACTACCTTGTAAAAATTGTACTAATCTATCATCGGTAATATATGTTTGATGTATACCTTTACCTTCTATATCATCAAAAGAAACTAATATATGCTCGTAATCCCTACCAGTTAGCATATCAGGAGTTATATTTACTAAATGGTAATAAGAATTTTTCCAAGGACTATCTGTAGGGTTAGGTGGAAGTTTGTTGTCAACAGTATGCTGTTGAAATGCATGATTTTTAAAATTTATACCCGAGTAAGCTTCATAGTCGTGAAGTGTTCTTACTGTACCAAGATCGTAATCACCTAAATCGTGCCCATTATCTTCTACTCCTAACAACTGCCTTATTCTCGAACGTGCTATATCATTACCCTTCCACCATTGATCATCACCTCTTTTGTGTTGATCATCCCAAACTAGCATACCACTTCGCTCCTCTCTCATAGTAGCATGCCATATAACTACTTTATGTGGGTGAAATAGATCATACCCGTGTGTGTAGGATCTAACTGAAAGATTAAGTTCTTCTCCTGCAAAGAAAATATTTGGATCGTGTTTAACTTCTTTAGCCCATTTATTAGTTCCGAAAGCAAAATGACCGCTTAAGAATCTTGCAGGTATAGGTGATTTGAGATCCCTCCAATTTGGTATACCACCAGGTCTAATAAAGATAGTTCCAAAAGGGTAGAAGCAACCTGCCAACGACATCCAAGGTTCCTTTACTCGTTCTTCTGGATCATTATAAGGGTTATACATAGGTGAATAACCACCTATAATTGGATTATAACCATCGTTGATCAAATCATCATGCCAAGAAATTAAAGTACTGTCCCAGTTTTTTGTAAATCTATGATGAGAGTCTAATTGACAAACATAATCCTCATCGGTAAGTAGTTTATCATTTATTAAAGCTCGTGCATATGGCAGACCTTTAGCTTTTGTATAGTGTATTTTTTCTATCTTAAAGCGCTTATCATTTTCATATTCAGATAAATCATCAAAACCGTCATCTGGATTATATTGTAAGCAAATACCGAAGTGTATTCTCTCCGGAAACTCTGCATTGTCTAAAGCATTCTTTATTGTTGGTATTAACTCTGGATCTCTATAGGCAGGTAGGTGAAGTAAAATCGTTCTTTTATTCATTGTTAATAATTCCCTCTATCCTATCTAACCAACCTTTCTTTTTAGACTGTGGCCATACAATCCATTTATAGGGTAACTCTTTTGTAGTAAATTCACGCCAAATTTGATAAGCGTTAGTCTCACTATTATATGAATTTTTAATTTCTGTATCAGTTACGTCTTTTCTATACATTTCATTACCATCTTTATCCTCAAACGCTAGCGCCCAAAACACAAAATCTCTTTCACCATCGAGACTACTTTTATTTACATCAACACAAAACTTAAACATGTTCAAGAAAGATTCATCATAACCTTTTTTAAGTATAGGGTTGGGTGGGTAAAAATTATCATGCGTGTATTGCTGAACTCCCCTATCTCTAAAACGTACCCCGGCATATTTTTCATAGTCATCTAAGGATCTTACTTTACCTAAACCATATATACCAATTTCATTAGGTTGAAACCTCTCATCGTTAACACCCAACAGCTTACGTACCCGCGCATATGACTTTTTGTTTAGCTTTACCCACTGTTTATGATCATCCCAATGTTTTGAACTACCGCTTCTGTGGTAATGGTGCCACATAATAGGTATATGCATGTGAAATAAATCATAACCATGAGTAAAGGCTCTAACACCGATAGTTATTTCCTCACCATGAAAATATAATTTAGGGTCATGCTGTACTTCCTTTGAAAACTTACCTAAAGTAAAGCAGAAGTGAGCAGAATAAAATCTTGCACGTACCGGTCCAGTATGATCTTTCCAATCAGGTATAGTTTCCGGTATAGTGTGTAGTGGTCCTTCTGGTGCAAAGCGTTGATACCTCAATCTCCACGGCTCGTCAAGCTTTTCTTCTGTCTCGGGATCATAAGATGGTAAGTATCCAGTAAGTAAAGGCTTCACAACACCAGATAATTGTAAAGAGTAAAATGTATTCTTAAGAATAGTATCCCAACCTTTTACAAACCTGGTATGTGAGTCTAACTGTAAAGTAAAATCTTCTTTTTTATATTTTTGTTGTATTAAGTTACGTGCCCAGCAAGCCCCTTTAGATTTTGCAGCGTCTAAATCAATTATAGTAAACCTATCATCAAGTAAATATTCATCTAGCTGATCCCATTCATCTTGTTTGCTATGTTGCCAAGCAATACAAATATGTAAAGTATTAGGCTCGTCAGCCTTGTCTAACATATCCTTAAGAGTAGGTAAAAGTTCCTTATCTCTATACGCTGCTATTTGAACAAACACTGTCTTACCTTTATAAGGGCTCATATACGTTAATTAGTTCAAAAAAATTAAAAAACAATAGTTGAAAACCGAAAAACCTCAGCTAATATATAGGTATGTCAGATATTATTACAATTAACGATCATATTGGTAGGACAGTTGTCGGTAAGTCGGTTGAAGAGACAGACACCACAGTTACTCTTAATAACCCGGTTATTATCCATACACAACCTAACCCAGAAAATGGTCAACTACAGGTTCAATCGTTTCCATATATCTTTATGGAGTTCTTAACAGATAAAGAAAAGAACAATTGGACGTTTACTAAATCATCTATCGTACAATCTGATGTTGAACTCGATGATCGTATTATTCAGCAGTATAATAACATTAATAATCCACAACCACCAGTAACGCAACCTGATGCAGCTGCAGAACCGGAAGTAATTAAACTATTTGACGAGTAAAATAAATTATATTGACCTAAACCTTCAGGGAATATTCTCTGGAGGTTTTGTTATCTTATGATATAATAAATTTATGGAAAAAGACGTTAAAAAAGCTCTCGATGATATCGATAGCGTTAATCCGTTTGCAACCTATCTATCTGATAGTACATTAAGCCGGGTCGGTGGTTGGATCGATACTGGTTCATATGTTCTCAATGCAATTGTCTCAGGCTCGATTCATGGTGGTATACCAAAAGGTCGAGTTACTATGTTAGCTGGTGAATCAATGACTGGTAAGTCGTTATTCGTAATGAAAATACTAGCAGCTGCTCAGAAAGAAGGGTTAATTCCTGTTATATTCGATACTGAAAACGCTATCGACCCTGAAGGAGCTGAACGACTCGGTCTTGATGTTAGTAATGTTAAGTATGTACCTTGTATTAGTATCGAACAAACACGTAATGCGCTGTATAAGTTCCTTACCTCGGTAAAAGAGAAAGGACTTGAAGGTAAGTTTATTATAGCTATCGATTCACTTGGTAATTTACAATCAGAGCTATCTCTAGCCCGTATGGGTAAGGATAGTACATCAACAGATATGGGTACAAATGCTCGTGCTATGAAGTCATTAATGCAGACTTGTACTAATTTAGGGGCAGTTACTCAGACTACTATTCTTTGTACTAATCACGTTTATGATAACCCAGCAGCGTTGTTTCCTTCTATTGAAAAGAACATGCCAGGTGGTAAATCATGTGTATATCTACCATCAGTTACAATTCAACTAGCGCGAAAGCCGGTTAAGTCAGACGGTGGTAAGACTATGGATGGTGAAACTGCAGTAGCTCAGAAAAACTATGCAGGTATCATTATTAGAGCTCTTACTCGTAAGAATCGATTCATTAAACAGTACCTAGAAGGTGAAATGTATCTATCATTTGCATCTGGACTAGATAGATACTTCGGTATGATCGATCTAGCTGTTGGTGTTGGTGCTGTTATTAGTACAGGTGCAACATACCAGCTACCAGATGGTAAGAAGTTGGGGTATTATAAGAACTGGCGTAAGGATAAGGAACTTTGGGAAAATACTATTCTACCAGTAGTAGAAGAACGTATTGGTAAGGCGTGGTCTTACTCTAATGAAGAGGAAGAAGAACTGCCAGATGAAGTTGAAGAAGCAAAACCTAAACCAAAGCCGTTATCAGACCTTATTTCAGATGACGACTAGTATTATAAATGAGTAAAAAATTAGTATTATCAATAAGCGGTGGTATGGATAGTGTAGTGCTATTGCATATGGCTGCTGATAGGGGATTTAAGGAAATTCACCTTATATCTTATAACTATGGTCAACGTCATGTGCGTGAGCTTGACTGTGTAAAGCATCAGATTGATGCGATGAAAAGTAAGTTTCCGGATATAGCAGTGGATCACTATACTGCTGATGTTCGATTTATTCAACACCTAGCACCTACATCATCTCTTACTAATACAGATATTGATAATCCCGATATCAGTAAGATGGCAGGTGATGCTCAACCGGTAAGTTATGTACCATTTCGTAATCAATTGTTTAATACTATTGGTTGCGCATATGCAGAGTCTAAAGGTGCTGATACAGTATGGTACGGGGCCGCTGAGGTTGATTCATTAGCAGGTTATTGGGATGGTAGTGTTGAGTTCGTAGATTCGATGAATGCACTAATTGCTCTTAATAGAGAAAATCGTATTCAAATTGAAGCACCGTTACTCACTATGAGTAAAGAGGCTATCGTTGAGGAAGGTGTGCGTCTTGGAGTAGACTTTAGTAAGACGTGGACTTGTTACTCTAATCGTAAGGATGGTTTAGCCGATGCTACTACACCCTCATCTAGTATGAGAGTAAAAGGCTTTATTGATGCTGGGTATCAGGACCCTATCCAGTATGTACAGCAGGATAAGCTGAATGAAGTCTATATGGCTAAAGGCTGTAAGAAGATCTAATTACTAGTAACAATAAAAAGAGGCATCATATATGATGCCTCTTTTTTTATGTATGTTGTCCTATGTATATTAAAGCCCGTAGCGTCTTAACTCATCAAGTTGGTGGCTTGTCTTTGGCTTATAACGCTCTTTGAAGCTAACAGTATTTACAGATTGCTTTTTATTACGCTTATCTTTACTAGTTTGCTCAGTTAAGTACATACTAGTAGAATGAGTATTTACATCTAGATGTTGAGAACGGAACTGTTGGTTTTTATAACTTTCAGTTACATTCACTGTCTCATAATCTTCTATATGCTCAGAATCCTCACGAGCTTCGAATTTAGACTGTGTCTCATAATATTTTTGCAAAGATAGAGCAATTTCAGCTTTCTCTTGATCACTATCTTCACCATACTCTTCATACATCTGTGTATACTCTTTATGCATTTCTTCGCATGCTTTAGCCATCCCTGCAGCTTTATGGGCAAACTCACCTGCATGCTCTTTACAAGCATTAAGTACTTCTTGCTTAATACTACCTTCAGCATCTTCTGCATTTAAAACAGCTTCAGCTCTTTCTTGATCACCTTCTTCACCATTCATATTGTAAAGGTCATGCTTAATATCTTTGCACTCATCTTCTGTACACTTACGACCTAGTTCAGCTTCTATCATTCCTTTTACCTCTGCATAAGTCATATCTGGATCTTGTCGGGCAGTTTCAATCGCCGGACTCAAGATATTCTCAAACGCTGCATATGAATTTCTTTGAATATCTCTAGCGTCTTTTGCTTTATCAATACCTCCACTGCTAAGAGCTGCTTGAACTCTTGCCTCTAAACTGTCTTCTTCATCACTTGCTGGTGTATGAAGTCTATCATCCATTTCGTCTTTTAATTCTTGTTCTTCTCTATCTCTATTCATCTCTTCTCCTGCAGTTCGTGGATCACGTGTTGGGTCGATTTCACCTGGTAAATCAGGCTTCTCATTAAAGCTCTCCGCATCTTCAACTGTTGTGTTTAATAAAACGCCAATACCGCTTTCTGATACACCTGGAAAGTACTTTAAAATTAAACCAGTCATTAAGTCCTGAACATCCTCTTCAGTACCAAACGATCCAATTGGTGCTTCTACATTAAAGCCGGCTGGTGTTGCTTCTGCTGTATAACCAGCACCATTTAAAACACTAAGCAGCTTTCGTGTAATATCATCTTGATTATCTAAACCTTGTAGAGTGACATCTACATCATCAAAGTCTAATATAGTTCCTTCTAAATCTTTTGAAGTGAGACCTTTGGCAAGAGCAACCACTTCTCCTGTTACTTCGTCTTCTAATTCTTCAGCATCTGGATCATCTGGTGTATCCTCTACTGGAGCTTCGACGTAGTTTTTGCCTTGTAAGTTAGTAAGACCGAAGTTAAGCATATCCTTAGCATTTAACTTTATGTGATTAATAATTTCATCACTTTCTTGCTTACTACCAAACAACCTGCGATGAGCTTCAGGGTTAATTTCCTTTAATGTGTTTGAAATATAATTAGATGAAGTAGCTTTTTTAGCTAAAGCTTGAAATTGTTCATCATTAATGTAGTCTTTATCATAAAGAGCTCTAAGTACTATTAGATTCTTAACTCTTGAAACAGCTCCTACAGGTTTTCCGGTTCGCTCATTGCGATAAGCTTTAAGCATTATGTTTAAACCATCTTCACCACCAGCAGCACCTTTTACGGTACGCTTAAAGCTATCTGCCATTTCATCTAACTTGTATATTCTGTCATAAAGACTGTTGAATTTATCAAAGGAACTCATATAATATATTTATATAGAAACGTACGAAAATGAAGCTAAATTATAAAGATTTTAATGAAAAGGCGTATAACCAGATCTGTAAGATCCCTGGTATAGGTAAAAAGACTGCTAAAAATATAGTATCTATGCGTCCATTTAAAAGTAATAACGACTTATTCAAGGTAAAAGGTCTAGGACGAGGTATCTTAAAGAAGTTAGGTATTGAAAAGGCAAAAAAGCCTCGTAAGAAATGGTTTAATGTTAATGGTGTTGAGTATCCGCATTATTGTTTCGCTTATGATGAGCGGAATCCAGAAATTATGGACTTCTTCTGGCGTATACCTCGTGAATATAGGTTATATTATGGTAAGATTGAAGAAAGTAAAAAATTAACTGTAAGATTACGTGAGATATCAGCAGATAAAATTGCAAAAGGCTTATTGTAGAGTAAATTAGTATATGTGCGCTATTTTTGGATCTTTTAACAAGACTATGTTCGAAGTCTTGCATGATGCTAACAAGGAACGAGGTAATTTTGCAAGTAGTATAGTATCTATAGGTGAAGATGATGTATATGTAGCTAAATTTGAGGGTAGTCCTAACATGGATAGTATCAAGTATAGCGATGACTGTGTTTATATTACAGGTCACGTGCAAGCACCTACTTCAGCAATGCGTGATTGGTCTTATGATACATCACATCCGTTTGAATCGTTATCTTGGTCAGTTAGTCATAATGGGGTACTTACTAATACACATGAAATGCGGGAACGTTATGTCGATTTTATTGAAAATGAGGTTGATACAGCAGTAATTGTTAACATGTTACAATTATTTACCGAGCTTCAAGATGGTACTAAACCGAATCCTGTTAATATTATTAAGGATACACTAAATCAGCTTGAAGGTACATACGCGCTTTCTATTATTGATACAGATACTGGTGAATTGTATATCGCGCGCTGCGGTTCAATACTACATTACGATAATAAGGGTAATTACTCAACTAACCCAGGTACAGGTTATAAAGAATTACCTGAAGGTGTTATAATGAGGCTTAACAAACGAACTAAGAAGTGGAACAAAGTAGGTGTATTTGACGCTAGTTCACCATTTTTATTTTTATGAAGACATTCTATTTTTCAGCAACTAAAGGGTCAAAAAAAGATACGTTATTGTACAAAACTGACCCTATTCGTTTTTTCTTTAAAGAAAATAATACTCAAGCAATTGCCAAAGTCTATAACAGGGCTATAGACTTTGCTATAGAGAATGACTTTGAGTATATGGTACTAGCTCATGACGATATTATTATTGAAAGTGATATCGAGGATCGTTTAGAGAAATTATTTGATACATATGACATGGTAGGCGTTGCAGGTGGTAATAACTGCAAGTTACAAGAACCAGCTTTATGGCATCTAATGTGTGGTGGATTTGGTAGTGGTAATTTACATGGTGCAGTTGCTCATGGTAATGAAAAGGAAAAATCTATGACTGGATTTGGTACATACCCTAAACGCGTAGCTCTTATTGATGGCGTATTTATGGCCATGAAAAGAAGCGTCTTTGAGAAGGTGCGTTTTGATGAAGATTGTCCCGCAAAGTTCCATTTTTATGATTTAGATTTCTGTTTAGCTGCGAATAAGCATAAGGTTAAAATAGGTGTTGGAGATATACACATTACACACGCATCACCTGGTTTGCAAAGCTTTACAGAAGAATTCAATAAAGGTCAAAAATGGTTCTTGAATAAATGGCAAAGTTAGTTATACTACTAATGTGAGCAAATTAAATCTAGATGAGTATGAAAATATTATCATCTATAAATCTTTAACTGATAGTGGCTATCTAGCGTCGATCGCTGATATAGTCAAACCAGAATACTTTAAAAATAAGTCTATAGCTAGTATCTTTGAGATTGTTAAAGACTTTAACGAAAAGCGTAATAAGTTACCAACAGTAACTGAGATTAAAACGTATCTTGTAACTGATGAACAGAAAGCAGCGTTTAAACAGTTAGCACAATCTTTTAGTGAGTTAGATAAGAACTTAGATAAAGATGAGCTGTATGAAAATACAGAACAGTTTCTTAAAGAGAAGGCTGTTTATCATACTATGCTCAATGTTGCAGAAGATGTATCCAAAGGTTTAGTTGATACATCAGATGTACTACAAAAATTTGAATCGTCATGCAGTATAAGCTTAGTAACTGATCTAGGCTTTAACATGTACGATGATATCGATATATTAATCGATGATTTAAATACCGAGCAATCATTTATACCCTCTAAGTGGGAATGGCTCGATGATACTTTAGGTGGGGGATTCCTTGAATCCGGAAAAGCGTTATATGTATTTGCTGGTGAAACTAACATCGGTAAATCTATCTTCTTAGGCAACATTGCTCACAACATAGCCTCACAAGGTAAGAACGTACTTTTAGTAACGTTAGAGATGTCTGAGCTCTTATATGCTCAACGTATATGTTCTAACGCGACTAAGATTCCGATGAAAGAATTGCGTCAGAATGGACCGTCAATTAAGAATGCTATATCACGTGAAAATGGTAAAGTATTTATCAAGGAATTCCCCCCTGCTACTATTACCCCTAACCAACTTAAAGCGTTTATTAAAAAGTTTAACGAGAAAGGTATTAAACTAGACGCTATTGTTTTAGATTATCTTAACTTATTACATTCTACAGTTGGTAATAATTCTTATGAGCGAATAAAGAACGTAACCGAGCAAGTCCGGGCTATGTCGTATATGTTTGAGTGTCCTATAATTAGTGCTACTCAACTTAACCGTAGTGGCTTCGATCAAGACAACCCTGAGTTAGCTACTATCTCTGAATCTATAGGACTTGCTGCTACTGCTGATGTTATTGCGTCAATTTACCAGAATGAAGAAGATCGCGAGTTAGGTATTATTCGTTTAGGTATGATGAAGAATCGATATGGTATGAGAGGTACTACTCAAGCTATGAGAATTGACTATTCTACCTTGACTATTGAACAAGCAGATGATGTAGATCTAGAAGAAGCTGAGGACGATACACTTAACGCTTTGGCGGCGCTTGCAAGATAGAAAAGTCTATATAAATAGACTTAGTGAATGTATTAGTATTTACAGATACTGATTTAGATGGATCTGGTTCAGCTCTATTTATTAAATGGTTATATGGAGCTAAGTTAAACGAGTTTGTTGTTATAGAGACAACAGAATCGATGGTTGTTAATGAATTCAACAATCGACAACATTCACTTGATCACTATGATAAAATATTTGTCCTTGATTTATGTTTAAATGCAGATCAAGCAACGAGTATAGATAGATCAAATGTTGTAGTTATCGATCATCATTTATCACATGCACAAATCAAAGGTAGATATGTAAAAAGTAAAGCCATTGTAGAGAGCGCACCATCATGTATTGGGTTGTTAAGGGATAAGTTTAAATCACATATAAAGTTAACTGAAGAACAAAACAACCTTATCGATTATATTGATGACTATGATAGTTATGGTCTTAAATACAAAGATTCGTTTAAACTTAATGCGATTCATACAACATATAATAGACCAAAAGTTGATAAGTTTATTGAGGCTTACAAAAATGGATTTAAACCATACACTGTGCAGGAAAAGAATGCTATAAAGTTGTTTATACGTAAGTTTAGAGACCAATTTAACGATGGTGTACATATCGGTATGATTAAAAACTACAAAGCAGTTGCAATATTTGCTGATTATGCAATTAGTGAAGTCGCAAACTATATGGTGACTAAGCATGACGCTCAAATAGGTATAGTAGTTAACATAAAAACTAATACTGTTTCATTTAGACGTTGTATGCATTGTGATATCGATCTTAGTATACTAGCTAGAACTTTCTGTAACGGTGGAGGCTCGCATAAACTTGCAGGTGGTAAGTTAACAATGGAATTCGCCAACTTAATTAAAAATTTTAAACATGTCCAATAATTTACCCTCTACTTCGCTCATAAATTATGAAACTGAACACTTACTTCTATGTTTCTGCACTTATTGTAGTTTGCTAAAAGGTAAAAAATTATCACTTCAGAATGTGTTTGTGTTGTTTCTTAAAGAAAAGCGGTTAAGAGACCTACTAAAACAGTTATTAACAGTTGATACTAGCTTCGAATTAGTTAAAATATTCTTAGAGTTTGATCCAACGATCTCACAATCTAAGTACATTACAAAGTACTTAAATAATACTAAGAATATTGATATATGATAAGCAAAAAGGAAGAAGTAATTTACAATAGCTATTTGTATGCTTCTAGATCCGCTCAAAACAAACCAACTAAGTTTAGAAAAGACTTTAGTAAACTTAAAGATGAAGATTTTGTAGCTGTTAAGAAACTATCGTTATTTTTTAACAAGCATAACAACATTAACTACCATGATTGGTTTATAGCGCCCTTTAAGGTATATTCTAAGGACGATTATTACGATCTTAGATTTTATAATACACGTAAAGCTCTGAAATGTTATACAATATACATGAAAGAGAAAGAAGTTACTGATCCAGATAGTGAAGAGAGTATAAAAACCTTTAAAGAGGGGTTAAAGTTTGTAGTAGGTTTTTGCAAGACTAACAAATTAACTTTACCGCAATATATTAACCACGTGACCGGGAATATGCCAACATTTGTACTACACCTTCAAGAGCATAAGGTTAATTTTTACTTGCTGCATGCATTAAAAGTAGACTCAATAGTCAAAACGGTTGAATCGAGTGTGTTAAATTTTATCGTTCAAGACTTCTTTAGTATATTCTCCCAGACTAGAACAAAATTTTATAGTTCTACTGTGCTTAAGCTTAAAGCAAAAAATGGTATAAAAATTATCACTGATATGCTTGACTGTGAAAGGAACTAGCGTATAATACATGTATGAGTGCATTTAATATGTCAATGTTCGAAAGCATCAAAGGAGCTCTTGCTTCAAGCGAGAGTAAAAACCAAAGCAACTACAACGAAATCCTTACCTGCAAGCCAGGTAATACCTATACAATTAGACTTCTGCCTTTCGCGAAGTCTCCAAAAGATACATTCTTCCATTATTACAATCATGGTTGGGTATCTTTTGCTACTGGGCAATATGTTCAAGCTCTAAGTCCACAGACTTACGGAGAGCGTGATCCGATTGCAGAAGAACGATTCCGCTCATCTCGTATGGGTACGGATGAAGAAAAAGAAAAAGCTCAAGCTATTCGTCGTATTGAAAAGTGGCTTGTTAACTGCTACGTAATCGATGATCCTACTAACCCTGATAATAACGGTAAAGTAAAAATGCTCCGTTACGGTAAACAGCTTCATAAGATTATTACCGAGGCTATTGAAGGTGAAGATGCCGAAGAGTTCGGTCCCCGTATCTTTGACCTAGGAGCTGAAGGTGTTAACTTTAAAGTAAAGGTTGAGCAGCAAGGTGATTATCCAACATACGTTTCTTCTCGTTTTACTACTGCTGGTAAGATCGACTTATCAGAAGATCAGCAGAAAGAGATCTATGAAAATGTATTTACCTTGACTGAGGTTTTCCCTCTTAGGTCTTACGATGAACTTAAAGATATGCTTAATGAGCATTACTTTATGAAAGTAGAAGAAGAAGTACAAGCTCCAGCTCCTGTAGCTGAAGCTGCTCCGCCATGGTCTGCGCCTGCTACTGAAACTGCGCCTGTTGTAGAGGCTGCTAGCACCGCTAGTGTTGAAGATGATATTGATGAGCTTCTTAAGGATCTGTAATAATGACTCCGGATGAAAAGACAGCGTTATTGCAGTTTATGGGAACTGTATACGGCGAGCAAAAAAAACAAGATGAAATGTTAATTGGTCAATCGACCAATTTAAGACCTACTTCAGAGGGTGTTAAAGAAACATTTGATAGGACTTTAAAAACGCCAACTATAAATGAACCTTCAAGACAAATTCAACAAGCTCCTATCCAAAACCCTCAACAAACTACGCCGGCTCCTTCCGAGGGGCCGGCTGTAGTACAGGGACCGGTATCAGTAGAACAAGCAACTCGTGAGTTAGCAGAAATAGCAGATACACCTATACAAGAGGCAGTAGTTCAGCAACCTGTTACTCAGGAAATTGTTGATGTTGACCCTAACCAATTTGAGTTCGATTTTTCAGAACCTGGTAAAGCAGATAAGCTTATTGAGTTAGCAGAAAAGCAAGCAAAGGGTATTGATAAAGTAAACGATAGTCTTAAGGAATTAATTAAACTTCAGCAATTGCTAATTAAGTCTAATAAGGTAAAATTAACAAGTAATGGATCGCGTCCTAAAAATAACAAATCGTAGTGAGTTCTTAAGATATCTTGATTCGGTATCTAAGATTAACGATAGTGCTATTTTTGAAATAAAGCCTGAGGGTATTAGCTGCTTAGTTTCATCGGCAGATAGTACCCTTGTGCTATTTTCAGAATATGCCTTAGCTTCTGAATTTACAACTACAATTAACGTTCCTGATATTAAGAAGTTGTTTCGAGTTGTTGAGACAATTAACGAAGATGTAGTTAATCTTAATATTAATGGAAATAATATAGAGTATAAAGGTAAAGGTGTTAAGTTTAAGTATCATTTATTTGAGGAAGGTTTTTTATCTAAACCTAACTTAAACTTAGATAAAATCCGAAGCTTTAAGTTTGATATTACTTTTGAAGTGGCTAGAAATACTATCCAACAACTATTAAAGGGTAGTACATTTGCATCTGAGACTAATAAGGTATATCTTTATACAGAAGATGGTGAGTTAAAAGCAGAGTTAACAGATAAGGCTCGTCATAATACAGATAATTTTGCTATTACAATAGGAAAAGCAGATTATAGTTTGAAACCGATACCTGTTAATTTCGATAATATTAGATTGTTATCAAATGTGAATGATACTTATGTTTTCAATATAAACACAGACTATGGGGTTGTAGTTATTGATAATTGCAGTGATCATACTAAATTAAAGTATATTATATCTTCCTTAACACAATGATTAATAAACATACAAAAAATAAACTTAAGACAGCAGGTTACTTTATTAAAAGATTACGTGATAGTGGTTTCGAAACCGTACGTATCTTTAATGGATATGGGGATGCTGATTCACGTAAGTGGACTATACTAGTTGATCCCGGTAATACTTCATTGTTTATTACATGCTTCGAAAACAGACCATTTAAGGGTGAGTATTTGTTTGCGTTTGATGATGGTAATCGAATCTTTAAAAATGGCTATAGCTTAAAGACACATTCTATCGAAGTTGTAGTTAATAAGCTACTAGACAATGGTGTGTCGCAAGTTAAAGGATAAATAAATTTATGAGCGAAGAGCAAGAGCCTGACGATGAAATACGCGAACTTATAGAAGCAGCTCTTAAGTCTAATTTAGTTAATCAAAAAGAATATAAAAGTAGAGGTCAATTAATCGATGCTATTAAAGCAATAGTCTTCGAGTACTTAGATAGCTTTATAGTTATAGGTTATGACTTTGACGGTAAGGTTGTACAGTTAGAAGGAGCACCTTCTAGTCAACAGCAAGACGCGTTAGATACACTACTTGTAAAATACTTTTGTATGAGAACAGGATATGACCCAACGAAAGGCCCATTATAAAGAACGTGAAGCTTACGCCGTACATCACGGTGATTACGCTGGTAAGATGTTTATTGTTATAGGTACAGACGCAAATACAGTAAACTGCTTGGCAATTCCAGATATGGAAAATATTAAAGTTCCTTTTGAGTCGTTTGAACGAGGAAGGAACACTGATATAATAAAATATGTAGAGAGGCTATCAAAGGATGTCTATAAGGTAGTTAAGAAACAATATAAGAAAAATGAAAACGCTAATAATTGACGGCAATAATCTCATACATCGTACCTTTTGGACTGCAAAAACGCAATCTAAACGTAATGGTACCGACACACAAGAGGAGATAGCCAATTTTCATATTTACTTTACTCTTAATGCTATTCATTCTTATGTAACTAAGTATAAGCCAACAAAAACAATTGTAGTGTGGGATGAAAAGGTAGATTATAAGCCTAATATCCGTAAAGAAGAGATGGAAGGTTATAAAGGTAACCGTTCTAAAGATAGTACACCACATGAACAAAATGAGACCATTAAAGCTATGCTTAGTGGATTGGGTATACCGTCTATATTTCCACGTGAACGTGAAGCAGATGATATTGTAGCGTATATTTGCAAGACTACAGAAGGTAAAAAGGTTATTGTTTCAGTAGATAGAGACTTTCTTCAATTAGTTGATAGAGACACTATACTGTTTGATCCGATACGTAAGCGTGAGTTTGTTATTGATACGTTTAAAGAAGATACAGGGTACGATATGAGTGTATGGCTAAAGGCAAAATGCTTATTAGGTGATAAATCTGATAACGTTCCCGGAATACCAAGATTCGGTAAAGCTAGAGTGCAAAAGTGGTTAGATGGTGAAATAGAGCTAACACAAGAACAGCAAGAACACTACGAAAAGAATATGAAGGTGTTTGATCTCAACGAGGTTATGTCGCATGAGTCAGAATGTTTGTATTATAGCAAGCAACTACATCAAGATATCACTACTGATTGGGTGTATTTTATAGATATGTGTAATAAAAGGAACTTTACCAACATACTTAAGAAAAAAGAAGTATGGCACACGTCGTTTATTCTATCTAGTAGGTTAGAATCGTTATTAGGATGACGTTACCTGAAGACTTTGTTGTAGTTAAGTTTTACGAGATAGGTTATAGACCTATTTACAATAAATTTAACAGCGTATATCAATGTGCATGTCCGATATGTCGTGAGGGTAAGTCACTTAATAAAAAAAGACGGTGTTATTATGTACCTAAAAATGATAACATATTCTGCCATAACTGTGGATGGTCATCTAAGCCACTAAAGTGGATAAAGGAAGTTACAGGTGCTAGTGATGCTGAAATTATTGGCGAGCTTAAGGAGTTTACACCAGATATTGACACATTAATAGGTACACAAGATGAGGCTCCAAAAATTGTAACAGAAACACTTCCGATAGATAGTATAAATCTATCGGATAAGACTCAACAAGACTTCTACAGCAATAATATTATAGTTAGAGCTTGTAACTATGTTATTAAATCTAGACGACTTGATACTGCATGTAATAGACCTGATAATCTATATGTATCTTTAACTGATAAAGTTCATAAGAATAGAATAACAATACCTTTTGTTAATGAGCATAATGAGATAGAGTTCTATCAAACGAGAACTGTAATGACGTCAGATCTAAAAACAAAGCCCAAGTATTTAGGTAGGGTAGGGTCCGAGAAAACCTTGTTTAATATTGATAAAGTAGATAGTAATCACAGTAAAGTTTACATATTTGAGGGCCCGTTAAATGCGTTTTTTACTAAGAACTCTGTGGCTGTAGCAGGTATTACTGAACGTGGAAAATCGTTTACAGTTAGACAGCAACAGCAGTTAGATGGTGTGTTAAAATTCTATGATAGGGTGTGGATCCTCGATTCTCAGTGGGTTGATACTGCGTCATTGATAAAGTCAGAAGTATTACTTAAACAGGGAGAGAGCGTGTTTATATGGCCCGAAAAATTTGGTAAACGCTTTAAAGACTTTAACGATATTGCTATCGAATGTAAGGTAGATGAGATAGGCTGGGAATTTATAGAAAAAAATACCTTCAATGGTCTCGAAGGTATTGTAAGATTGAGTGAGATTAAAAAATCGGTTAATCTTAAACGTGCTTAAACGTTGGGTTGTCAGTCTGAGCTAAATAACCTCTAAAGGATTCAGCTAAGGAAGCTAATTCAGTAGCAACACGAGCAATTTTACGCTGCTCTGATTGCTTCATTCTATCAAAAATAGTATCAGCTTCTGCTTGAGATAAAGCAGACTGTATAGAGTTATCCTCACCATTCAAATAGTGTAAGAACTTATCCATCTCACTAACCCATCCAGTAAGTTCTGTTCTCATTTTTGCAGCATGCTCGGATTGCGCTTTTGCCGCTTGAACTGCAGGATCCGCTTCAACCTCAACCTCGTCAACTTCCATATCAACATCAAAATCATCAGCTTCAGTATCTACATCAAGTTCTGCTTCAAAAGCCTTTTCGTCTTCTGTTGCCTCCTTGAGCGTTTTAAAAAATCTCTTTTCGAACTTTGTCATGTAATTATTTATGCTCGAGCATAAATATTTTAAGCATGAATAACGGAAATTATCCATATAGTACAGGAATTGCGTCTTCACCAATAGACAAACAGTTGGGTGTCGATAGTCAAATAGCAAAATATAAGGATGACGAAAAAATGCAAAAAGCTGATAAGCAGCTGCCACATGAATTAGCCAGAATTACCGAACTTTTAGGCAATACTTTCGTTTCTTTATCACAGCTTAGATCAATGTTAGAACTAGCAGTACAAAATAAAGAGCTAGACCAGTTAGGCGTTAATAAGATAAAGGAGAAGATAGATAAAGTCAATGAAATAATACTTGATATACCGGAAGATTTGGATATACTAGGTATATGATAATTGTTAAGTCGTTATTTATAACTAGTGTTATATCTTTTCTGTTTGGTTTTGGATTCCGCAATATAACAGGATTCTGGGAAGCTTTTTCTATAGCTTACGGGTTACAGGTAGTAACTGCATTTGTTTATTCGTCATACAAACTAACTACTAATAATGATACTGCAGAAGAGTTTAATGCTCAAGTACAGGAACTTTTAGACATGTCTAGAGTGACTTTTGAATGTCCTTGCAACAATAATCGTATGACGGAAGAGATATTTGTGGGTGTTGATAATATTTTTAAATGTGAAAAGTGTGGTAATGATATTAAGGTCGATACTAAGATAGATCCAGTGCTTCAAACTACTCCAGTTGATTTAAAGGAAGTTTCTTTTGATAGTCTTATAAAAGAAAAAGAAGAAAAGGAACAATCATATAATTAGTATATGAATAGTATTAAACTTAATAAAAAAGACGGATCAACAGAGTATATGGAGATAGACGAATTTGCCCGTTGGGCATGTTTAGTCGAAGCAGTAAGTACTGTTGGTGAAAAGCTGGATGCTGATGGTGTACCAGCTGATAATGGTAAATGGGTAAAGCCTCTTGCATTTGAAAAATACATTAAAGAGCGCTTCCACGCTATGAGAGCGGATGTCATCGTGGAAGCTACTCTTGGTCGTATTTAACTTGGAGCTGGAGTAGCACTTGGTGTAATACTCACCGCCGGTCTAGTTGCTGATGGAGTTACACTAGGAGTTGGTGTTATACTAGGTGTTACACTTGGAGTAACTGATGGTGTTACAGAGCTAGTAGGAGTAACAGAAGGTGTTACAGAGCTAGTAGGAGTACCAGAAGGTGTTACACTTGGAGTAACAGAAGGTGTTACAGAGCTAGTAGGAGTACCAGAAGGTGTTACACTTGGAGTAACAGAAGGTGTTACACTTGGAGTAACAGAAGGTGTAACTGAACTCGTTGGTGTTATACTAGGCGTTACACTTAAAGTTATACTAGGTGTAATACTCGGAGTAGTAGTAACAGATGGTGTCACACTTGGAGTAACCGATGGTGTTACACTTGAGGTAGGAGTTACTGATGGTGTTACACTAGGTGTTACACTAGGTGTTACACTTGGAGTTACAGACGGTGTAACTGAACTCGTAGGTGTAATCGAAGGTGTGACACTAGGTGTAGGTGATGGTGGTGGTGATGGTATAGGGTATGAGGTTGAGGAGGGTGTTGGTGATGGTGTTATAGAAGGTGTTACACTAGGAGTTGTAGTAACTGACGCAGTTGGGGTAACAGATGTTGTTACTGATGGAGAAACTGTTGGTGTAACCGAACTAGTAGGAGTTACCGATGGAGTTACTGATGGAGAGATACTCGGAGTTGGGGTAACAGAAGGTGTAGGTGACGGAGCACATATTTTAGGGCAATTTAAATTAAACTTCCAGTCTTTATTACCAAGTGGGCTAAATACCCTTACAAAAGATGGTATATTATCATTGTAATTGGCTATAGTAACAGTCTTCTCACCGCATAATGGGGTATAAACGTAAGGGTACCCATCTGGTGCAATATTTAAATTAGTTAAGTCGAAACCTTTATTAATTAATGCATTAATAAACGCTAGTCGACTGGATCCACCATAATCATATATAGACTTACCTATATACTGTGTTTGCATAACTATATTATTGTCATAGGATACAGTATATCTATCTGGCCCTGTTTCTGAGCAATATACAAGAGTTAAACACTTTGTAGTAGCAGAAGGGGTAGGTGATATTGATGGGGTTATACTCGGGGTAGGAGTTATACTAGATGTTGGTGTTGGAGTTACGCTCATAGTTGGTGTTACTGTTGGTGTTAAAGTTGGTGTAGGTGTTATTGAAGAAGTTGGTGTTATAGAAGGTGTTATAGACGGTGTCGGTGTTAGTGTGGGTGTTATAGAAGGTGTTGGTGAAGGTGGTAGGCCAGGGGTAACAGAAGGTGTAACTGTTGGTGTTACAGATGGGGTTACTGTTGGGGTTATAGAAGTTGTTGGTGATGTAGTAGGTGTAATAGATACAGTTGGAGTTGGAGAAGGCAACGGGGTTACACTAGCAGATGGGGTAATACTAGGCGTAACTGTTGGAGTTACTGTTGGAGTTACTGTCGGGGTAGTTGACTGAGTTGGAGTAACAGAGGGTGTAACACTCGTAGTTACTGATGGGGTTACAGAAGGTGTAATACTAGCTGTTGGGGTAACAGAAGGTGTTACTGAAGGTGTTACTGAAGGAGTAACTGAGCTCGAAGGGGTAACACTTGGGGTTAAACTCGGTGTAACGGTTGGCGTGATACTAGGAGTTATTGTGGGAGTAACGCTAGGTGTAATACTAGCTGTTGGTGTAATACTTACAGTGGGAGTTAATGTTACTGATGGTGTTATGCTAGGAGTTGGCGTTATAGAAGGTGTAACGGTTGGGGTAATACTCGGTGTGATTGTTGGTGTAACGCTAGGTGTTAAGGACGGTGTAACACTTGGAGTCGGAGTAATACTTGGTGTTATTGTAACACTTGGGGTAGGAGTAACTGATGGGGTAACACTTGGTGTTATTGTAACACTTGGTGTAGGTGTTAAGGTTGGAGTAACACTAGGTGTAGGTGTTACGCTTGGTGTAGGTGTTACGCTAGCGGTAGGAGTTATGGAAGTCGTTGGTGTAACACTAGGTGTAGGTGTTATACTGGCTGTTGGTGTTATACTCGGGGTAACACTCGGCGTTATACTAGGAGTAACACTTGGTGTAACAGAGCTAGTAGGAGTAATCGATGGAGTTATACTTGGAGTAACAGATGGTGTTACAGAGCTCGTAGGGGTAACACCTGGAGTAACTGAGCTAGTAGGAGTAATACTCGGAGTAACACTAGGAGTAACAGATGGTGTAACTGAACTAGTAGGTGTTATCGAAGGAGTAACGGTAGGTGTTACAGAAGGAGTAACACTTGTTGTGGGTGTTACACTAGAAGTTGGTGTTATACTCGGTGTAGCGGAAGGAGTGACAGAAGGTGTAACTGAGCTCGTAGGAGTTATACTAGGTGTTACAGATGGAGTAACAGAAGGGGTTACACTTGATGTAGGAGTAATACTCGGAGTAACACTAGGAGTAACAGATGGTGTAACTGAACTAGTAGGTGTTATCGAAGGAGTAACGGTAGGTGTTACAGAAGGAGTAACAGAGCTCGTGGGAGTAATCGATGGAGTAACACTTGGTGTAACGCTTGGTGTAACAGAGCTCGTAGGAGTTATAGAAGGTGTTACAGATGGTGTAACGCTTGGTGTTACCGAACTAGTAGGAGTTATGCTTGGAGTAACTGATGGTGTAACGCTTGGTGTAACTGAACTAGTAGGAGTAACAGAAGGAGTAACTGATGGAGTAACAGAAGGAGTAACACTTGATGTAGGGGTTATAGAAGGTGTTACAGATGGGGTTACTGAAGGTGTAACCGAACTAGTAGGAGTAATCGATGGAGTAACTGATGGAGTAACGCTTGGAGTAACTGAGCTTGTAGGAGTAATACTCGGAGTAACAGATAGGGTTACTGAAGGTGTTACCGAACTAGTAGGAGTTATGCTAGGAGTAACTGATGGTGTAACTGAACTCGTTGGAGTAATCGATGGAGTAACTGATGGAGTTACTGAAGGTGTAACACTTGATGTTGGAGTAATCGATGGAGTAACACTTGGAGTAACCGAACTAGTAGGAGTTATAGAAGGAGTAACTGATGGAGTTACTGAAGGAGTTACACTTGATGTAGGAGTAATCGAAGGAGTAACACTAGGAGTTACTGATGGGGTAACTGAGCTCGTAGGAGTGATACTAGGAGTAACACTTGGAGTAACACTAGGAGTTACACTTGATGTAGGAGTAATAGAAGGTGTAACTGATGGAGTAACACTTGATGTAGGAGTAATAGAAGGTGTAACTGATGGAGTAACACTTGGTGTAACACTTGATGTTGGAGTAATCGATGGAGTAACACTTGGTGTTACACTTGATGTAGGAGTAATAGAAGGTGTAACTGATGGAGTTACTGAAGGTGTAACACTTGATGTTGGAGTAATCGATGGAGTAACACTTGGAGTTACTGATGGAGTTACCGAAGAGGTTGGTGTTAT
>Ga0222717_10000833_pt1 | contig 26074 bp, 40 predicted proteins | sample C33_18DmetaG_FD_165053 | JGI IMG/M metagenome (GOLD analysis project Ga0222717, IMG submission 165053) | Estuarine water microbial communities from San Francisco Bay, California, United States - C33_18D | ecosystem: Environmental > Aquatic > Marine > Unclassified | place: USA: California... | reverse complement strand
TTTTATTTCATCGCTCTTGCCATCACAAAACCAAGAAAATTGACATTTGTTTCTAACAGGAACATCTTTACCGTGTTCTTCTTTCCACCACTTACTCATTCTAGCTTGTTTGACTACACCACAAATATTATCCGGATATTTTCTTGTTTTTACTCTATTCAAAGTTACTTCTGCAACAGCTACTTTTCCAGCGTATGATTGATTTCCTGCTTCAAAATAAATATTTTGTACTAAACAATACAGTTCAGGTGAAGCTGTCTTTACTTCAACTGGTGTAGTAGAAAATATTATTGCTTTTGATATAAACAATGCAGCTAAAAATTCGTTCATTACTTTACTCCTAAATTAAATATACTATTATAATCCCATATATTATACTAAAGTCAACAGCTAATTATATATTTTTTTTAATTTTTTACATATAAATAAAACATGGCCAAAAATACTAGAAGAATTACAAATCAATTAGGAAGATCCCAGGTAACTGGTTTAGTCGATAAGAATAATAATAACTTATTAGCTGACTCAGAGGCTGATGGTTACGTTTCTTTTGATAATGTTAGAATACACGGTGATCTAAGAGTTTATGGTGCTCAATCAATTGTAAACTCTACTACGTTAACTATTGCAGATAAAAATATTGTTCTAGCTAAAAATGCTTATGATTCAGACCAATACAACAATGTTGGAATTACTGTAACAGACAGCGACGGTTTGTTTGAAAGAGGAACTTCTCCATCGTTTCAATACAATAATCAAAGAGATGCTTGGATAGCTAATAGAAAAATATTAGTCAATGTTAACAAAGAAGCAGCTACAGATTCTGATTCTTTAGTAACTGTTGGAGCTTTTGAAACAACCCTTGTTGCTTCTCCTACAATAACTTCTGTAAAAAGTAGATTAGATTCAGATGATCATAAAATACAATCAATTAATACACAAATAAATTTAATAAAAAATAGATTAGATTCTGATGACACACAGCTTCAAGTTCTTAACACTGCAATATCCTCAAGTGGTGCTAGTCTTTCTGGTATTAATACTAAAGTAAACAATTTAATTGCAAGAGCTGATTCAGACAGTGGTGTTATTTCTTCTCTTCAAACTGCTACTAATAACAACACAGCTCAGTTAGACGTTCAGCTTGATTCTGATTCTGTTGTAAATATGTTTAATGAATATTCTTTAATTAACACTACTGCTGATTCAGACGTTTTAATTCCACTGTTTCAAAAAGTTATGAATGATTTCCAAATTAAAGACGTTAGTGGAAATACTATTTTCTCATTTTATAAACAATAATCTCTCATCATTACGTCTTTTTACCAAACCATTCAATACTCTACCTCCAGCTCTACGCCATTTAGGAAATTCATTAGAAGCTCCTTCGTAGTCGCCTCTGTTTAATTTTCTTCTTAAAGTACTAGCTTGAAGATTTCCTAATCCTACATTGAAAGCAAAACACACTAAAGCATCGAATTGATTTTGATTTAAAGAAACATTGATCATAGATTCTACACCATTTTCGAATCTTCTTATATCATATCTAAGAAGATCATCAACTTCTTGATCAGATCTTTTTCTATTCCAATCTTTAGGTCTCACTTTTCCATTACCCATTAAGTGTCCTACTCCAACCGTCCACAATCCAATTGGATCTTGGTACGGAGTGTTTCTTACACCTTCGTGGTGTTTAATTAATGTTATACAATTGCTACTAATATTCATGGTTTATTTCTTTATAGCACGAGAACCAAACCAAAAGCTAACAATAGCAGCAAAAATACTGGACGTTTCTTCTGACCATAACGTTGATGCGATGATACTAATATCCCCACCATCTCGTAAAACAACATAAGCTGCAACTCCTTCTACAAAAAAGAATAACACAAAAAACAAATAAGTTATCATAGGTCTAACTGAAGATCTTAAATTGTGAACCCAGGTAGATGCATTTTTAGATGTTTCAATGTCATGATTTAATAATGCTACATCTCTTTGCATGTCGTTAGCAGCTTCCATCATCTCTGCTTTGACTGCTAGCATCTTTTCTTCTCTCTCTATCTGAAGAGCCATAACTTTTAACTCTTGTGCTTTGTCGGATTTGTCTTGCCAAAATTCTAATAACTTTGGAACAAAACTTGTACCAAATCCTAATAACGATGATAATAATGTAAGCATATCGCTCTCCTAATTAACTTTATAATTATTTTGTAAATCATATACTACTGCTTGATTTACTTCTTCTTCACTGAAAACTCTTTTAATAAAAGCGTTTTTATATTTAATCCCATCTTTCTCATTAGGAAAATTAAAATTTGCTATTTCTAATGCTTTTCTTATTTCTTCTTTGTAGGCAGGAGTAATTTTAGTTTCATCCTCAAAGTCAATAGTTACTTTTCTTAGAACATCAACTCTTCTTGTCATGGCTTTAACTTCACCTGTTTTAAACGCAGCTATAAGACCTTCGTCTCCTCTGTTAGCTATTTCTATGACTTCTTTAAAAACATTTATTTCAGCTGTTAATGAAATAAAATTCTTTATTGAATCTGATATTCCATAGTTGTTAATTTTATTATATCCAAATAAAAGATATCTGTATTTTCTATATACAGGTCTATAAACAGTTTTTACCCAAGTGTTATCTTCTTGAGACATTAAACCTTCAGCTACCAACTGTGATCTTTTTTTACCTTTATTTTGTTTGAAAAGGAGTTTTAGCCTTTTGTATATAGATGTACTTCTTAAATCATCTCTTGCTATTTTAGCTCTTCCAATTTCACCTGCAAAATAATCAAATATAGGATCTTCAAGTAAATCTAAATATTCATGAAACGTATCTAAATCTTTTTTGGAAATGTAATCTTTATAATTTACATTAGCTGAAAATTTTAAAGTTTCTAAATCTACTGAATTAGATTTAGGTTTTTCCACAGGAGGTTTTTTTGCTTTACTCAATGGAACCACTGAAGATACATCTGACAAAGTTTTTCCTTGAGTCAAATCTTGTATACTTAATTTAGGTAATAAAACTTTTATATCAGGCAAGTCTTTGCATGTATCTAATTTTCTTGCACCAAAAGCTTCTCCTGGTTTAATTTCAGGAGCTGGAGTTTTGTAAGTAACTTTTATTTCTTCGTATAATTCTGAAGTTATAATTTTAGTTTGATTCTTTTTATAATTAGCATTACCAAAAAAGTTAGTTCCTGCTTTTCTACCTTCAACTTTTACTATTTCAGATAATGGTTTAGATAAAGTAATAGAATTAGAATTGTTTCCACCACCTACACTTTTCACTGAATCAACAGTTCTTAAAATAGGAGAGCTTGGTCTAGCAGTTGTTATACTCAATAAACTTGTTAAAGCTGTTGTAGGATCTTTAGATAATTTAGTTAAATCAAATGATTTAGGAATTGCTGGAATTTTTGATGAACTTCCCATTTGATTTAATTTTACACCTTCACTAAAAGCTCCAGATAAATCTCCTGACAACATTTTTTTAAGTGCGGTTTCTTCTACCTTGCCTTTAGCAGAATTTTGTGCTATGTCGCCTGCTGAGTTAAATATTTTATTAAAATTAAGAGCACTCATGTTTAAATTTCCATCAGGATTTATTCCGGATTTGAATTGGCCAATTAAACTTTTTTCTGGTCCAGTCATTTTACTTGTATCTAAATTATTTAAACCTTTTCCAATATCTTTTTGATATGAACCCATTAAACCTTTTACTTTAGCATTGTCAATAGTTTTAATATCATTAGTTGTAAAGTTTTTATCTTTAGTTACTTTAGCTAGAATTTGATTTATGTCAAAATTGCCTTTAGATCCCATTGCAACAGAGCTTGTTCCAGGAACTGAGTATTTTACTTTTATTTTTTTTACTACTCTTAATTTATTAGGCTCTCCAGGCACCGTTAAAGTAACAACAGTATCTTCTAATTTAAAATTTCTTGTTCCACCATAAAAAGTATTATTATCAGTCATAATTAAAACCTTTAATATTTTTATTGGCTTGTCACTTAAATTTATAGTAGAAGTGTTCTCAGCAATTTCTTCAACATCAGATGTTTTTGGAGTAGGAGTTGCAGATCCAAATTTTAGTTGTAAATCTTTAGCTTTTGCTATAAAATCATTTACGTTTCCAGTACCTTGAAGTTTTTCAACTTCTTTCTTTAGGTTAACTTCTTCTGTACCATCAGGTACAAGTGCAGTAACAATAAATTCATTAACCTTTTCAGTTGTTGAAACTATATTATTTTCTTTGTCATAAGTATAATCAAGTATTAAAAACTTCATTCCAGAACCTGTTTTTTTACCATAAACGGCTCCTATAAGAAAAGTATCATCAGGTACTGTAACTTTATTTGTATATCCAGTAATTACAACTTCGTTAAGTTTCTTAGGTATTTTTTCTAACTTTTTAATGTCTAGTTGTTTAAAGGCGTTACTTTTTTTAAGGTTAGCTAACATACCTCTACCTTTTTTCATAAGACTTTTCATATCTTTCTGAGAAGATTTAACAGATTCTTGTTCTAAATTTTTACCACATTGTAATGCCATAATAATCTCTAATTAGGTGTTGATGTTTCTGCACCAGCTACTCCAGCTGGATCTGTATGTGTATGGCCTGTAAGCGTAATAGTTTTAGCTGTTACTTCACTTTCAGCGTTGGCCATGTTGATTATTCCTTTTCCAGTTACTGTGTCCGTCAAAGTTCCAGCAACAGTTTTAGTGGTGTTTCCACCAACAGTCTCAGTTACATTTGTGTCTACTTCTACATTCATATTTGCTGGAGTCTCAATAGTAATATCTTTTTCACTTATTACTTTGTATTCGTCTAATGTAGCTGTCACGTTTCTATTAACACTAAAAGTGTTGATTGTATTTTCTACAAATATTTGATGATCGCTATCTACGTTTAATGAGTTAGTTCTATTAACTATTGTATTTCTATCACCAACAACATGTCTAGATTCGCTACCATTTATTCTTGTATCGTAATCTTCACCAATATTTTGAACAAAGTCTTGATCTACTTCCATGTTAAATGAATTGCCTATTTTAACTTGTTTTTCTCCCTTGATATTTTCAGTGTAATTACCTTTAACTTCTAAGTGATAATTACCTTCTACTTTAACTCTCAAATCTTTTTTAACAGTTAAATTCATATCTCCTTCAACCAACATATTATTATCTTGAAATACCACAGTGTAATTATCACCTACAACTCTAAGAGTTTTAGTTCCATCTGCTATAACTTCTTCAAATGTACCTGATCTATGGTAATCCAATGTACTTTCAGATCCAGGGGTATCGTTTATTTCCTTTATATGACCTCTTTCAGATTCTAAAACTTTATTGTAAGGATATGAAGGAATGTTTCCGTTGTAAGGATAAGGCTCGTCCCACGTTTCTTTTTCATAATATGAAAAATCTTTATCTTGAGCTACAGATGAAACTTTAGGAGGAGATGCAGTATCAACAGAATCTACTCTACCATTTAACCTAACTATGTAATTTTCTGTTTTTTCAACATTAAGTTTTTGTGCATTATACGGTACATCATTATCACTGTTGTCTCCAATTTCACTTATTCTTACTGGATGTTGCTCATTTGGATCTCTAAAACCTTTTAAGGGATCTGTGTGAATTTGATTCATTCCATGAAAAGTACCTAAAACGAATGGTTGTTGCATATGTACACCATCGGTAAAAAATCCTACCACAGTTGAGCCTTGAACAATTCCAGTTGGTGACTCACCTACACCTCCAACGCTGCCAGAAGTTGCAGGCATCATTACTTGTGCCCAAGGTAAGTCGTTGGTTGGTATTAAATTTTTGTCATCTGTATGTAAACCATGACATCTAACTTTTACTCTTCCTAATTCACTAGGATCGTTTCTATCTTCAACAACTCCAATAAACCATTTGAACGTATCACCAAAATAACTCATACATCTTCTCCGCCTAAATCATTACTACCATGATATGCACTTGTAATTGTATTGGAATCTCTAATACAATCTAAATGCGAAATAGTGTCGTTTACACTAAACTGTTGTCTTTTTCCTACAACTAAATATCTACCTGATACAAATTCATCTTTCAAATCTCCTTTAACAAGAGGTTTTGTTTTTGGAAATTCAAGATTAATAATTTGACCTATGTCTGTTGCGTTATTTCCCTTTATATCTACTGTAACCATGTTGTTACTCATATTAAAATAACTTCTTAACAAATTAGATTTATCTAAAATTTCACTTTTATCTGACAAATCATCATCTCTAAATCTTGTAACTTGATCAATTTCTAAACCATTGTTAAATTTTTCATCTGCATAAGTATTAGAAAAGTCTTTCTTTTCCCATAAAGGTTTTTTGTTTCCAGTTTCATTTTTAAAATTTTTAAAGTCATTAAAATAATCATGTTTTATACTTTCAAAATTTTTACTGGTAGTGTTATATTCAAACAACTCTCCAGTTAAAAAACCATTAGAAAAACTATCTAAAACGTTATTAGATTCATTCAATGAATATGATAAAATTTCATTCATCTCATTTTTTTTTCTATCAACGTTATCTGTTTTCATTACATGATAATAAAAAGTTTGAATATCTTCTTCGAGATATTTTTCTGTTAATGTTTCTAATGGTAAAAAATTATAATTTAAAAATGAATCTTGAAAAAATTTAAATCTTGTATCAGTATTTTTAGCTCTTGATTTTGAAGCTAACCACATTATTGTTTGTGTAGGTGACCAACCAGGTATAACATATGAACCGCTGTTAGATGATTCGTCCCATATTCTAATTTTTTCTGTTGGGTTTTTATATTGTTCAAAAATAGATTTAGCAATATCAGACAATTTACCTTGAAAAGATTGTGAAATTGTTGTATAGTGAGACTTAAAAAGCGAATGAGATACACATCTTAGATTGTACACTTTAGTGTTTAAACTTGAACTTATATCTTCAATTGAAGCTATAACAACTTTCCATATTCTTTTTTCATTATCAAAGTCTACTTCAATTTCTAATTCTTGTCCACCTTTAATTGGATAATCATTTAAAAAATTAATTGAATCTTTTATTGAAACCATTATAGTAGCTGATGGTTGTTCTATATAAGCAAAAATGTTTACTTCAGATATTAATCCAGTTATATCAGTACTATCTGTATTTTTAGAAATTGAAACATTTTTGAATTTGTATGAACCTGCATAGTCACTCATTTATTACTCTTTTAAATTCATTTTTTATTTGATCTACTAAATTAGGTTTAAGAACAAGTATATCTCGTTTTGCTTCGTTTAAATCTTGCTCATTGTCGTATATAGAAATAGGAGAAACTATAGGTGCAACTTCTGTTCTACTGTATGCGTTACTTTTAATAGAATTATTAACAATGTAATCATACGAATATTTGTTTTTATCAGCATCAACAAAATGATGAGGTCTAGCAGTTACGTTTCCTATTATTGTATTAAAATTGTTTTCTGTAGTTCCTACAAATTGTGTAAAAGCTATTGTGTTAGTTTTATTGAGTGTTACATTATTGTTATCTGAATCTTTTTGATTTTTATACTTTTGAAATATATATTCGTCAAACTGTTGATTAGTTAAAGGCATGTCTATATATGGAGATACCATATCATTAGATATCATCAAAGCCCAATGTTGGTGCACGTCACCATACAATCTATGTGAAATTAATTCTACTGTATCTCCGTCTTTAATAGTATACGTCTCAAAAGCAGATCTTTGATTTTTGACTTTTTCTACAATTTCAGGCTTCAATGAAATGTTTTTTATTAATTTATTTTCATTGTTATTGAAAACATAATTTATATAAGGAAATTCAGAAAAATAACTCATTCGCCTTGACCACCCATTACGTGATTAGCTCCTAACTTAGTTTTAACTTTGTTAACATCATCTTGTTTTAGTTTGTTGCCACCTTCTAAGGTATGTCCATTTCCAAATTTATTCCTAATTAAAGGTTCTACTTCAATAAAAGTTAAATCTAAACCTACCTCAATTGGTGATCCATCGCTATGTCTTTGAGCTCTTGTGGCACCGCCATAATTTACAGTTATATTAGTAAGTACAGATCTGTTAGGTTGTTCTAAGTATTGGTTTAAACTATTACCCCAATGATAACTGATATCAAAATGTAAAGGTATTTCGAGGAATTGAAGAAAGCTTTCTGTTTCTCTTCCTGGCAATTGGTAATAGGATAACGTATCGCATATAATTTTAACTTCTTGTGATTCTGCTTCATTTCTAGGAACAAATACCCAACTGTAATTAAATGTTCTATGGGCCATTTGTCCAAACATTGTAAAAGAAAAAGGATTAGCTACTATTCCTTTTGCTAACTGAAGTGGATTTCTAAAAGTTGATGATATATCTGTAAGCACACCACCTATAACATCTAAACCTTTATTAGTTACAAGATCTTGAAAACTAGAAGCGTTTGCAGCACTTGCCGCAGCAGCTTGTGTAGCTCCAAGAGATTCTTGATTATATCCAGCTGATTGAGCATATAAAAGATTTTGAGGTATTGGCAATTGAATATAAGCTACGTTCTTCTTTGTATCTTTAGCTACACCAATACCTTCTTGGCCAACGTTTGAAACATTTCCAATAGAAGGTTTTTTAACTGTTGTAGTCAAACCAAATTGAACTTCTCTAGCTACAATTTGTATCCATCCAGGTATTTCGTTATCTACACCTAAACCTTTGCTAGGAAATTTATGTATTGGAGTTGCCATTGTTATTCCTTAATAAATATATTAGTAAGGTATTTATATGTATCATAAAGGAAAATTTACTGATATTAAACATCCTGAGAAATATGTTGGTGATAAAGCCAATATTATTTACAGATCTCATTGGGAAAGAAACGTAATGAGATGGTTAGATGGTAATGAATTAGTTGTTGAATGGGCTTCTGAAGAGATTGCAATTCCATACGAACATCCTATATACCAAAAAAGACACAAATATTATCCTGATTTTTACATTAAATTTAAAGACGGTTCAGTAAAAGTTATTGAAGTAAAACCTGAAATTCAAACAAAAAAACCAGAGAAGCCAAAGTCTCAAAGAAAAACATCTAGATATGTTAACGAAATGATAACATATACTATTAACATGAGCAAGTGGGCTAAAGCTATGGAAGTTTCAAAAAGAAACGATTTTATTTTTGAAATTTGGACTGAGAAAACTTTAAAAGAAATGGGTATATTGAATTGGGAAACAGATAAAACAAAATTACTCAAAGAGAGTACAAAAAGTAAGAAACCAAAATTTGTAGATATATTCAAATCAGCTAAAACTAAAGCAAAAAGACCTAGACCTAAAAGAAAAAGTTAAGTCAACATATTAGAGTAAGGTCCTTTACCTTTGCTAGGTGTAAAATATTTAAATTGAGTTTTTGGAGCAGTTGTATTATTATTAATACTTGTATTGTTAACTTTAATATCACTAGGCATTTGTTTAGCAAAATAATCTTGTAAAGTATCAGTTAATTTATCAATACCATACATCTGACCATCAAAACGAGTAACTTTTGACAATGCAGTAGATTCGTCAGGAACTAATTGAGCATTTTGAAGTTTAATTGCGTCAGATCTAATTTTTTCTATTCTCTTTAAATTTTTAAAATTTTGATCTAATTTTTTATTTATTTTATCTTCCTCTGCTGCTTCTATTGCATTTTGGTCCTGGGCCTTTATAGCATCCATAAATGGCATTATGAACCCTTTTTTTCTATCTTGCATTAGTTTGTTAATGTATTCAATTTCTTCTTTATTTGCCGATTCTAAAAATTTACTAACTGCTCCCTTGTTATCTTTATCTGCTAAGAAGTTAGATAAGTTATATTCCGCAGTAGCAGAGTCCATTTTTTGATACATAGATGCATTGTTGACACTACCTTTCTTAATAGCTTCTAATGTTTCTTTAATATCATCTACAACACCTTTTTCATATCTATCTTTAATAGAGGGTCCCCCTCCTAAATCTTTAACTTTGCCTATTACAGCTTTACCAAATTTAACTAGTTTCATAAAAGATATAATAGCTTCACTAACAAGATCAAAAACAAATCCAATTACAAGGGCTAATTTAGCAAATGGTATTAATGCAGCTGATAGTGCTACTACGCTAGTTGTTAAACCTGGAAGTGCAAGTGCTAGTATTCCAAGTGCTGTAAAAAACTTATAAGCACTTCCATCTTTTTCAAATTTTTTAACAACACCTTCGAAATCACCTGTAAACAATTTATGCATTGTGTCTATTAAAAAAGAAAAAGAATCTATAACATAAAATATTGTTTTTTTCAATTTCATATACTTCTCTTTAATATCAATAGCCATTTTTTTTCTTTCTTCTTCATTGGCTCCTGTAAAAAATCCAATTAAATTAGCTAATCCTGAACTCAAAATATCTCCAAATGTTGGATTAGCTCCAAACCACTTTGAAGCTTTTTGTATTCCTTCAATAAATTTTATAAATGATAACAAACCAAGACCTAACAATATACCTTTTAAACCTTTGTCAGCAATTCCAGCTATTGCTTTAAATGGTGCTTTTATAAAATCCCCCATTTTTTTAGATATGTTTTTTAAAACACCTAAACCGTTTTTATAAAAACCTTCTCTAATTTTATCCATCCTACTCATATCACCTTTAGTTTTACCTTGAGTGAATTGAGCATAAGCTGGATCATCTTTTTTCTTTTGTTGATGTTTAAGTTGGCTATCACCAAACACAGCTCTGTACTTTTGAAGACGATCATAAGTTTGTTGTTCAAGTTCATCAATCTTTTTAAATGCTTCTCTTACAATTCTAGCACCATCAGCTGTAGGAGGACCTGATCTTGTTTGTTCGTCAACTTGACGTTTAAGATCATCTATGGCTTTAGCATTAGCGTCTCTTCTTTTTACTAAAAAATCATGTGTTCTTTCTGCACTACTTTTAAATGCATTAAACATTCCAGTAATAGAATTACTAAGATCTTTAATTGTTTCTTGATTTATTTCAGCCATTATCTGCTCATTTTCTTGTTCTGTTGTTCAGTTTTTTCATTTTCTTCTTTGATATGCGCAACTAAAAAGTTAAAGTAAATATCCCTTTCCCACGGTATCATTTCCATAATTTCTGTGTAAGACCATTTGTGGTGCTGAATACAAGCAAAAACATTTTTCATAAATGATACCAACCCTATGTGAGAAAGGTTAACTAAAAAAAATTATGCATTCCTTCCAATTTCTTTTTATTAATTTCATTACAATGCATACATTCATATTCTAAATCTATAATTGTTTTAGGCATAGTATCAAAAAAAGTACTTAACTTTTGAAACTGATCTGAAGTAAGTTGCTCAATTAAATTTTTAACGTCTTCTTTTTCACCTTCATCAACCTTTATTATTTCATCGTCCATTTGAACTTGGTCTAATGAACCACAAACAATTTCAATTACATTATCAACTGAATTTTTATTGTCGTCATACAATCCTAAAACTTCAATCTGTGGTTCTCTCATAATAAAAAATAAATTTTCGTCTAGTTTAATATTTTTAGAGTGGTTATCATTTCTTTGAATTCTAACTTTATCTAACTCTATGCCAACGTTATTCTCACCTTCACATTTTTCACAATTAAATTTAACTGTTGCTACTTCTCCAACTGACTTAGATCTTATTTTTGTAAAAAGATATTCTATGTCATAATATGTTAATGTAGCTGCGTCAAATCCTGTACAATTAGTAATAATTTTTCTCATTGAATCAGCTATTTGTTTATTTTCTTTTGATTCACTTGCAATGAGAAGTAATTTTTCTTCCGCTACTGTAAATGGTCTATACTTTACATCTTCACCTGTTGATGGTACCTTATCATCGTATTCAGGTGTCTTTAATCTTATATTCTTTAAACTCATAATAACCTCATAATATTATTTTTTATTTTTTAACTCATCAATCTTTTTCTTATTTTCATTAATTTTTTCTTCATTCATTTTAATCATATCGTTTTGAGAAGCATCAATCATTTTTTGTATTCTTAAACCTTTTTCTGCTTCCGTGTCTAAATGAAGATTTTTGTTGATAATTTTTTCTATTTTTGTAACTGCTAATCTGTCGTTAGTTATATATCTCCATGTGTACCCTTTGTCAGTGTATACGCCAAATACTGTTTGTGACATACCTATTTTTACTATGATGGCATCTTTGCCATCTAATATAATATGATCCCCTTCATTGAAAGACTGATTGGATTTAAACGCCCATCCTTTAGCTGCATTAGTAGCAAAATCTTTTAACCATATAGCAACTATAACAGATAAAATAACACCTATCCAAGGAAGTATTAAAGCAGTTAATTCAACACTCATTTGATTTATATCTAACATTTTAGATTCCTATTCCTTTTGCAATCTTTCCTGCAAAGTTACTTACAACGTCACCTAATCCTCCTGAACTTCCAGAATCTGTTCTTCTGTAATTTCTATAATTAAAGTTTATTGATAATCTCTGTATCTCGCTATTTTCGTAAGCATAAGTTAAATTACCAACTGTTGCGACATAAGCTTCATCAAACACATATTCGGCCATTTTTCTAGTTAAACCATAATCCCATTGTTGAACTTGAACAGTTGATGTATATTCGTCATAATAACCCGTGTTCTTTGAAGCAGGATCAAATACCATATTCTGCCATTCTTCAAAAAATCTTCTTTCTCTTAAATCTTCTGAACAATAATATTGAAGAGCTAATTGTTGATGCAAATGTCTAAATCCAACTTGTCTTGATTCACCATACAAATACAATTCGTTTGCTTCAACGTCTCTTGAAGGTATCTCAGCGCCAGAACAATACAATGTTAGTTGTCTTCCTCTACCTATTATATTTTGAAATACAAAACCTGATATAGGTCTTCCTAATTTACTAACTGCACCCACAAAATTTTTATTTGCTAAAGCATTTCTTAAAGGTTGGGCAGCATCTATATTAACACCTTGTGATCCAGTAAAAAATCCAGGTATATTAATAAACGAACTTCCTGGTTGCGTAAAAGGTGTGTTAGGCATATTTTTAAATAATGTTCCAATCAAACCAGATCCCATAGCAGTCTTTGCATTTGGTAAAAATACATTTACTACATATTTGTTAGCTCTTGCAAAACCAGTATCTGAATAAGCTGATGTTTTAAATTCTTGTAATGACATTATTTTCTAGCTTTCCTCCAAATTCTACCTCTACTCTCATTAACAAAAGCATCAAAAGGTAATTGGATAATTATTTCCCAATCTTCTCTGTTTATTATCTTTATTCTACTATTTAACTGACTTCTAAGATATCTTTTTAAACATATTTTAGTTAAACTGTTTTTCTCTAATGATTTTTGAATATTGTTTAAAGAAGCACTTTTATTCCATCCTATATCTAAGAGTAGATCAGCTCTAAGAGTAGGAGGAAGGTAATGCATATTAGCTCCATACCATCCATCTTTTGTATAGTCTAAAAGAATAATACAAGGATTTAAATCATAATAAGGTAACTTATCTTTCCACTTAGGATTGTAATTGTAAACTAGCATAGATCCAACTTTTGGTGTTGATGCTGTTTTATAATTTTTCATAAGCTGATCATGATCAACTTTTCTTCTTACTAGCTTTTCTCTAAAAAATCTAATAGATTCTTTAGTTCCTAAAGTTTTCTGAGCATTGTTAGCTAATTCTCTAAATTTTTTAGCTATAGTTCTTTTGTCTAAACTAGCATTAGATTTATTTTCACTAATATTATTTTTAGTTGCTCTTTGATTTTTAAGCCTTTTGTTAATTTCCATTACTATATTATCAATCTTTCTATAAATAATTTATATTATATTATATTTATTACAAAAATTCATTATAATAGATAGGAGCAACAATGGAAAATAGACATTACATGTATAGTAAAAAAGCACTTAGAGCAGCAAGAACATCTTGGAACACCTTAACTAATATAATAGATGGTAAACCAGTACTTTTTAAAGATGATAAATCCTTTAAAGTTTTTTTTGATGAACTAGCTAAAAAAATTATAACTGAAAAAGAAAAAGATTAATGCCAACATATAACTTTATGAATACAAATACAAACGAACAATACAGTGAATTTTTCACAACTTATGAAGATTCTGTAAAGTATCTAGAAGAAAATCCACATTTAAAAAAATTACTTACAACAGCGTCTTTTATTGGAGGACGTACAATTGATGGGGGTAAGTTGCCTGGTGGTTTTAAAGATAAATTAAAACTAATAAAAGAAAAACATCCAAGAGGAAAAGGTGTGGATCACCTTATATAATTATTATGAATATTGCCGATAAAGACAAAACTTTTCTTTCTGATTTTTTAGAAGGTTTAAAAGAAAAAGTTGATTTGATTCACGATTCTTCTGCCATGGCTGACTTTGATCTTCCTACGCCAAAAGAAATTTACAATTATCTAGATAGCTATGTTGTAGGTCAAGAAAAAGCTAAAAAAGTGTTATCTACAGCAGCCTTTAATCATTATAAAAGATTAATGATATATAGAGATTCAAAATTTGTTGATAGGTTAGATAAAACTAACGTATTAATGTTGGGTCCTACAGGTTCAGGTAAAACATATCTAGTTAAGAAATTAGCTGAATTTTTGAAGGTTCCAGTGCATATAGCAGATGCTAATTCACTCACAGCAGCTGGATATGTTGGTAAAGATGTTGAAACAATGATTGATGGTCTCATTACAGCAGCAGGACAATCTTTCGAAGCTGCAGGAACCGGAATTATTTTTATAGATGAGTTCGACAAGATAGCTAAAAGACATAACAGTGGAAAACAAAGAGATATTGGTGGTGAAGGTGTACAGCAAGCATTATTAAAATTAATGGAAGGTACAATTGTTGATATAGAAAAAAATACTGGTTTGACAAGAATGAAATTACAAGTTGATACAACAAATATTCTTTTTATAGTTGGAGGAGCTTTTGTTGGATTAGAAGACAATGTTGCAAAAAGATTAAAAGTAGGACCTACAACTAATATAGGTGTAGATGCTGATATAGAAATATACGAACCTGATATTACATTGTTACAAAAAGTCACACCACAAGATATTGAAGACTTTGGTTTTATACCTGAATTAATAGGTAGAATTCCATTGATAGCAGCTTTAAAAGAATTGACTGTAGATGATTTGATTTACATACTCACTAAAGTAAAAAATAATCCTGTAGATCAATATATCAAGTTGTTTAGCGAATCACAATTAGAATTAAAATTTGATGAATCGTCACTGAAAGCAATGGCAGAGCTAGCTCTACAACAAAAAACTGGTGCTAGAGGATTAAAAACTATATTAGAAAATGTATTGCTTGACAATATGTTTGAATTGAAAGGCGTAACGGTTACAAAAGATCATGTTAAAAAAATTCAATCATCTCTGGAAAGAGATACCGAAGATTAAACAAAAGAACGGTGGAGAAAATGGAAGAGTATATGAAATTAATCAAAAAACTTCGTATCCGTCTATTACTACTGTCCTCTCAAAGACTTCGGACAAAAGTTCGCTTGTTAAATGGCGTAAAAGAGTTGGCGAGGAACAAGCTAACAAAGTTACCAAAGCTGCTACAACTCGTGGTACATCGATGCATAAACTTTGTGAGGATTACTTGCTCAATGAACCTTTGGATGATCTTGGCTCTACTAGTGGTGAGTTTCTTTTTAGGGGAATACGTCCGGAATTAGATTTAATAGACAACGTTAGATGTCTAGAAACACCTTTATATTCTAATATCTTAAAAGTAGCAGGAACTGTAGATTGTATAGCAGAATATAAAGGTAAATTATCTATTATAGATTTTAAAACTTCAAATAGAACAAAAAAAGTAGAATGGATTCAAGATTATTTTTTACAGGGCTGTTTTTATTTTATAGCTTATAGAGAATTAGTTGGTGAAATGCCTGAACAAGTTTGTATTTTAATATCTGTTCAAGATGGGTCAAAACAAATTTTCACATTATCCAAAAAAGACATTATAAAATATACTAACCAGCTAAAAGAAAGGATAACTCTTTACAATGGACTTACCTCTAATAAAACCAACTGATATAGAAGAAACAGCCAGGGATATATCTAACTATTGGAATACCTCTAAAGCATCAGACGAAGATAAAATAAAAATACTCAATATGGTAAAAGATTACTATAAAGATAGAAATTTAACAACTATAGATGCGTGGTTTACACAATTGTGTGATATAATGATAACTAAAAATAGTAAGGGGACTGGCTTTGAAGAAAATAGTTGATTCAGACTTTGGTATTAATAATAAATCGTTTCCGCTTCTAATTGAAGAGGCAGTAAAACATAAAAGATTAAATTATATCGATGCAACAATAGATGTGTGTAAAGATTTTGATATCGATCCTAGAGATGTTAAGAGACTTATTAATAAAAATATAAAAGAGAAGATCGAGCGAGATGCATTAATTGTAAACGCTTTAAAATACAAGAAGAAAACGGTTGTCTGATACAGGTTATTACACTTACATAAACTACTTAGCATTACAAAGACACTTTACATCTGATTATGATTATTTTAAATATCAAGGTAAAGTTAATGCGAGCAAACAAGCATATAACAAAAGAACTGATTACTATTCGTTCGAAAAATTATCTAAGATACTACCTCAGAAAGAATTATTAACATTTTTTTTGTCTCATTTTATCGATAAGCCAAATTGTTGGATAAGAGATATGTCAAAGGATAATCATAACAAGTTTAAATCACATTTAAAAAATTTTCCTTCTAAATTTAAACAAGATGTTGAAATGTTAGCTTCTGAGTACAAACCAGCTGAATTAGTATACGTTAAAAATGATCATACTATTCCTTTGATACACGATCTTGCAATTAAAAATTTAATAAACGTAGAAACTTTATTGTTGATTGATAGTTTCTATCCATTTGTTGACAACCATTACAACTTGATAAAAATTCCAGTAATGTGGCCACAATATATACAAAAAATTAAAAAATATAGACCTTTTTTAAAAAATATTTTAAATATAACATATTACAATGATATAGCGTTGGAAATATTCCAAGCAAATAAAAAGTGAAACTAGAAACAGAAAAAGGAAAAAAATATGTCTTTTGAAGATTATATGCAGAATCGTAAGTCTGCTTTTGAAAAACTTACAACTAACTTAAAAACTGAACTTCAGGGAAATCAAGATAATAGAACTGATGATCGTATTTGGAAACCTAAGATGGGTAAAGACGGTACAGGTTATGCTGTGATTAGACTTTTGCCTGGACCAAATCCAGATAAAACACCTTGGGTAAGAATGTATGATCATGGTTTTCAAGGTCCTACTGGAAAGTGGTACATTGAAAATTCACTCACAACTATAGGTCAGAAAGATCCTGTTAGTGAATATAATGCTACATTGTGGAACTCAGGTATTGAATCAAATAAAGATGTAGCAAGGAAGCAGAAGAGAAGAACTTCTTATTTTGCTAATGCTCTCATATTGAAAGATCCTGAAAATCCAGAGCACGAAGGTCAGGTTAAGATGTTTAGATTTGGTCAAAAGATCTTTGATAAGATTATGAGTGTAATGCAGCCTGAGTTTGCTGATGATACTCCTGTGAATCCTTTTGATATGATAGAAGGTGCTAATTTCAGAATAAAGATAAAAATTGTATCTGGATATTGGAATTATGATTCATCTGAGTTTGAAAAACCTTCAGTATTATCAGAAGATAATAATAAGATGAAATCTGTGTTTGAAGCTCAGCACGATGTTCATGAGTTAGTTGATTCAAACAACTTTAAAAGCTACGAAGAGTTATCAACTAGATTAAACGAAGTAACAGAAAAAACTTCACCTTCATCAGAACCTTCAACACCTGCTAGTGCTGGAAGTGAAGAAAAGGGTGAGTGGAATAATGTGTTTCAGAAAGACGATACACCTACTCCAGCTCCTGTTACATCTAAAGCATCAGACGATGATGAAGATTTAGAAGATTATTTTAAATCATTAGCTAAAGACTAACAAAATTAAACCTGCTCTTACCAAGGAGCAGGTTTTCCTGCCAATTGTACTCCAATATAAAATAAAAATACTAACAATCCTAAAAACAATACACTGCAAATAATTAAACCTATAGCGTTAAGTACTTCTCTTTGTTTTTCTTGTTGAGCATATATTTGAGCTTTTCTATCTTTTCTTATTTGAGCTTGTAATGCTACTATTTCGTTCCAACTTCCAGGGCCATGTACCATATTAACATATGTTCTAAGTTCTTGTTCCATAGATTCTGCTTTTTTCTTTGCTGCAAATATATTTAAAGCTTCTTCTTCAATAGAAGACCCAGCAAAGATTTTTTTAAAAAGAGGAGGCTTTTTATTCATCTTTTCTGCTTGGTCTATGTCAGATACAGCACCCATCCATCTACCTACATCTCCGTACATTGATTCTATGTCTCTTCCAACCTCAAATCCTTTTTTTATAACATTGAAAGCTGATGTTGCTGCTGCTATAGCGGTTATTGGATCAATCATTTTTTCCCCTTTTTAATTTGATTTAAACTCTCTATAACACTATCAATGTTGGGTTCCTTTCCGAACGGATTATAAACACATTTGTATTGTTTAGGACAGTTTTTCTCGTACATTAATTCAAAAGTTTTATTTCCGCCTTTATAAACACATGCTTGTAAACCTGTTGTTCTAGAAGTTATTCTTCTCATTAGTCTACAAGTGGTATATTTTTTTAATGATATATTACCATTCTGAATTTTTTGTTGTCTTGTATAATCTTTTGGTGCACCGTATATTCTTTTTTTATCTACAGAAGGTTTATATATTTTTCCACTACCTTCAGCACTTGATAAAGATATAAAACTTATCATTAAACAATAAAATAAAAATATTAATGCAATATTAGAATAATTATTCATTTTCAACACTATTCAATTTTTTTAACCTACACTCTTCTCTTTGTTCAAGTTGATTCCTGAACTTGTCTAATACATTCTTGTTGTTGTTTGAGAATTTTATAAACATAAGTATAGCTTTATACGAATCTCCTACAAAAAGTAGGTGTTGATTTACGTAAAGATGTCCAAGTCTTCCTCTGACATCCAAAATGTTATTTTTATGTTCGTAGATCATCCCCTAACCTAACAAGTTGTATTATTTATGCTGAACCAGCTTTACTACCGCTTTTCTTTTTACGAAACTTGTTGTATACAGTTTTTTGATCATCGGGGAGATCTTCAAATTTAGATTTTAATATACCAGCTATTTGAGCTTCGGTATAGCTTTTGCCAGCAATGATAATAGTTTTATTTTTATCATTGTCAACTTTAATTTTAGCTTCTTTAGGAACTTCAAATAAAACTTTTTTCTTTAAATTTGCATTTTTATCTATAAATTCTTTTTTAACACCAGTTACAGACATGTGCGACCAAGCAATTAACAAACAAACAGCTAATGGATCAAACACTACTACTATAACAATGATAACCCATTTGACTGATTCTTCTAACATTGATCTATTTGCTTTTTCACCATACACAAACTCTGCAATATATTTTATAGGACCAACTTCAGCTTCTAATTGAATCTGTTCTTTTTCTAAAACTAATTTTTCTATTTGAAGCTTGTCTACTATATTTTCTGCTCCATTAATAATTTTAGTTAATTGTTCTCTTTCAGGTTTTTGTTTTTCTCTCTGAGCAATTGCCCCAGAGTCTCCTCTTATTCTATCAAAATTTATTAAAACTTGCACAGCTTTGTCTAATTGACTTAAAACTGTTTCAGCATCTTTTATAACTCTAGCTTGTCTGTTAATTTGGTTATCAATTCTTTCTATCTTAACAGTATTATCCCCTGATATGACTGTTTGTTCAATATGTGCTTTTGATAAGAAGCCAAATATACCCATAGACGTTATAAACATTAATAGAAGTATAGCAAAGCTCAAATAACTTTTAAGAAAAAATGGAACTGTATTCCACTTTTGATGTAGATAAGCTACACTAACAAGTTTTCCAACTTCTAAAGCTGAACCCATTACTATAACAGGTATAACACTAGCCGCAAATATAGCTGCTAATCCGACAATACTGTAATATGCTGCAATTAGCGATATTCCAAGTGCTGTAATTAAAATTAAGTATTTCATAAAATATTTATTAATTTTATTATAACTATTATATGATAACTAAACAAATAGAAATTGTATGTGAGCTTGAATCTCGTGTTAGAAACTATACACGGAAACAACAATATTTTTGGAACTGGTCTTGTGATGTTTGTGGAGATTCAAAATCAAAATTACACAGAGCTAGATTTTATGTAAGTAAAAGAGATAACAATTTAATGTGTTATTGTCATAATTGTAACTATGCAGGTACATTTGCAATGTATACAAGATTGAAACACCCTGATTTATATCAAAGAATATCACAAAACAACTTTATTACTAAAGTAGTTGATATGTTTGATTACAATACAATTATGAATAGAAAAGGTATGACAGATGATATATTATCTGAAATATTTTTTATAAAAAAATTTAAAAACGAAGAGCAATATAGAACATTTCTTGCAAGAAAACATATATTGTTGACAGAAAAAAACTTAGAAAAATTAATAACTATTTTCAAAAAAAGACTATTATAAACTATAACAATAAAGAGGTAAATTATGAGTATATCATTAACAGCAAGACTAATACTATTAATGGATGAAATATCTGTTGCAAAAAGCAAATTGCAACCACAAGACACAGGTCATATTCATACATCAATAAGTTATCTCCAATCAAGAGTCGATGAAGTTCAACAACAAATAGAAGAAAGTATAAAATGAATCAAAGATTTGCAAAAACGATGAAAAGAGACGTTACAACCATAAACCCACAAAATTTAATTAGCGTATTGAATGAAGCAAGTACACAATTGCTGGATAGTAAAGAAAAAGCTGCTGCTTTCTATTTTGATCAAATAGTAGATTGGATTAGATCTGGTAAATCGCTAAGTTCGGATAATAAAACTGTTAGTAAAATGTTAGGACTTTAAATGTTAAAGCAGAAATCAACTTATCAAATTTTATATGATTTAATTGAAAGATCCATTTTCATTTACCAAGTAAAAGACGTTGAAAGTGTTATTAAATATATAAAGCAAAACAGTCAATTCAAGTCACTTAACCCAATAGAAATAGAAAAAATAATGTGGAAGGTATGTACATCATATGCGCAAAATAAAAATAAAGAAAAGCCAAGGAAGCAAACCAATTATACCGGAAAATCAATATTCGTGGATAATAGGTAACGGAACTTCAAGAAAAGATAAAGATATTAAACAACTTATGGACTACGGCGTCCTGTATGGTTGTAATTGGTTTTTTAAAAAAGAATTTAGACCTCATGTCAACATATCTTCAGACGAACCATTAACAAAATCAATATATAAATTATTCAAAGATTTCTCGAGAAGAAATTGGTTGTATACTTGGTATCCTAAGCCAGGTTCAGGAGCTAAAAAATGTACGACACCAGAGAAAATGGCAGCTGGAGTTATGGCTTCACATGTTGCTATTGATATACACAAATCAAAGAAGTTATTTCTTATAGGAATGGATTTTTTTGGTTTCGGTTCTGAAGGTTCTGAAAAAAATGGTAAACTAAACAATCTTTATGCTAATGAAAAACATTATCAGAAGGTTAAAGAAGGTGAAGAAGGCATTGCGCCTACATATAGAAACTGGCAGAGAAGATTTCAATGGATGTTGAAGACATATCCTGATGTACACTTCTATCATGTAGATCCCTTTGAAGGTAAATCACCTGAAAGATTAATAGGTGCCCCTAATTGGCATCAAATTACATGGTTTAATCTAATGGAACATTTAGAGAAAGATGCTGAACTAGTAGATATGAAAAATACTGGTGAAACTGAAGGTAAGTTGTATCTTGCTCCTAACGATGATGACGAACGTGCTTGTTATGAAAGACAAATAGCAGGTCAAGAGAATATTATTATGCAAGATAGATTGCATCCTGATGATCTTATTAAAATAAGACTTGAAGCAGCAAAATTATTTAGGAAAAATGCATTACAAGAAGTTCAAGTTACTTTGAATAATCTACAATGTAATGTAGCACCTTTTATAATTACAGATGCTGAGGGTAACACATTTATTCCTTCTGATAAACAGATAGTAGAAAATTGGATCCACGAATGTAAAACAAGGGCACCAGGTTATACACCTAAGATACCTAAAGTGGGTGATTCAACTCAACAGGATCTTGCTCCACCACCACCTCCTCCTGGAATGCAAGGTCTTGCTCCTCCACCACCTCCTACAGATGCAGCTCCATCAAAGATGTTTGAAGGTTTAGCACCGCCTCCACCACCTAGTTAAATTAAATTATTTAACTATTAATTAATATACTCCTTATAAATATAGTAGAGTTGGTTACTCGATTTAAAACAACCAATAACTTAAACAAAAGGAGTATATTATGAGATATACATTAGTTACAAAAGAACCAGTGTTCAATGATCTTAGATGTCATGGACAATTCCCATCATTAGACGAAGCAGTAGACTTTATAGAAGAAGTTGCAGTGAGATCCTCACACGCACCTTGGTTGCTTCCTGTTGAATCTTTCAGAGCAGTGATGTATAACAAAAAACGTAAAAAGTTTAAATTGTTTGACAATTTTCTGAAAATGGAAATTGAACTTATAAGGAAGTAAATAACCCAAGTCATAACATAATAAATAAAATGTTATGACTTTTTTAATTGTAGTGCTTATGAGCGCTGTTACTGTAAATCAACCACCAACGGCTTATATATTTGTTGAACCAACTTTTATAAATTTCAATCAATGTAGAGTGTTTGTAGAACAAAACCACAAAGAGCTTTATGGCCAAGCTATGAAAGCGTATAGTTACAAATACCCTCCTAAGGAAATATATTGTGCGGATAAAAACGCTGTTGAAAATATGATGAAGGAACCTAAAGGTACAAGTATCTAATAAACTTTGTTATTTTTAGTATCTACTTTTCTAGGTTCACATACAGAAATATAAACCTTTGTTTTTGGTTCATCCTCGCCACCAGATCTATTTGGTATACGTGGTTGGTTGTTTAATCTTGTTGCAAAATATTTACAATCGTCAATACTTCTAAAAAACGAAGTATCAACGACTTGAAGACCTAAATATGTTACAAGAGCAAAAACTAGCTCCATGTTTAACCTCCAAGGAGGTCAAACCTCCTACACTAATGCAAGTGTTCCTGCTTTACCTCTATGTGTAAAAGCTGTTCTCCACTTTGTAGTTGGTGTACACGCATATTTAGATCTCATAGCTGGTTTCTTAGCGTTAGAAACCGGTTTAATAACTAACAACCTATCTACTTCTTCTGACTCAGCATATTTATCAAACAGCTCAGGTGTAGTGAAGTTAGAACCTAATTTTTTAAGCTCAGTTGTTACGTTATTTAGAACAACATCGTACCCTGCTTGATTATCTATACCAAAAGTAGATCCACTATCATAAAAACAAAAGAAAAACTCACCAGGTCCCACTTGTACATTACCAGGCTTATAGTTCATAAGTGTAAACTCAGTAATTTCGTATAATGGGTGAGATAATATTTCAAGAGATATGCACTCTGATACATCTTTAAGTGATCCAGACGTATCCAAGTTTGTTATTTCGTGAATTTGCACCATATCGAAATATTTGATTATATCATTAGTCTTAAGGTTGTGTTCATAACCAGCACCACAAAAGATTCCAGTTAATTCTCTAACAAACCAAACGTAATCTTGTGTATTCTTAGGATTACGTAGACCTTCTCTAGTTTGTAAGAAAGTATCTACTCTTCCATAAATTTTACCGTAATCAATCATTTAAATCTCCTTTGTTATAATATTATAATCACACATTAGATACTAAAGTCAACAGTTAATCTTTTTCTATTTGTGAAACAAGGTCCATTACCTTATTTCTTACAACGCTAAGGTTACTAGCACCAATTTTTTCTTGGATTTCTGAATAAGTATACCCTTCAGCTCTCCAATCCAACAACTGCTTTTCATCATCAGTTAATTTAGCTCTAGCTGTCAAGAAGTTAGCGAATCTAAACATATCCTCAGGACCTGTAGGAGCTTCTATCATGAAGTCAACCTTATCAAGTCTAGCAGAATGGTTCATAACATTCCAATTCTTCATAGCAGCTTCGCGAACATAAGCTCTAATCCAGAAATAAGCATACGTAGTAAACTTTACATTCTTTTTAAAGTCAAATTTACCGTAAGCATGCATAACGCCACAGAAACCAGACTGCATAAGATCGTTATACTCACCATAGTGGTTACGCATCCACTTCTTTACACACGCTTTAACCATCGCTGTACACGCTCTAACAGCCTCATCAGCATTAGTTGGGTTTCCTTTAGGTATTTTTACTCTTTTATTATTAATCATTGAAGTCCCTTTCATTATAAAATCTTATTATCACACTATTTTGTAGTAAAGTCAACATATTTTTCTTCACCAACTATAACTTTTTCAACATATTTGATATGTTTACACTTTCTAAACGCGATACAATCGCATGAAAACCCAAAATCACCCATTCTTACTCTATATTTTGATCCTGTAGACCCTTTAACAGGCCACACAACGCCAACAAGGTGGTGATTCTTAGTATTAATTTCGTCTGATTCGTGATAACTCACTACTTGACTCCCATATTCAGCATTGAACCGCGATTTTTTTTCTGAGATAACACCCATTCGACGGTTCTTTTTAGCTCAGTTACAGATTTTCCAGTAATCACCCCATAATCGAGATAAGTACAAATAAATTTATTACCATTTCGCTTAATAACAACGTTATTTTTAGTGGAGTGATGTTCTACCCCTCCGTAATCGTTGCGAACTCTTGTCCATTTAAGCATTATAATATTCTCTGAAAGAAATTAGGACTATTCTCTAATGGTAACAAACCGTTTAACTCATGAACATTGTACTCCTCGACTATGCCATGATTAACATCTTCGCTGATATTGATTTGAGTTACATCTATACCGACAAATCTCTCAACTTCCAGACCCGTTGTTACTTGAGTCATAATAATTGAGTTTAACTCATCTATCAAATTAGTATCTGTAGTTGATACTTGTATTTCAGAACCATTATTACTAACAATCATTTTACTGTATATACCGAAATTCATATTTTTCTCCTAAATTAAATTATACTATTATAATCACACATTCTATACTAAAGTCAACAACTAATTGCAATATTTTTCTTGCAATTGTAGAACCATTTGTAATCTTTTCTGTAATCCTTCGATAACCTTAACATCACTATTAACCTTAATATTGTGAGGCAATGTACTAGCAAGAATTCTAATCATTTCATTTCTATTACGGCTATTTTCGATATTACTCTTTAATCTTTTAACTGAAATTGGTTTACTCATTTATCTCTCCTTATTAACTATACCCTTATAATACTGCTTATTGAACTAAAGTCAACAGTTAATTTAAAATAAATGAAAAAAAAATGTGGCCTGAGTTTTGAGGTTGTTAATGCTCTTCTCGTCATACGGTATGCCATCCCGTACTAGTCGCTATCAACGACACGTGTGGCAGGAGTGGAACGATTCGAACATTCATATACGGTTTTGGAGACCGTCGCTCTACCTATTGAGCTACACTCCTATAATTCTGAGGAGGAGATACTGTAAATCGTAAGAGATACTGTCTCCTCCTAGGTTGATACACTATTTTAGTTCCCTCGTGCGTCCAGCGCGTGTATCGTGTAGGTAATAAGCGCTCTTATATCGAGTCTACCTTTTTATTCTTAGTAGCCCACCTACGTCGCCGCACCCCTTAGAGTGCACACGTGAATCCCGGTTTTCTGCAAATACAGCGGCCGCTAATATTTGCCTCGGGAAATCTTCTATATTATTATAACGACTTTTACATTT
>Ga0222717_10000832_pt1 | contig 26093 bp, 11 predicted proteins | sample C33_18DmetaG_FD_165053 | JGI IMG/M metagenome (GOLD analysis project Ga0222717, IMG submission 165053) | Estuarine water microbial communities from San Francisco Bay, California, United States - C33_18D | ecosystem: Environmental > Aquatic > Marine > Unclassified | place: USA: California... | reverse complement strand
GAAATTGTAGGATTAGATACTACGATTGACTGGAAAAATACAGGAGATAACTCTTATGATGGTGAAAAACTAAAACTACTAGTTCACGATGAAAGTGGTAAATGGGAAAAGCCTGATAACATATTAAATAACTGGAGAGTTACAAAGACTTGTTTAAGATTAGGTAGAAAAGTTATTGGTAAGTGTATGATGGGTTCAACGTCAAATGCTTTAGAAAAAGGTGGTAATAATTTTAAAAGTTTATACAATGCCTCAGATGTCAAGAAAAGGAACCGCAACGGGCAGACTAGCTCAGGATTATATTCTTTGTTCATACCTATGGAATGGAACTACGAAGGATTCATTGATACTTTTGGATTACCTGTATTCGACACTCCCGAAAAACCAGTCAAAGGAGTCGACGGAGAACCAATAGATTACGGAGTAATAGAACATTGGGAAAATGAAGTTGAAGGTTTAAAAAACGATCAAGACGGATTAAACGAATACTACCGTCAGTTTCCAAGAACAGAGAAACACGCTTTTAGAGATGAAGCTAAAGAGTCTATATTTAATCTTACTAAGATATACGAGCAAGTAGACTATAATGAAGACTTAAAAAACACAGCGGTAGTTACAACAGGTAGCTTTGCTTGGGAAAACGGAATTAAAGACACTAGAGTAGTATTCTATCCTAATAAAGACGGTAGATTTAAAATATCTTGGGTTCCTCCGAATAATCTTCAAAATCAGGTGATAATAAAGAATGGTACTAAATATCCAGGAAACGAACATATGGGTGCGTTTGGATGTGATAGTTATGATATATCAGGTACAGTAGATAAAAGAGGTTCTAATGGAGCTTTACACGGATTAACTAAGTTTAGTATGGAAGATGCTCCACCTAACTGTTTTTTCTTAGAGTATATATCAAGGCCACAAACCGCTGAAATGTTTTTTGAAGATGTACTTATGGCTTGCGTTTTTTACGGTATGCCTTTATTAGCGGAAAACAATAAACCTAGATTACTGTATCATTTTAAAAGAAGAGGTTATCGAGGTTATAGTATGAATAGGCCAGATAAAGTTTGGAATAAACTATCTGTAACAGAAAAAGAAATAGGTGGAATACCAAATTCAAGTGAGGATATAAAACAAGCTCACGCAGCTGCTATTGAATCTTATATAGAAACCCACGTTGGTTATTTAGGAGAAGGTTATGGTAATATGTACATGCAAAGAACCTTAGAAGACTGGGCAAAGTTTAATATAAACAACAGGACAAAACACGATGCTTCCATAAGTTCAGGTTTAGCTATTATGGCTTGTAATAAAAACAGGTATACACCAGTAGCTAAAAAAGAATACAAAAGCATAAACTTAGGTATAAAAAAATACGACAACACTGGTGCGTCATCAAAAATTATTAAATAAATGAATATACAAACTAACACTAATAGTTCATTTCCTAGTCAAACAGTTAGCGATCAAGAAAAAGCAAGCTTAGACTACGGTATACAAGTAAGTAGAGCTATAGAGCAAGAGTGGTTTCAAAAAGGCGGATCAGGGAATAGATACGCTAAATACTACTCAAACTTTCATCAGTTAAGATTATATGCTAGAGGTGAACAAAGTGTTCAGAAGTATAAAAACGAATTATCAATCAACGGTGATTTATCTTATTTAAATTTAGATTGGACACCTGTACCTATTATATCTAAGTTTGTGGATATAGTAGCAAATGGATTATCTAATAAATCATATGACATAACAGCTTTTGCACAGGATCCTTTTTCTGTTAAAAACAGAACAGAGTATGCAGAAGCTATAGAGAAAGATATGAATACCAAAAATGCCCTTATTAACTTAAAGGAAAATTTAGGTATGGATTTTTCTCAAACTCAAGACTTAGAAAACTTACCAGAAACAAACGAAGAGCTTGATTTACACATGCAAATGTCTTACAAGCAAAATGTAGAAGTTGCTGAAGAAGAAGTTATAAACACGGTTTTATCCGCTAATAAATACGAAGAAACAAAAAGAAGATTAGCTCACGATTTAACAGTTATAGGAATAGCAGCTACTAAAACTAGATTTGAAAAATCTCAAGGAATAGTTGTGGATTACGTAGATCCAGCTTGTATGGTTTACTCTTACACTGAAGATCCTAACTTTCAAGACATATATTATGTAGGTGAAGTTAAAGCTATATCTATACCAGAGTTAAAAAAGCAATTTCCAGACCTATCCAATGAGGAGATGGAAGAAATAGAGAAAAACTCAGGAAGATCTCAATACGTTACAGGTTGGGGTAATTATGACGAAAATACCGTTCAAGTAATGTATTTTGAATACAAGACTTATATGGATCAGGTTTTTAAAATAAAAAAGACTGAGCAAGGTTTGGAAAAAGCTCTTCAAAAAACAGATTCTTTTAATCCACCCAAAAATGATAATTTTGAAAGAATTTCTAGAAGCATAGAGGTTTTATATACTGGGGCTAAAGTTATAGGTACTAATACAATGCTTGAATGGAAGATGGCTGAAAATATGACTAGGCCAAATGCTGATACCACAAAAGTAGAAATGAATTACTGTATTAGCGCACCTAAAATGTATAAAGGACGTATAGAGTCTGTTGTGAGTAAAATAACAGGTTTTGCTGATATGATTCAGTTAACTCATTTAAAACTACAACAAGTGATGTCTAGAATAGTGCCTGATGGCGTATTTTTAGATATGGACGGTTTAGCTGAAGTTGATTTAGGTAATGGAACAAGTTACAATCCAGCTGAGGCTCTTAATATGTATTTTCAAACAGGATCCATAGTAGGTAGATCACTAAATCAAGACGGTGGTTTAAACGCAGGTAAAGTTCCTATTCAAGAATTAGCAACATCATCTGGTCAAGCTAAAATACAAAGTTTGATAGGTACTTATCAGTATTATTTACAAATGATAAGAGATGTAACTGGTTTAAATGAAGCTAGAGACGGAAGCTTACCTGATAAAGATGCTTTAGTAGGTGTTCAAAAATTAGCAGCAAATGCTTCAAACACAGCTACAAGACATTTATTGGATTCTTTACTTTTTATAACTTTACGTGTTTGTGAAAACATAAGTTTAAAAGTAGCTGATCTAATTGAAAACCCTTTTACTGAAAATTCATTAATGAACTCTATAAGTACTTTTAATACAAATACGTTAAAAGAGTTTATGGAATTGCAGTTGCATGATTTTGGTATTTTCTTAGAGTTAGAACCTGAGGAAGAAGAAAAAGCTTTGTTAGAGAAAAATATACAAATAGCTTTACAAACCGGAGGAGTAAGCTTATCTGATACTATTGATATTAGACAAATAAAAAACATTAAGATAGCTAATCAGTTCTTGAAGCTTAAGCAAGAAAAAAATATTAAAAGAGAGCAGGAACAGAAGCAAGCTAATATACAAGCGCAAGCACAAGCAAACGCTCAAGCGTCAGAAGCAGCAGCTATGGCAGAAGTTCAAAAGCAACAAGCTTTAGCTCAAACTAAAATACAAATAGAGCAATCAAAATCTCAATTTGATATTCAAAAGCTACAACAAGAGGCTGAGATTAAAAAGCAATTAATGGAGGTAGAATTCCAATACAATATGCGTTTAGCAGAGGCTCAATCTGGTGTAAAAAAAGAAGAAGAAAAATATAAAGAAGATCGTAAAGACGATAGAACAAAAATACAAGCAACTCAACAAAGCGAGTTAATTGATCAAAGAAAAAATGATTCTTTACCGAAGAATTTTGAATCAGCTGGGTTTGACAACCTCGGCGGATTTGGCCTAGAGCAGTTTGAACCTAGGTGATAACTATTTACTAATTTTATAATATCATATTATGTCAGAAACAATTAAAGTAGATCTTAGAGAAGGTCTCAAAAACGTAGAAGATAACGTTACTAAAGTAGATTTATCTGAAACAAAAACAGAAGAGCAAGAAGTTGTTCAAGAAATAGAAGAACCTAAAGTTGAGATTGAGGAGTTAACTCAAGATAACGAAGAAGAGGTTATTACATTAGGAGAGGTGCCAAAGGATTCAACCGAAGAAGAAATTCAACAAGTTATTGAGTCTACACCTAATTCTGATTTACCTGAAAACGTAGAAAAGCTAGTTGACTTTATGAAAGAAACTGGAGGAACTGTACAGGACTACGTTAGGTTAAACGCAGATTACAGTAATGTTGATTCAGATACATTACTAACAGAATATTACAAACAAACAAAGTCACATTTAGATGCTGCTGAAATTGATTTCTTAATGGAAGACAGTTTTGAATTTGACGAAGAAATAGATGAGGAGCGAGACATCCGCAAAAAGAAACTCGCAAAAAAAGAAGAGGTTGCAAAAGCGAAAAAGTTTTTAGAAGGTCTGAAAGACAAATATTACTCGGAAATCAAGTTGAGACCAGGTATGTCGCCAGAACAGAAAGAAGCTTCGGAGTTTTTTAACCGATACAATGAGAATCAGAAAATAGCTGAGCAACAGCATTCCGCATTTAAGGAAAGTACTAAACAAATGTTTAACCAAGATTTCAAAGGTTTTGATTTCAAATTAGGTGAAAAAACATTTAGATATGGCATTCAAAATGTAAGTAAAGTTGCAGAAAACCAATCAAACATTAATAACCTTATTGGGAAGTTCCTAAATGACAAAGGTGAAGTAGTGGATACGAAAGGTTATCACAAAGCTATTTATGCTGCTGAAAATGTAGATACTATTGCAAAACACTTTTATGAGCAAGGCAAGGCTGATGCAGTGAAAGACGTAGTTGCAAAATCTAAAAACACAAGCTTAGAAGCGAGGTCGACGGCGCCTTCTGAAGTTACTGTTGGCGGATTTAAAGTACGAGCAATAAGCGGTGTTGATTCTTCAAAATTAAAGATTAAAAAAACATTTAACAATTAAACATTAAAACATTTTATTATGGCATTATCAGGTGGATCAGGCTTAACGCCTTACGCAAAAAAATCGGTATTATCAACAAACTATATCGACTTTACAAGTGCTGACGCAAACAGTGCAAACTGGGCTCAGCAATACATTCCAGAAGTATACGAAGCAGAAGTTGAAAGATACGGAAATCGTACTATTGGAGGATTTTTAAAAATGGTAGGAGCTGAAATTCCTATGACTTCTGACCAAGTTGTTTGGTCTGAACAAAACAGATTACACGTTTCTTACGAAGGATTAACTCTTACCGCTGGTGGAGCTTTAGGTGGATTACCTACTACTAACGTTTTAGCTGAAGGGCAAACTATTTTGGTTATTAAAGCTGACGGTTCTGCATCTGCAAAAGCTTATATTTCAGCAACACCAACTACATCAACCGCTACAATTCACGGTTATTCTTTGGCTGACTCTGAAATTCACGCTTTAGTTGGAGCAACTGGAGTAAAAGTATTCGTTTACGGATCTGAATACAAAAAAGGAACTGATACTACTGCTGTATCTGTAGAACCTTCTTTCACTCAGTTTTCTAACAAACCAATCATTATTAAAGATAAGTATGAAGTAAGTGGATCTGACGCATCTCAAATTGGATGGGTAGAAGTAACCACTGAAGGAGGAGACTCTGGATACTTATGGTACTTAAAAGGTGAAGGAGAAACTCGTTTGCGTTTTGAAGACTATTTAGAAATGGCTGTTATTGAAGGAGAGAAAAAATCAGGTAACGGAGATGTTCCAACTGGAATCGAAGGTACTGAAGGTTTATTTTCTGCTGTATCTGGTAGAGGACAAGTTGACAACGCTTTTGCAGGAGACTTGGATGACTTTGACAACATTCTTAAAGGATTAGATAAAGAAGGAGCTATTGAAGAAAACATGTTGTTTTTAAACAGAGTTACTGCTTTGGCTTTTGACGACATGCTTGGTGCTATAAACGGTAATTACCAAAACGGTGTTAATTTTGGAGTATTTAATAACTCTGAGCAAATGGCATTAAACTTAGGTTTCTCTGGATTCAGAAGAGGTTCTTATGACTTCTACAAAACTGACTGGAAATACTTAAACGATGCTTCTACAAGAGGAATCGCTGATGATGCAAGCATCAACGGTATTCTTGTACCTGCTGGAACTTCAACTGTATATGACCAATCACTAGGACAGAACATCAGACGTCCATTCTTACACGTACGTTATAGAGCTTCTGAAGCTGACGACAGAAGAATGAAGTCTTGGTTAACTGGATCAGTTGGTGGAGCTGCTACATCTTCTTTAGATGCAATGGAAGTTCACTTCTTATCTGAAAGATGTTTATGTGTACAAGGTGCTAACAACTTTGTATTATTCACATAATCAAGAGTAAATTACTGTAATTTTTACCCCCGTATAATTTATGGGGGTAACTATTACTTTTATTAAATTATTAAATTTTATTATATTATGGCTAAACAAGCTACAGCAAAAAAAGTAGAGGTTGCACCTCAACCAATAGTAGAAACTAAAAAAGTATCTACACCAGTACAACCTGCAAAACCAAAGTGGGAAATAAAAGATAGAAGCTATTACTTAGCTGGAAATCAAGAACCTTTAACGTTTAGACTTAAAGCTAGGCACTCAAGGTTAAAACCTTTGCTTTATTTCGATGAAGAGCAAGGTGTTCAAAAAGAAATTAGGTATGCTACTAATCAGCAATCTCCATTTATACAAAATCAAAACGGAGAAGCTACATTAGGGCAAATTGTTTTTGAAAACGGTATATTGACTGTGCCTAAACAAAAGCAAAATTTACAAAAATTACTATCATTATATCACCCTGACTTAAACAAAAAATATTATGAGTTTGATGCACAGGAAGTGGCTAAAGATGATTTAGAAGATTTAGAACTTGAATTCGAAGCAATTTCAGCTGCAAGAACAATGGACATTGACCAAGCGGAAGCGATATTACGAGTTGAAAAAGGCTCTGAAGTATCTTCTATGAGTTCTAAGGAAATAAAAAGAGATTTATATATCTTTGCTAAAAGTAATCCAGGATTGTTTATAGAATTAGCTAACGACGAAAACGTTCATTTACGCAACGTAGCTATTAAAGCAACAGAAACTGGTATTATAACTTTAAGTGGAGACAATAGAACATTTAACTGGGCTAGTAATAATAGAAAGTTAATGACTGTACCTTTCGATGAAAACCCTTATTCTGCTATGGCTGCTTACTTTAAAACCGATGAAGGTATTGAGGTTTTGAAGTCAATAGAGAAAAAACTTAATTAATGTGTAATAATCAATATATAGGGGATAGTTAACTCTGTCCCTTTATATTACATAAAAAAATAAATAAATGGCAATAAATGTAGATACTGTATATAAAACAGTTTTATTAATACTAAACAAAGAGCAGCGTGGATATATTACACCTGACGAATTTAATAGAACAGCTACACAAGTACAGCTTGATATATTTGAGCAATACTTTGATGACTTAAACCAACAACTACGAGTGCCACAATCAGATTACGACTACTCAGATAGACGAATGAGCATCGACGAAAAAATATCTCCTTTTAAAACTGAAGGCGATTGTGTTTATGTTAATGGAAAATTTGATCTACCTACAAATCCAGTCAATGGAGTTGATACTATAATAAATGATGGCTCAATACCTTCGAGTACTCAGGTTTCTTTTTATAAATTAGGCACACCTGTGTTTACACCTGTAAACGGTTTATCAACTGAGATACAAAGGTTATCTAGAAACGAATTTTACAACATACAAAGATCACCACTAACGGCTTCAACTGAAAGCTTTCCAACTTATTTATACGAGTCTAATAAATTAATAATTAAACCTGACACTATACAAAGCGGTGTTTCAACTAGTTTACTTAGAAAACCTAGGAATGTTAAATGGGCGTTTACACTAGGTACGGTTGGTCAATACATATATGACGATAGCCCTAATTCTACAAACTTTGAATTAAATTCTTCTGAGCAAGTTGAGGTTATAACTAGAATATTATTTTACTCTGGTGTTATAATTAGAGATCCTCAGATTATACAAGTGGCTGCTCAAGAAATACAACAAAACGAAATAAATCAAAAAAGCTAATAAATGGGTTTAATAACAGAAAACAATGCACATTACTACTCTGGACAGCAAGCTTATATTGAAGAAACTGGAGGTTCTAATATATCTATACAATGGGTTGGAGATGTTGTGCTAAAACCCACAATAAACGGAGTTCAAAACTCTAATTACGAAGTTTTTAAAAACAACGCGCTTTTAACAGAATCTACCGATTATAACTTAATTAATAACGAATCAGTTGTTATTGGTAGTCTTTCTATTAATGATGAAATAATTATTCAACTAAAGCAATCTGCAAGACAAGAAAATTACGGTGGATATGCTTACGTTTCTTTAAATGATGTTGTAAACAACTTTATAGTTGCTTATGTAGGTGAAGACAAGCTTATACCAAGAGTTAAAAGAACCGATATTATATTTCACGCAAAAAGAGGATTACAAGAATTTTCTTATGATACTATAAACAGTATAAAATCCCAAGAGTTAACAGTGCCTTTGAACTTAAGTGTACCTATACCTCAAGACTACGTTAATTATGTCAGCATATCCAGCGTTGACGATAACGGTTTAGTTAGACCTATTTACCCTAATACTATAAGCAAAGCTCCTACTTCACTGCCTTTTCAAGATGCTGAAGGAATACAGCTGCAAGATAGTTTTGGTAATAATATAGAAGCAGGTAGTTCACTGACCGAAGAAAGGTTTAGTGATCTTGATATGAATAAAGTATCAGGTCAAAACAATCAAGTAGGTCAAAGATATGGATTAAATCCATCAAGCACTAATCGTAATGGGCTTTTTATGATTAATAAAAGAGAAGGTAAGTTTTCTTTTTCAAGCGACTTAGCTGATAAAATAGTAATATTAGAATACTTATCAGACGGTTTAGCTTATGATCTCGATACTAAAGTTCCTAAAATGGCAGAAGGAGCTATGTATGCACATATTAGTTATTCTGTTTTAGCAAGCAGATCAAACCAGCCTGAGTATGTTGTTAACAGATTAAAAAGAGAAAAAACATCACAGCTACGAAAAGCTAAATTAAGACTATCAAATATAAAGTTATCAGAGATAACACAAGCTTTAAGAGGTAGGAGTAAACTTATAAAATAAAATGTAATATGGCAGAAGTTAAAAATGCTTTTATAAAGTCCAAAATGAATAAAGATCTTGATAGTAGACTTATACCATCAGGAGAATATAGAAACGCTATAAATGCTCAGATAAGTAAATCAGAAGGTTCCGATGTTGGAGCTTTGGAAAATGTTTTAGGTAATAAGCAAGTTAGTGATTTTGGAGTCAGCGAGAATGTATTTTCTATAGGCTATTTATCAGATGAAGCAAGTAATACTATATACGTATTTTTAACAGACAATGATGGTAGTTATACAGCGAATCCTAATGATTATATACCACCTGGTGAAGATGGTTCAAATCATTACGTAGTTTCTTACAATGTTTCTAGCGGACTTTCGTCCATATTAGTCACCGGTGCTTTTTTAAACTTTTCTAAATTAAACCCAATATTTGGTGTAAACTTAATTGAAGACCTGTTGTTTTGGACAGATAACAGAAACCAACCTAGAAAAATCAACGTTACAAGCGCTATTCAAGCGGGGTACTATTCAACAGAAGAAAATATATCTGTAGCCAAATACAACCCATACCAATCAATAGAATTATACGAAAGCAGCTCTTTATCGCCTGGAGACTACGAATCTACTATGAAAGACGTTTCAAGTATAGCTTATCCAAATGGAGGTACTTCTCAGGTTGATGGAACTCAAAACAATACAACTAGCATAAACATAACAAACACAAGTGTACCTGTTGGAAGAGTTCCTGTGCCGGGTCAAAGTGTGAAAAAAGTTGACATACTTGGCAACGTTGTAGATTTTAACCCTCAAATAACTGTTGCTGCGAGTCCAGAAAGTACTTCAACAACATTATACGTTAGCTCTGCTATAGACGTTACCGATGAAGAAGTGTTAGTGTTCAATGCTAATCCTTACTATATACCAAACTATAAAGGCGATCCTAAGTTTTTAGAAGACAAGTTTGTAAGATTTAGCTATAGATTTAAATTTAACGACGGTGAGTATTCTATAATGGCACCATTTACTCAACCTTGTTTTATACCTAAACAAGACGGTTACTTTTTAAATAATACGTCCACAGAAGGTGATGAAGAGCAAGCTTTTTCTTCTACTATAGTTGACTTTATGGAAAATAAAGTTAATAAAATAGATTTAAAAATACCATTACCTTCAAGCGTAGCAAACTTAAATAGTGATTTGCATGTTGAAGAAATAGACATACTATATAAAGAGTCCGACGGTTTGACTGTTAAAGTAGTAGAAACAATACCTAATATTAATAACTTTGGAACTAACAGCGCTGACAGCTTGTTAAATACTTTGTCATATAGTTATGAATCACAAATACCATACAAAACTTTACCATCAGATGAAGTTATTAGGGTGTACGACAAAGTACCTGTTAAAGCGCTTTCTCAAGAAATAATAAGTAATAGAATAGTTTATGGTAATTACCAAGATAAACATACTCCACCCGCATCTTTAGATTACGGCGTAACTTCTAGCGCTAAGTTAGATTTTAGTTTAGGTTTAGGGTTAGCAGGAGTAGGAATGGCAACAGGCACTTACGCTGCAGGAGCAAATATTTTAATTACAAATGCTTCAGGTGATATAGTTGTTGGAGACGTTGTTTCTACGACTACATCTAGCAACACTATACCCGAAGGTACTCAAGTAGCAACAATAAATTCCGGAAACACTATAGTGACACTTACTGAGCCGGTTACCTTAACATCGGGTGCTAGCTTAGATTTTAGTCCAATTGGTGATGATTTAAACACGACTAGCATAGTAGAATATCCTTCAAGTAACTTAAAAACAAATAGAAATTACCAAGTTGGTTTTGTGTTATCTGATAAATTTGGTAGACAATCTTCTGTTATACTTTCAAACAACGAACAAACGGCTTCTACGTTTAGTGTTTCTACAGTTTTTGCTCCTTACATAGACAAAAACACAGATCCTTTTGACTGGATAGGAAACTCATTAAAAGTAACAGTTAATTCACCAGTAGGTACTACTGTTCCAGATTCAAACACGGGTAATCCAGGTATATACAACGGTGATATTAATAGCGACGACTACAACCCACTTGGCTGGTATTCTTATAAAATAGTTGTTAAACAAGTTGAACAAGAATATTATAACGTTTATTCCGCTGGAGCGATGAAAGGTTTGCCTTACAATTATGATGCAAATAACATTTCACCAGTTCTTAGTGAAAACACTTCTTTTATAACATTATTAAATGATAATATAAATAAGATACCTAGAGATTTATCCGAAGTAGGACCTCAAGATAAAACGTTTAGAAGTTCTGTTGAATTATACGGAAGAGTTGAAAACAACTCAACTACAAATGAACAGTTTTACCCAGGTAGAAAATCATTTACAACTTCATCTATAGAGGATTTATATGGTCTTTTTGATGTTCAGGATTTTAAGGGTAAATTCGACGAAGTTATACCTATAACAGATCCATTAAATGCTTTTCACGGTTTTTACAAATCAGATTCAGATCCCTTTATAGCAGAGATAACTACTTCTCAAGATTCAAACTTTCAGTTTGGGATAAATAACAGCTATACAGAGGTTGCAGGTTCTGGAAGCGCGAAAGCTAATGGGTCAAGTGTTCCAACAGTTACTTTAGACGGTGTAACAGGGAGTATTCATATAGGTAGCTCATTAGTTTCTATAGAAGGAGCTGCTGTCACAGGGGTATATGCTGTAAGCGTGACAACCAATGGTGATACTACGGTAACCTTTAATAAAGATATAAGCTTTAACAATGATGATGTTTTTACTTTTTCTCAACAAGATTTTAACGATATAAATACTTTAGCCATATTTGAAACAGCTCCTGTAGAATCTAGGTTAGATATTTTTTGGGAAACGTCTTCATCAGGTTTAATAACTGATTTAAATAATTTAGTTTTAAATTCTACAACAGCGGGAGCTGGATTCAGTAGTTGGAATGACGAACCGTTTGCTGAAAACAGTGTATTAAATAGCAATGTATTGAATACTAATTTTACTTTAGTTGACAATCTTGGTAACGCTATAATTTTTGCAGCAGAAGACACTTTTGTTTTAAACTCTGTTTTAGATAATGAATTGCCTACACCTTCAAATGTAACTAATTGGTTTGAACTTTATGAAGTAACCGCTAATACAAACATATACAATATTAGAGTAACTCAAGATTTTGTTGATGAAGCTTGGTATAGTTCTACTAATGGCGCTAATGACTTTAATTTTTCTTTCACGTCTGTTATAGACGGTGTTACAACTAATTATAATCAAACGGCGAGTTTAAGTAATGCTGACCCTATTATGAGTGGGCCAAATAATAATGGTACAACTCCTACGCCTGCTATAAATTATTCTACTAACAGTTCTACACTACCAAGTGATATTGGAACTTTTACTGCCATTAACGGAGCTAACGCTGCAGGTAATCAGGGAAAAGATATAACATGGTCAATAACTGCTACTAAAGGAGGGGTTGACTACGGGTCTTCTTTTGGTGTTACAGTTACTGACACTAATACGTTATCTACTTGTGTTTTAAAAAACGTCAATACTTCAGGTGTTCCATCTGGTATTTATACTTTAAAACTAAAGTGTATTGATGCTGGTCAAGCTTTTCAAGAAATAACTATAACAGCTCAATTAGGTATAATACCTATTCGTGTTACTGATTATATTTTTAGATACAACTATCAAACACCAGAAAATCCAGCTTTTAGTTTTGCATCTGTTTGTCTTATAGAGGTTGACAATAATCCTGATCCAGCCGGTACAGATGGTTTTTATGCTATAAATGGATCTTGGAATAGTATATCAAATGGAGTTACTGTTGTAAACTTAAAGCAAACTGACAGCGGAACAGGAGGAACTTGGTTTTACGGGACAACTAAAACCGCAGCTTTAAATCAATGGAAAAGTAGCTTCACTAATGACTTTCCTCAAAGTTTTTCGGCAGATTCAGCAAGAACAGCAGCAGCGGTTAACAACAGTTCTACAATACCTATAGATAATGCGAATGGTGACTTAAGATCAGGTTTAAGAATTAGCGGGTCTGGAATTATAGCCGGAACAACAATTTTATCAGTGTCAGGAAATTCTCTAATCGTTAGTTCAAACCAAACAGTAGCTGACAACGTGGATTTACTTATAGGAGATGTACCCTTGTCTACTTATTCCAACTATACGTTTGAAGTAATAACATAATAAAACAAGTAATAATAAACATATGGCAGCAACTATAGAGGTAAAATATTTTAATTCTTTTTTACTTAGAAAATCTTTAGCGGGAAATAATAGAGCGGATTGGAATGGTTCCGCTGGCATACCAGCTTCTGTAGGTGGTTATCCTAGGATTTCTACACAAGGTAATGGTCCAAGTTGGACTATTGAAGAAGCTAGAATTAGAGGTGGTTATAACAATACCAATGTCGACTACGGGGTAAAAGCTTATCTAGTAGAAGATGAACCTAACGCTGTAAATAGAGGTAATTCCTTAATATACTCAGGTATATTTAATTCAAGAACAGGTATAAACAATACAAATGTGTTTGCTGTTGGTTCTGAAATAACTAAAAGCGCTGATCCAGCTAATGGTTCAATACAAAAACTATATGCAGAAGACACTAACTTAATAGTATTTCAAGAATCAAAAGTATCAAGAGCGTTAATAGATAAAGACGCTATATACTCAGCTGAAGGCGGTGGAAGCATAACAAATGTAAATACAACTATAGGCACCATGCAACCTTATGCAGGGGAATTTGGCATAAGTAGAGATCCAGGTAGTTTTGCTGTTTATGGATATAGAAAATACTTTACAGATAAAGATAGAAACGCTGTTTTAAGATTATCTATGGACGGTTTAACTGAAATATCTACATATGGCATGTATGATTACTTTAGAGACGAATTTGCGCGCATAGACACACTAACTAATGAAGGTAGTATAGTTGGAGGTTGGGACGTACATAATAAACAGTATGTATTATCTACTCACCCAGCATCAGGAAATACTTCTAACGGATACAATACATTGACTTTTGACGAAGGCGCTAAAGGTTGGACTAGTTTCTTTTCTTACAAGCCAGATCAAGTATTAAGTTTAAGAAGTGATTTTTACAGTCTTTATGACGGTAAACTATGGAAGCATTATGCTGAAGACGTTAATAGAGGCAAATTCTACAATGTAGAAAGTAGTACTTCTATACAATTTGTTTTTAATCCTAAAGTAAGCATGTCAAAAGTTTTTAGCACGGTTAATTACGAAGGTAGTAACGGTTGGCAAATAACTAATTTTACATCCGATCAGACTGGTCCTAATTTATTAGGAAGTGCTTGGTCTAATAGTTTTGACACAGCTAATCCAACCGATAAACCTACAGTTTACAGTTATGATGAAGGAGTTTATACTGAAGATGGTGTTAAATACAGAATAGGGTTCAATAGAAAAGAAAATAAATACCACGCTAATTTAGTTAATAATACAAGTGCTAACCAAGAAGAAGTTTTATTTGGTAGCAGTATGACTGGTATTAAAGGTTACTTTGCTAACGTCACTATATCTACGGACGCAACAACTAATCCAGGGGGAGCTAAAGAACTATTCGCAGTATCTTCAAATTATTCAGAATCATCTTATTAATAAATAAATAAAAAAAATATGGGAGCAATAGCAGCAGGAGCTTTAATATCGGGAGGAGTGCAAATTATAAGCGGGATTTTTGGTATGGGAGCAGCTAAAAGAAGGGAACGAGAAGCAGCTAAAGAAAAGCAAAGACTTCAAGCAAAGCTTACTTCTTTAGAAAATTCAAGACAAGAAATAATTAATCCTTACGAAGGTGTTACAGACTTAAGTAGTATGATCTCAAACCCATACGCTTCATTAGGAGTAGCAACTCAAGCGGCTGAAATACAAATAGAGCAAGCTGATATATCTTTAGCAAATACTTTAGATACTATTAGAGCTACCGGAGCAAGCGCTGGTGGAGCAACCGCTTTAGCGCAAGCAGCTTTACAAAGTAAAAAAGGTGTTTCTGCTAGCATAGAAGCTCAAGAAGCTCAAAACGAAAAATTAAGAGCATCTGGTAAACAACAGCAACAACAAATGAAAATGGCTGAAGCTCAAAGATTACAACAAGCTGATGTAGCCGGCGAGCAGTTTATGTTTGCGACTAGAGAAGGTAGAGAGGCTGAGCAATTAGATAGAGTATCTGCTCAATTAAGCGGAGCTGAAGCTAGAGAGGCTCAAGCAAGCGCTGATAGAACGGGTGCTTTAACAGGTATGGTTAGTGGACTTGCTTCAACTGCTGGTAGTTTCATGAGCGCAGCAGCTTCTTCTAATAAATTCGACGAACTAGGCTATGCCCCCGCAAACTTAACTAGTTCTGGAATTACACCGCCTCCATTAAACATTAGTCAATCAATAGATTATTCAACACCAGGTTACGCAGGTTTACCTGTTTTTAATTTTAATAACTAACAAATGAGTTACAGAAATCCAAAACAAATAGTAGACACTCAGTCTGGTCAATACGTTAGAGAGCTGCAAAAGTCTTTAGCTGACACATCTTCCAAGTACTTTACTAGTGCTAAACAAGAGTTTGAAAGAAGAGCTAAACTTAATGCTAAAATAGTTGCTGACTCTCAAAAAAGAGTTAATAAAGCTTCAAATGAAATAAATCAAGTAGCTAGCGCTAATAAGGCTATTAATTTTGATCAAATGTATGATAACTTAGATACTTATAATAAGTACATGCAAATAAATCCTGCTAAAAGAACTAGGGAAATGAATCTTTTTATTAGTAATATGGACAATAGCGGTACTAATTTAAAAAACAACCTTGCAAATACAGTAGTTGCGGGTGAAGATTTTATAGAAGCTAGAGAAAAAGGGTTAGGTGTTCCAGGAGGCGTATATAGTGCTGCTGAGGGTTTGGAAAAATATGAAGTAATGTATGGTTACAACCAAGCACCTGGTAGCAAAAAAATGAATTACAACCCACTTACAAATGAATTTAGAGTAAATGTTATAGGTAAAAACGGAAAAAGCTTAGGTTCTTCTTTAAACCAAGATATAGAACATTTGGATACACCTCAAATAATACCAGATGAAACCGAAAACATGAAAGCTTTAAACGAAAGTGTAAAGACTAGAATGGACTTAAAAAACCCAAACTCGCCAGCATATGCAAACCAAGAATATCAAACGCCAACTACAGTAAATGATACAAAGTTTCTTTCTAAACTTCCTTCTAGAGACGTATATTTAAAATATGCAGAAGGTTTAGCTAAGTCAGAAATAGATTCTATGACAGCAGGAGAAGCTATAGCTCTCTATAACGATGTAATAGGTGAAGGAGACATTATAGAGTACCAAAAAACTTGGGTTGAAGGAAGTGAAGAATCTATAGCTGCTAAAAAGAAAATAACAGAAGCATATGCAAAGTACGTTGCTGATAAATTTGGACAAGATGTATTGATGCAAGCTGGACCTAGAATTAAAGAAATAGATAAACCACAAGGAGAAGGAGATGATAAAAAACCTCTCACAGCTGATCAGATAGCTACTCAAGATTTAATAAAAAACACCACAGAATCTATAAAAGCACTAGATGTTACAAAACTTAAATCTTCAGAACAAATAGGTGATGCTGTGCGAGAAATGGGTTTTGAAGCAAGAGAAAACAAAGGAACCATAGGTATATACAAAAATAACATTTTTAAAGGAGAAATTCCAGCAGGGTCTACTCCTACTAAAGCTCTGGAAAGTTTAGCAATAGCCAGCGGCTTAAGTTTAGGTCAAGCAAAAAAAGCTGTTGAAGGTTCAAAAACCGACTTTGATAAGTTTGTTGAAGAATATGACAAGAAGAACCCTGGCCCGATAAGCAACGCTTTTAGAACACAAGAAATAATGAAAGCTTACGAAGAATTTAAAAAGAAATAATCAAATACATTGTTAAAAATAATCATATAATGATAAAGTACAAATTAGAAGACGGCTCAATAGTTGATGTAACTGGATACTCACAAGAATCAATTGATTTTTTATTAACACAACACCCTGAGGCAGAGTTAATGCAAGAAGAAGAGACGCAGGATTTTCAAAAAGACAGTGCAACAGGTGTGGATGTTCTGTCAAAAGAAACACCAACACCAATGGGTACGGTATTAGACTTGGAAAATACTTCTTCGGAATTACAAAAAGCTGAGGATCCTGCAGAGCCTTTACCTACTCTAGAAAGTTATATTCCTGAAGAAGCGTATAGCACAACTGCTAGAGGCTCAACAATAATAAACCCTTCTGAGCAACTAAAAGCTCGCGAAAAATACAACAAGTATTATAACGATTTATCAAAAGTAAACACCGACTTATCCAAGGTTAGTCTAGACAATGCTGTTATCCAATACGAAAGGGCGTATAGCGATAGCGAAGGTTTTGATTTTGAAAAAGACGGTAGAGGCGTGACCGTTACAGCTCCCAATGGTAATAAACAAAGTTTTATAACATCTCAAGGAGGTGGAAGAGGTGGTTATAAAGGGCAAGAATGGAGCAGTGTACAAGAGTTTATAGAAAGAAACAAAGATGCAGAAGCTTGGTCTAATAAGTCAAAAAATGTAAAAGATTTAGAAAGAGTTGTGTTTGATTTAATTGAAAACGGCGATTATTATGATTTAGAAGGGGGAGATGCTTATATAAAGGACACACAAGATTTACAACAAAACCACCCAGGTTTAGTAAAAGAAATAAAAAACGAAGCTGTAAACAGGTATAACAAATATTACAAAAGCGAAGGTGAAGCAGGGTTTTTTGGGGATACAGCTTTAGATGTGGCTGATTTGTCTGATTATAGAATAGATAAAATTGTAGATAATGCTTTTGGTCAATCTATTTCTAAAGATTTGGAAGAGGCGGATTTAGAAATTTTAAACATAATTTTAGAAGAAGCTGACAAAAAATTTGAAGGAGATGAGAACGCTCTGGCTAACTGGGCTACAAAAGGAGGAGCCTCGGAAATAACAGATCCTAACAAAAAAGCTATTGCTGACATTTGGGCAAAAGCGTATGAATTAAGGTATAATTTAACTTCTAAGAACTCAACACCTATTCAACAAGTAGAATATAAAAAAGAATTAGAAAGACTAACTACAGAAGCTACAGAGCTTAGTAGGGATTACTTAAATCCTAATAACGTAATTTTATTCGACCCTTTTAAAGGAGCAGTTAATACGCTTAGCAAACAAGAAGCCGCTAAACAAAAAGCTACTAATAATGTTGACTTAACAGATACTGTTAACGCAGAAAGAGCTAGACTACTTGCTTTAAAAAACGGCAGCTTTCAAGCACTTAGAAATAGGTATACTGCACATAGAATAGATCTAGTTGATACTCGTAGTAGATTACAAAATGAATATACTGTTGAACGAAGTGATGGTACAAAATATAATGCTACATTAGGAGAAGTTGTTACTTCATATTTCGGAACTGGAATTACAGAAGGAACTAAAGTTTACGGTAAAAAAAGTGATGATTTAGGAACCGGAACAATACAAGAAGTTTTAGGCCCTAAAGAAATTGAAGGAATAGCTAAAGATTATTTGGATCTCAAAGCTAGAGATGTAGCTTTTCAAGACATGTATTTACTTAATATTGACCCTAAGAGTGTAGAGCGTACTGGATTTTTCGGAAGTCTAGGAGAAGGATTTTTAGAATCTTTAATGTCAGGAGAAACTGTAGATTATTTCACAGGGGTAAATGATTCAGATATATTAGCTGTTGAAAAACAAATAGGTGATGAAGCAGGAATAGAATGGGATGATGCTCAAAAAGAAAATTTTAAAGAAACTACATCGGAATTTGTAGGCACAACATTAGGAGGTCTACCGGTTTTAGCGGGTGGATTATTTTGTGCTAATGTAGCAGCGGGTGTGGCTATGGCTGTAACAGGAGCTGATGTCGCTTTAGGTGCTCTTAAAGTTGGAAAGTATTTTAAAGATGCTGGTAAAACAGCAATGAAGTACGATGACATTGTAAAAGCAGCAGCGGCTGACGGCTACAAAGGAAACATAATGAGTAAGTCTGTTCAAAAATGGGTTAGCAAACAACCAGATATTGTAAAAGTTGGAGGTGGAGCTGTTGATAAACTAAAAGCTCTTGCTGTTGATTCTGCAGTTGAAGCATTTAAAATGGAAGGAGTAATGGGTGAAGGAGGAGCTGCTATGGGAGCTACATTTACTCCAGCTGCTGCGTTAACAAACACTTTAATTGGAAAACTAGGTATTAAATTTAAAGCAAAAGGTGCGTTTCATAAATTAAACGACTTGGTTTTAAAGCCAGCTAAATCTGGATTAGTTATGGTACCTTCTGCTGAAGGAGCTGCTGTTATAGAAGCTGCCTTTGATGACTTTGCTGGAGGTGAAGACTTTAATACGTACATGGACAAAAACTTCAACGATATAGAATGGCTTGGAGAAGGAGGTATTTACAGAAGACTTTTAGGCCACGCTGTAGCTGGAGCAGGGCTTAGCTACTCTCATTTAAATCCTAAAAATATATTTAAGACTATAAAAGGGCAACAAAAATTAAGAACACAAGCAAGTGTTCAAATAGACTTTCTTTACAAAGAAATAGCAAAAAACTCAGAAACGCCAGAAGGATTAAAAAAGATTGAAAACGAATTAAAACCAAAGCTAGAAAAAGCTACTGAAATATACCAAACTGCTGATAACTATATATCAGAAGCGTATGCTTTAAACGAAGCTACTGATCCTCAAAACAACGCTAGAATCGCTCAAAAAGATTTTGCAAACGCTCAGAGGGGTCATAAAAAAACTACAGGCAAAGATATGAACGCTACGTTTACTGTTAATATGGACGGTGAAGGAATGCAAGGCAAGGCTGCTCAAGTTACTAAAAGAGATGACGGGGGCTTTAATATTACTGTAGACGCAAGGAAATACCACAAAGGTATATTTAATCACGAGCTAGGGCATGTTTACGGTGAAATGTTTGGAATAAACAACCCTGAAAACTTAGCTAAAATAGTTGATTATATAGAGCCATTAGTTAAACAAAACCTAGGGGTTGATTTTAAAAAGCTTATAGAAGAAGTTTATGAAGGTAAACAAGTAAAAGAATTAAATAGCGAAGAATATTTAATGGGCCTAATAGAAATAATGGGTAGAGAAGGAAGTAGCTTAGTGCAAAATAATACTTTTGGACAAATTGCTCAAAAAGTAAAAGGTCTTTATGAAAGAACAATGAAAGGCGCTTTTGACAATAATCCTCCTCAATTAAAAATAGAAAGCCCTACGGAACTTTTAAATCTTTTACAAAGACTATCGCAAGGGATTGGTAAAGATGGTAACGTGAAACAATTTCAAGGACTACAAAACTTGTACATTGAAGGCACTAAAATATTTGATGGAAAAACAAAAGAAATAAAAGGATCATATGGATCAGGTGATGTTGCAAATCAAATTGCAAACATAATGCTTGAGCAACGAAAAATAGCAGCTACACCTGCAGCGGAAAGAACTCCTGCTCAGCTTGAAAAATTAAAAACTAATGTAGCTAAAATTAAAGCTTTGAAAGCTCAGCCTTCGACTAAAAAAGCTAAAAAAAGCGATAAAGAAATTGATATTTTTCACGGAGGAGAAATTAAAACAATTAAAGATATAGACGGCTCTGTTTACTTTTCAGAAAGCAAAGAGCAAGCTGAAGAATATGCTAAAGGCAACCAAGGGGCGGTAAGTAAATTTAAAATAAAAGAATCAGAAGTAGCTAGCGAAGCTGAGGTCTTTGAAGTAATAAGAGAACTTGGTATACAGCCGAAAATTAAAGATTGGTCTGTAGATGATTCTAGGTTGTACGAATTAATAGACAATAGATTTGAAAATTCTTTTACTCAAAGTGATTTAAGTAAACTAAACAATGCTCTTAGTAATAAAGGCATTAAAGCATCCAGGTTTACTGACTCAGATTTAAAAACCGGTAGAGATACTGAAAACATTGTAGTATTTGATAAAACAATGTTAGAAACAAATATAGATTCAAAGCTTGAACAAGTAAAAAAGTTAGAGAGCGAAAGCAAAGAATTAGCTAAAAAGTTTAACAAAGATGTAATTAAAAGCTCTAAACAAACTAGGCTTGAAAATGAAATTTTAGAAGAACTTAAAGATCCTATAGGTAAATTAGTTACCAGCAGGACAAAAGCTTTATTTGATCCTATCGCTGTTGACGCTAGAGGTGGAGTTACTAGAGAAAAGTTTCAAGACTCTATGAGGTCAGATTTAACAGCTATGATACTTAATGAATATAAACCAGGCACTCAGCCAATAGAAAAGTTTATAATAAATAGAGGGTATTTAAGAGCTAATAATTTAGCTGAAAGACTCGGTATCAAATCAGCAAAAGAGGGTATTGACAAAGGAATAGAAGCTGCTGAAAAAGTGGCTGCAGAAACTACATCTTCTACTGAAAAAGAACCTTCACCAGTTGTTTCTGAAAAAAGACTTATAGAACCTGTTAATAGGCTTATACAAGACGCTGAGCTTAAAGCTGAATTTATCAAAGAAGTAGAAGAAGCTACTAAAGACTTAGATCCAGATCAGGTTAATTATAAAACATTAATAGACAAAGCTCCTGAGCTAACTAAAAAAGTATTTGGTGAAGTTACAAAAGTAAATAAAAAAGGTGAAACCGTAACAGATGCACCAAAAACTAAAAAACTTCAACAACAATTTATAAGAAACAACGCTTCTGTTTTATATAAGCTTTTACCTGAAGGAGCAAGAAAGCAAGCTACAGGATTAAAAACAGCTACAGGTATACAGCGTAGTATTTTAGATAACTTTTATGAAAAAGGCGAGCGAGCTGATATGATAGAAGGAACAGCGGCGGGATTGAATGCGCAAGTTAAAAAACCTTACAATGAAACTGCTTTTTTAGAACTTTTTGGAGCAAATAAAAATCAAACCCAAAATAGAAATCAACAAACAGCAATTAACGCTCTTATGAAAGAAATCGGGAAAGCTATGACTAATAGGACTTACCGTAAAGCTTTAGAGAACTCTGAAGTAAGCATGAATACAATACAAAAAATTGCTGATGGTAAATCCGTAGATATGGCTTCAATGGATATAGCTAGGCTAGGTTTAACTAGGTTAAAAATGGAAGAAAAAGATCTTGCTACTTTTTCTCAAGCTGTTTCAAATGTAATGAGATATGCGCCTAATTATTTTCCTGAGTTTAATGAAATTTTAAATGAAGCTAGAAAAGAGGGTAGTGCTTACTTACGCGAAGTAGCTGAAGCAAATATTATTACCGAAGGTATGTGGACAAAACTTTCTAAAGAATTAGACATAGATTACCCTGGATATGATGGGTTAACTAGTCAGTCTGAATTACCAGAACTTAAGAAAGCTGTAAAAACTTTTTTAAGTGTGGTACCACCTCTAAAAGGAGCTCACCCTTCTATACAAATAGCGGTTACCCAAGGAGCAGGAGCCGAAGCAAAGTTAAAAATAGACGGCAAATACATTAACCGTAAAAACACAAGTACAAACACTAGGCAGGATTTATTAGAAACCGTATTTAAAAATGAAAGCGGACCCGTTTCTTTTAATAAAAATAAATCTTTTGAAAAAGACTACCCATACGCATATATACGTCATGTAGGGAAAGGAGATATAAATAAAGCTAATCCCTATGGTAATGGATTTAACGGGAAGCTAGAAAATAAAATTGTACAGTTAAAGAAAAAATACAAAAATAACACCAGTGATGCTAATTTTAGACAAGAGTTAGTGGACTATATGCGCATGGAACAAACTCACCCTGATCTTAGGGATAACCCGAGTGGCTATGAACTTACTATGCAAAGCAATAATCAACTCCTTAAGGATATATATATAGGGCTTGCAAAAGCACATAGAGAAGGCAGTATATCTACTAAAGGTTTAGCTAGCTTACTCAGAATGCAGACTAATCATACTAGAGGTATATTTAAAGCGCTGATACCGTTTGAAAGTGTATCTATGGGTAATATTAAAAGATTTGCAAAAGGAAAAAAGCAAAACACTTTTAATGAACACATGATAGGTTTAGCTGGTTACAATATTGACTTTATGTCTTTAATTTCAAAACCAGATATTTCTGTGGAAAAATTAAACAATTCTATTGAAGAACTAGTTGATAATTTAAAGCAAGCTGTTGTAGATAAACCTACTCAAGTTGTAAAAGATAGTAAAAGATATGGAGGCTCTGCTATTAGGAATTTTGAAAATAGAGCTTTTAACACATTTTTAAGATCAAATAGTTTAAACAACTCTTTAATCATATCAGGTAAATATGAGGGCTATACTCAAGGAGAAGCTTTATATGATAAATTAGGACCAGAAGGTATTCAAAAAGCTTTAAGCAAAGTGCCTTTGAAAAAAAGAGGAAAGCGCTGGGGAGAAATAAATGATCAAATTACTAAAATTATTAATTCTAAAACATTAGCATCTGAAAATATTGCTGCTGATTTTAATAAAATAGTTACAAAAGTAACAGGCGTTAAAGAAGACATATCTGATATTGCAGCTAAGCAAGCGGCTGGTAGCAAAGGAAAATACAAGTTGTTTGTATCAGCGTCTGCTGATGATTTTGTGGGCTTAATGAACTATAACGCAGGTAAAGGAAAGGAAGGTGACGCGCATCAAAAATTCTTTAAAGAAAACCTATACGATCCATACGCGGAAGCTTACAGAGGTATAAACTCTGACAATGTTCGAATGTCTAAGCAATTTAAAGATATTAAAAATCACATAGAAACAAATTCGCCTAGCTTTAATCTTAGGAAAAAAATTGAAGGAAGCGAATTTACTTTTGAACAAGCCTTAAGAGTAGCCATATGGGACAGTCAAGGTATAGAAGTGCCAGGAATAAATAAAGCAGACTTAAAAGTTTTAAAAGAAGCTGTAAATAAAAGTGTAGAATTAAGCGTTCTTAAATTAAATTTAAAAAGAATTGCGGGAGGAGAATACGCTATGCCTGGTAAAAATTGGTATGCTGGGGATATTTCTTCAGACTTAAGACTAGGGCTTAACACAACTTTGAGGTCTAAAAGACTGGCTCAGTGGAAAGAAAATGTAGATACTATGTTTACCCCTGAAGTAATGAATAAGCTAGAAGCAGCTCACGGTACACCTTATAGAAAAGCACTTGAAGGAATGTTAGACGCTATGTATACCGGTAAAACTAGAAGAAGTTCTAAAAGTAGTCTAGAAGGTAGAACATTGAATTACTTAAATAATTCTGTAGGTACTATTATGTTTTTAAATCAAAGGTCTGCAACTCTGCAAATGTTATCAGCAACAAACTATATTAATTGGAGTGATAACAATCCTATAAAAGCAGGTCAAGCGTTAGCTAATGTTCCTCAGTTTGCAAAAGATTTTAAAACTTTATTTAATTCTGACTGGGCAAAATCAAGAAGAGAAGGTTTACGTATAAATGTAACAGAATCAGAAATTGCGGATGCCGTAACCGGGTCTGAAAATACACCTAAAAGTATTGTTTCTCTTTTGCTTAAAAAAGGATTTTTACCTACGCAAATAGCAGATGCAACTGCTACGGCTTTAGGGGGAGCATCTTTATATCGTAACAGAATAAAAACATACGAAAAACAGGGTTTTGAAACTAAAGAGGCTGAAAATAAAGCTATGCAAGATTGGATTGAAATATCTGAAACAAATCAGCAGTCTTCTAGACCGGATAAAGTAAGTATGCAACAACGAAGCGATTTAGGTAAACTAGTTTTAGCTTTTGCCAACACACCTATGCAATACACTAGAGAGACTAAAAAAGCTATATTAGATCTTAAAAACAACAGAGGAGATAAGAAAACAAATTTAAGTAAAATTGCTTATTATACATTTGTTCAATCAGCTATATTTTCTTCATTACAGTCTGCTATATTTAAAATGGCGTGGTCTGATGACGAAGAGGATAAAAAGTTTTTAGAAAACAAAGCTCCTAAAATAATAAACAGTATGGCTGATGGTTTTCTTAGAGGAATGGGCTATGGAGGAGGAATTGTAACCATGCTTAAAAATGTAGGACTAGAGGTTAAAAAGCAATCTGAATACAAAGGAAGAGGTAAAATGGAAAACGCTGCTTGGAAACTCCTTGACATTTCTCCACCAATATCTTCTAAAGTAAGTAAGATCAGGTATGCTTTTAAAGAAATAGATAGAGCCGGAGGTTTTGAAAAAGCAAAAAAACTACCTTTATCTTTAGATAACCCTCTTGTAAAGTCAGCGGCAAGCATGACAGAAGGAGTGGGTAATGTTCCAACAGCTAGGTTATTAAATAAAGTCCAAAGCTTAGCAGAAGTAGCTTCCGCTCAAAGAAAATGGTATGAAAAGTTAGCTTTGTTAAGTGGTTGGAAAAGTTGGGAAATTGATCCTGAAAAAACATATAAAGAAAAAAAGAAAAAAACAACTAGTAAAGGAAGAAAAATTTACGAAAGAAAAACTTACGAAAGAAAAACGTATAAATAGTATAATAATGATTAAAGGAAAAATAAAAATGAGCACCATACTCAAAACTTCCTTAAATAAAAAAACGCCCCTAATTAATTTAGAGGCGTTTTTTAATTGTGTATAGCATATTAGCCATCACAAGCTAAACAATCTTCATTCATAGCGTTAGCTGCAATATCTCCACGTAAAACACTTTCAGTTCTAGTGTAATATAAAGTCTTAACACCTTTTTTCCAAGCATCGAAATGAACTTTGTTCAACCACTTTGGAGTGGCTTCAGATGGGAAAGCTAAGTTTAAGCTTACAGCTTGATCTATGTACTGTTGACGTATTCCAGCCTGATTAACTAACTCTAGTTGATTGATCTCCTTAAACGTCTTAAAAACGTCTTTAACAAGCA
>Ga0222717_10000831_pt1 | contig 26141 bp, 18 predicted proteins | sample C33_18DmetaG_FD_165053 | JGI IMG/M metagenome (GOLD analysis project Ga0222717, IMG submission 165053) | Estuarine water microbial communities from San Francisco Bay, California, United States - C33_18D | ecosystem: Environmental > Aquatic > Marine > Unclassified | place: USA: California... | reverse complement strand
CCTGATGCTCGCGCTTGGAGAATTACAAAAATCCATGGGCCCCGACCAACGGGTATCTGCCAATGGTGCAATCCTCGCTGAGGGCAGTGTAAAACACCCGCATTGGACTGGTGTTTGGGACTCATGGAAAGCTGGTGGATCTAGTGCCTCTGGAAATGATGATAAGAGTGAGCACCGCACCATCGATGGAGAGTCAAACAGCGGCATGCATCCCACCTATGAGGAAAACCGCAAAGACCACTTCCGATCGTGGCTCGTCTCGTTAGACTCAGAGGAGGTTGCCACAGTCTCCACTGCAAAGGATCTTACCCTTAATGGCATCGTCAAGCCGGTCAATGGCACGGACGCCGTGCAACTTGTCGGAGAGGGATCGCTCGGACCGGATAGCCTTCCTCAGGATTACATCAGTGCACGCCTATTGAATGTTAAATCTAATAACACATCGAAGGGTCGGTATGCATGGTGGGTCGGTGACGAAAGTCAGAAAGCCAGAATCATGGACGATCCTTATCAATCGTCTGCACCTGCGGCATCGCTAGCAGAAAAAATATTCCGCCATCAGGCACCTGGTTCGACAGGCATAAGCACCATTGAGGGGTTTGCAACTTTGACCGATACACAGCAAGAGCAACTTAATGCCTTGGTTTCGCGCCAAACACTCGACTTGGTTAATGGAGTGACTGGAGAACCTGCAGAAAATTTCCACCACATCACACCATTTTCTTATTCGGTTCTCGCCGACGTCCGCGAAGGTGGATTGAAGCGTGACCTAACTACGCTACTGGAGCGGCCTCTCACACGCGCAGACATGTACACTGGCTTCAATGATAATTTCACCTCAAACGCCAAGAATTTCATTCTCTACAAATTTTCCACTAAAGACTCATGGGCGAATGATGGCCAGCATGAGGAGATGGTTCCCATTCATGATATCGCGGCATACTACCAGCTATATGACGGTAATAGGCAAACGAAGGAATCCATCTTCACTCTCAAACCCCGCGGCACCATCTATAGTTCAAATCTAGTGAGTAACGGATTTCAAATTAAAAGTCCTGATTACGGAACCGCCGCTAATGATCCCGCGGCTTTTTTGAGAAACTATGCAAGCCTATACAGCAATCCTGTGCCGATCAGGATACAATTTCAACTGAGTCTCTCGGCAGAACCTATTGTTCCAAAACCCACCGATCCTAATGCGGATTCTCACAAATTACAAATCGGTCTCACTCCCTCATTAACCTTTTGGAATCCGACTAACCTGCCACTTGTACTGAACTTCGGCAACCCCGAGATGTATTCCTACATGCTACGCGTAATGAATTTTGCCCTAACAATCCAATGTGTCAAAAATGGCGTAGCCAACGGAAACACAGGCAAGATGGATCTGCGTGGTGCTGCAGGCAGAGGTAATGTTTCTAGCGGCGGAGGTAAGGAAAACATCTTCAGCATGTATTTGTCTGGCAGGAAACCCGTTATCTTTGAGCCAGGAGAAACCAAGGTCTTTTCATTTCCTTACAACGCTAACATGCAATATGAAAAAAACCGCGGAGAAAATTATGATCCAAAGCACGAGGCGCAACTTGGCTGGGATGCATCAGTATTTTTAACTTCATCAGGCACAAATAATCGCGTCAATATGAAGTTCAAAAAAACAGATAAGATTTCAGTCAAAGTCAAATCTGACGCCACTCCGTATAACGGCGCAGCATTTCAGATTTTCATGATTCAAAAGAGTCGACAGAACCGCGGCAGCTCAGGTGCTTGGGATTACCGACACTATCAAATCAAAAGCCGCTTTGGAGATCCCCGCACTAATACGGGGTTCAACTCTGCACTTCTTAGTCGAGGCTTCCCTGGCGGAGCCAATCAGTTTACCACAACACCACGCACTGGAAGTTCGATCATTAACGCGTCCGAGGCTCGGACCAAGCAGGCCATTCCGTTTCTTTACGTAAGTGTAATGGCTGGATCAGAAACACACGAAAGCACAGGTGCCACGGTCTTTGCTGGAAGAAAGTTCCCAAGCCGTCCCTTCCTACACTCCTCTGCTATTACTCCCCAGTTCATCGATCAAAACAGCAAGGCCTCAACTTATCACCACGGTTGGAACTGGTGGGTTGATGAAGTAAACAGTGTCTTTGAAGCACCAGTGCAAACGAGCCCAGATAACCAAGGTTACTACGGTGGTGGTTACGGAATTGGCTCAGGCTCTACCCATGTCGTCCAACAAGAAATTCCTGTTGTGCCGCCTATGTCCATCGCCGCACTGAGCCACGCCCACTTGGGCGGCTATAGCCTTGCCTATAAATCTCCATCCCCGGGTTACGCAGGGGTTGTTGCCCCCCAGAATGATGCAAACCAAAGTTACCAGCTTCTTTCCGCTACCGGTACCGGCGGGCTTTTCCCCCATGTCCTGCAAGCCATCGGCAATTCCTACGCTCACCCTTACATACCAGCAAATAAGGCCTATAAATCAACTAGCCGAAAATATACACAAGCTGGTGGCAATAAGTCTGTCACCATTGCAGATCACTCTTACCTAGCTAACAAGGCACTCTGGGACGATTTCTTTTTCTCATCCATATCACCGGCGCCATCCAATGCCAAGGTGTTTGGCACTGGCGGTACCACCACCGCCAAGAAACGTGCCGATGATTTCTTCTTCAGCGACAACTCCCCACTGCCCAATCGCCGTATCCAGCCCTATACGAAGAACCTCGACAAAAATAAACTCGGCGCCCTATTTGCTAAATCCGAAGATTTTACAGATGGACTGGGCGACAAGATTGCGGCCTATCTCATGGTTGAAGGAGCACTTAACGTTAACTGCACATCGGTAAAAGCCTGGAAAATTTTCTTTTCCAGCCTCAAAGGAAAAAAGGTTGCCTACCTCGATAAAGACTCAGCCGTGGGCGGCGGTGTCAATCTCCAAGAAAAAGAGGCCAGTGGCACACCTGTTGCCTCGTTTACACTCCCAAACGGCAAGCCTTATGTTGGAAGTTCCAACGATCCGTCAGACAGCGATCAGTGGGTAGGCTGGCGCGACCTGACCAACACTGAAATAGAGGAACTTGCAGTGGCCATGGTGAAGCAAGTCAGGCTGCGTGGACCATTTCTATCGCTTTCCGAATTTGTGAATCGCCGGCTCGACTCCAGCAACAAAAATCTCGCTCTCAAAGGCGCACTTCAAGCGGCGCTTGACGACGATGACGTATCTATCAATGAAGGCTTTCGCAGCGCAAAACGTAGCTTTGGTGTCTCGGAAAAAATTGGCATGAACCCTGATTTCCCTGAAGCTCTAGACGGCCCCATCGCATACGGCAGCGCCGCTTATATCGATCAAGCCGACATCCTGCGCGGCTTCGCCAGTCAACTCACACCACGCGGTGATACCTTTGTGATCCGCACCTACGGAGACTCGCTAGATTCTAATGGTGATGTAAAAGCACGTGCTTGGTGTGAAGCGGTAGTACAAAGGGTTCCAGAATACCTAGATAGCCAAGATGATGCTCATGTCAAGCAGGCTGACTTACGGTCCTCAGCCAATAAATCCTTTGGCCGCCAACTACGTATAGTGAGTTTCCGCTGGATTAATCCATCGGAAGTGTAATGTTTTGCATCCCCGAATTCTCCTTGTTTTATCTACTGCCTCCTCGCAGATTCTCATGACTATTTCCTCTACCACAACCTTGTTACTGTTCGTTGGATGGGCCCTCTCCCTGTTACCGTGCTCTGCCCAGAATGCCGACAAAGTTAGCCTGCAGTTTCTATCCTTTCCGAAATCTATCACACCCGAACCGGTTGAATTAGTTATTGGAAAAAATAAGTCGATCACTGTCGAAATTCCCTCCAACGAACTTTCCCCTGTCTACAAGGTCAAACGCCAAAGCCAATGGAGCGTCGGCGAGTCCACAACCGATGAAGAAAGCAAGCCGCTATTCAAGATCTTTGGCCAGGGCAAGGTACTGAATTCCCCCAAACAACTGATTCTACTAGTTAGAAAAGGCAAGAAAAATTCAGACGGATTCGATGTTCTAGTTATTGATAATCGAATTGCCCATTTCGGAGGAGGTAAGTTTCTATTTATGAACGCCGCCCAAGTTGATATCGCCGGTATAGTAGGCAATGAGAAATTTGCCATTCAACCAAGTAAACATGCGATCATCAAACCCGAACCCGACAAGAACAACAGAAGGGTTTGTCACACCTTGCTTTACTACCGCAAAGGGAGAGAAACCAAGCCGTTCTTAAGTTCCAAATGGCCACTGAGTGGTGATGCAAGAGGCCTGATTTTTTTCTATCATGACCCACGCAGCAAACAACTACGCCTCCATTCCATACGAGATTTCCTTCCAAAAAACGGATGAAAACCATAGGCAAAATTTTAGCAGGAAAGATTAATACCTATCCTGGAGTTGCCAGTCACCCTCTCCTCCCTTGAGCAATTCCATCATAGGGAAAAGCACCCAGTAATAGTCGACCGAGTCAAATTAGATAAAGCCAGTGCGTGTAATGGTTTCGTCATCCAGAAGTGCTATTACATTTTGCAAAACCTCATTCATGAGGGCTGAAGTGGCTACTACACCAGAGGGCTATCCTTACCGGGCGAGCTGGTAGGGCGGATTGGCCTCAATTCGCCCCACCAAAAAGCCCCCAACGTAAACAGCGGAGGCTTTGATGATTTGGTATTTCAAGTTTAGAACTTAATAACGATAATGATCTGGCTGGAAAGGCCCTTCGACGGGAACGCTAATATAGTTAGCCTGCTCCTGGGTTAGCGTATTGTGCTTACAACCGATTTTCTCGAGGTGAAGCCGACGCCCTCCAAGGTCAAAGGTAAGAGAAAATATCTCTACACTTACCTCCACTTCCGCAGGGGAACTAAAGCGATCCCGTTTTATGAATCCACTTGGCGCTATAGCGATAAAGCACGCTGTATGGTCTTCCTCTATCACGATTCACACACCAACCAGCTCCGTATCCATACAATACGAGACTATATCCAATGAGGCCAGCAGGTGAACGCACTATTCTGATGCAAATCGCCCCCCACCCCCCCAAGGGAGCTGGTTGTTATGATTAGTTCCGTAATTAAGTTTGACAGGGAGTTCAGCAGGTGCTCATTATGTAGTTACATTGTGTGTCGTGATGACACTCATGTATTATCCTTATACCAAGCCCATGACATTGTCTCCACACACTCGATCCTTTACCAAGTCAACAGCTCGCCACTCGCCAGGCTTTGCCCTCATTGCGACCATTTCAGTGATGGTATTGCTCGTTCTTATTGCCCTGGCAATGCTCAGCATGAGCACCATCGAACTACGCTCCAACCAGAAGGACAAAGCAATGGCCGAAGCTCAAGCGAATGCACGCATGGCCCTGATGCTCGCGCTTGGAGAATTACAAAAATCCATGGGCCCCGACCAACGGGTATCTGCCAATGGTGCAATCCTCGCTGAGGGCAGTGTAAAACACCCGCATTGGACTGGTGTTTGGGACTCATGGCGGGCTGATGGTGATCCCGCAGGGAACGATCAAGCAAGCCAGCACTCGACGATCGATGATCCCGAGCAAGGAATCCACCCCAGCTATGAAGCCAATCGTAAAGATCATTTCCAATCATGGTTGGTATCGCTCAATCAGGATGATCTTCTGGATACAAATGCTAATCCCCTCGTTACTTTACCCCTCCGCCTTGCTCTCGATGGCATGCGTACCCCAACCAGCGATGATACTGCAATCCGACTCGTTGGAGAAGGCGCTCTCGGCAATGATCCGAGCAATAAGAAAGATTACATCAGTGCCCGCCTGCTTTCAGTTGCCGATCAAGATGATCCCGAAAAAGTTTCTGGGCGCTATGGTTGGTGGATTGGCGATGAGAGCCAGAAGGCTAACATCATGGACGATTCTTATCAGGACTATAGGAGGCTGAGCCTAGCTGATCGTTTGTTTCGACAACAAGCACCAGCTTCACCAGGCAAATCAATTATCAGTGGCCTGGAAGACCTTAAAGATGAAACACGCCTATCTGGATTACCATCGCGCAGAACACTAACACTGGTTGAAGGGATAACGGATGCAGTGATGCCACAGTTTCATGACATCACTACCTCCTCATATGGAGTTCTGGCCGATGTTCGGGAAGGAGGTCTCAAGCGTGATCTCTCGACTATACTGGAGAGAACTATCGATCCCGGAGAGGTTTATAACCTCACCACCAGACCAGACACGGAATTCCAATGGGCCACCTCGTTAAAATCCGATGGTGAGGATTTCTTACTCTACAGCTTTGATAATATGGTCAACAGCATCGTGGGAAACAAAACAGCCCAAGCCAGCGTCCCTATCCAAGACCTTGCCTCCTATTACCAACTCTATAACAGCTATCGAGCAGATGGCGCAGGAGGCATTCAGTATTCATCCCGTGATTCGTCTCCGTCTAACAATCATCTTCCAAACGGTATCATGGTGAGTAACGCGGATTACGGTGAGACCCGATCCGATTACGGCAACTATCTCCGCCAGCACACTGCCCTGTATCGCAACCCAGTACCGGTGAAAATAGAAATGGTTCTCAGCTATGTCACGGAACCCATCTTTCCAATACCGACTGACCCGAATGAGGACAAATACAAACTCAGAATCGGTGTGTCCCCAGCCATCACACTTTGGAACCCTAACAATGTCCCCATGGTTCTGAATACCGGAAATCCTGACCGCGCATCGATCATGATACGTGAAACACCTATTCCTTTGAGAGTCAGATTCAAAAAGTCTGCTAGCCGTGGTGGCCCTACCACTGAACAGCACGAGCGCGATTTCAGATTCGTAACCAGCGGACAACAAGGCGAACTCTACACACTGTTTATTTCAGGAAAATACCCAGCCGTATTTCAACCAGGAGAAAGCAAGGTCTTTGCATTGCAGTATGCCTCTGGAACCAATGCCAATACTGCATCAAACTATGTAGATTTTGCACTCCGAGGCCGTATCGGAGGGAGATACGGGGAGCAATTTGTAGACGAATTAGAATTGGTTCCCGGCTGGAACCCCGAAAAATTCATCAGACCATCAACCAAGCAGGGAGGAAGTAGAGGTGGAGAGGAAACCGTACTCACCTTCAGTGATAACGACTACATTTCCGCTTCGATCCTTGGGGGCTCATACAACTCCTTTGAAGTGGATTTCGCTCAGAAATCCAGACACGGAAGAAATGCCCCAGGAGTTATGTGGCATTATCGCAGCTTTAGTATCAAGAGTCGTTTTAACCGGAGCAGAAACGGCGGACAGTATAAGAACGACTTTGTCTACCAAGGTTTCCCTAACACCGGATCCGGCATCTCAAACCGCAATCCAAGAGAAATCCAAATCCCCGCCAGAAGTGCTGAAAAGCTGGTCACCGCAATGCAGTCCCCCTTGAACCCTAGAGATGACCTGCCTCAGTCCTTTTTCTACTACAGCATCAAGGCCGCAACCGAAACGCACGAGTCGCAAAACGTAGCCCCCATTTTGGGAGGATCAGGTCGAAGGTTCCCAAGCCGACCATTTACTCACTCGACAGCAATGGCTCCTGTAGTACTCGACAGCACTGACCCTAACTCGCTCTACAACTACGGCTGGAACTGGTTCTTTTTGCCGTTGGACAACCTCCTCGATGCCCCAATCTCTATATCTAGGGGAAATCACGGATATTATGGTGGTGGATACACGGCTGAAAACGGTACCACCCACAACGTGCAGCAGCATTTGCCTCTGACACCTCCCATCTCTATCGCCTCATTGAGTCACGCACACTTGGGTGGATTCAGCTTGGCCACAGAGGCTGCTGCTCCCGGTTACTGGGGACTCAGAGACCCTTGGAATCGAGAATCTTTCCAACGGGTCACGGCCATTGGTTATGATGGACTCGCACCTCATACGCTGCAAGCAATCGGCAACTCATACGCCCACCCCAACATCCCGAAAGACAAGGCGGTGCACACATGGGATCGATACTACACCGATCAAGGTGGTGGACCGCGCAAAACGGTGGAACCATTTGCTGATCATTCCTATCTCGCGAACAAGGCTCTCTGGGATGAATTCTTCTTTTCTTCCATCACTCCTAAACCTAAAGATGTAAAAGTCTTTTCTGGTGAAATGACAGCACAAGAGGCGGCACGTAAATTCTTCCTTGAGGAAGAGCCGCTGCCCAACCCTAGGGTCATTCCATACAACCTGAATTTGAACGAAGAGAAGCTGGATAAACTTCTCGCTTCCTATGCTCAGTATAAAAATGGATATGCGGACAAGGTCTCCAGTCATCTCATGGTGGAAGGTCCATTCAATATCAACTCAACCTCTGTGACCGCTTGGAAGGCCCTATTCTCAAGCCTAAAAGGAAAACAGGTGTCCTATCTCGACAAAGATTTTTCACTGGGCGGAGGCGTGTTTCTTGATTTTGTGGATCCCGAGGGCGTGCCTGTTGCTGGAGGACCCCTCCCCAATGGCAAGTCATACAAGGACAGTTCGTCTGACCCCAGCGATCCTGAGCAATGGTCAGGGTGGCGCGAGCTAACCGATACGGAAATCACCGAACTCTCAGAAGCCATAGTGGCGCAAGTTAAACTGCGAGGTCCATTCCTTTCTCTATCTGAATTCATCAATAGGCGCCTTGATAATAGCGATTCAGACCTTTCACTTAAGGGTGCGCTTCAAGCTGCAATAGATGATCCGAAAGTTTCCATTAACAAAGGATTTCGTGATGCCAAACGAAAGTTTACCGATCGTGAGACCTCATTTGTTTCTGCAGAATTCCCCGAAGCTATGAAGGGACCCGTCGCATACGGCAGTTCTGCTTATGTGGATCAGGCTGATATGCTGAGAAATTTCCCAGCACAACTTACACCACGGGGAGACACCTTTGTAATTCGAACCTATGGTGATTCACTCGATACCAATGGCAATATTAAGGCACGTGCATGGTGCGAGGCTGTTGTCCAGAGGACTCCCGAATATCTTGATCCTTCGGATGAGTCACACCTCAAGCAATCGCAGCTCACTTCAAGTTCAAACAAAACTTTCGGACGTAAATTTACGATCGTGAGGTTCAGCTGGTTGAATGGATCGGAAATTTAGTTTCATTCCTGTGTTTTCTCTCTTTAATCTGGTCATGGACAACAATCGCATTCACCTCATCATGTTTTCTATCGCATGCATGTTGGTCATCGGGGCTGAGGCTCAGGATAAAGTATCGATTCAATTCCTGGCATTCCCTAAACAGATTCAACCTGAACCTGTCGAGTTACTCATTGGTGAGGGGAAAACAATCGAGATTGAAACGCCGGGAAACGAGCTCTCGATGGTTTATAAAGTGCCCCGACTTGGTTCCATCGTGGTTGGCAAAACGACGCAAAATGCAGAAGGTGAGCCGATTTTTGAGGTTTACGGAAAAGCCAAATTCATCTCTGCCTCCAAGCAGATCATTCTATTGATGCGCAAAGGCAAAAAAAATAGTGCCGGATTTGAAATTCTTCCTCTTAACGGGGATTTGGCAAATTTTGCAGGCGGCAGCTACTTTTTTATTAACGCATCTAAATTGAACATTGCAGGAGTAATAGGTGGCAAAAAATTTGTTCTAAAACCAGGCAAGCGACAACTCATTCAGGCTACCCCCGATCTTAAAGGAGGCATCTGCCAAGTTACACTCGCTTATCAACGTCAGGACAAGTGGAAAAAATTCTACGACACCCGTTGGCCTGCCAATAAGAAATACAGATCCTTGATATTTTTTCATCAAGACCCGACGAGCGGACGTCTGGGAGTTGCCCCGATTATGGACATACTTCCTTAAGTATCATTTTTTGATCCCTAACAGAAACAATCACTACTCAAACTCATCTTAAAGCTATGAACCGATTTATTTCCTACTCGCTGCCATGCTTGGTGTGCGTGGTCGCGGCAGCGTTCACCCTATCGCTCAATCAAGCTTTAGCAGAAAGAATTTTTTACGAAAGTTTTGAAAACCCGAACGATCCGTCTGGCAGCTCCGACCCAGTTGGCTGGACCGCCCCAGGCCATCCGGGCTACTTCCGTATTGCCAATGAGACTGGTCAAGCCTGGTCAACCCCCTACGGCGAACAGGGCATTTCGACTTATTCCAATGGCGTGGCGACGAAGACCCTAACTTACCTTGATACAGAACCGGGAGTCTACACTTTAACCTTCAATATCTCGAGCTCCGCCAGCATTGGTGAATACAAAGCCGAGTTATGGGTGAAACATCCCTTCTTTCCTAATGATATTCTTGTTGGCTCCACTATAGGAGACACGGACGGCAGCAAGGACATGTCGTTCACCGATAGCATTGTCTGGACACTTGATCCTTCGTATGCTGGCGCTGAACTTGAAGTAAGACTAGGACAGGACCCGAACCGCGGCAATTGGCGCAATACACCGGTATGGGATAACGTGGAACTAGACTTCACCCCTGATAATGATACCTCACCCCCTACGCTCACAGACATCACCGATGACCGTGTGGGAGGTTCAGTTGCTCCCGGATCACCTGTGACTTACACGGTCAGATTTAGCGAAGACATCAATGCTTCTACAATCAGCACCGCCGATTTTTATAATCAGGCGGGAGCTCCTGTAACGATTGATTCAGTCACAGAGACAGCCCCAACATCCGGTGTTTTCACTGTTCAGGTAACACCAACTGGTGGTGGAACTCTGCGTCTTGGCATCCAGCAAACATCGGTCATTGAGGATATTGAAGGTAACGAATTAGATACCTCCTTCCTGCTCGACATCACAGATGACACCACCATCTTTGTAGAGGGCACCTTACCCATTCTCGCTCCCATCGATATCGCTGATGATAAGAACGGTGTGCCAATTGCCGTCAACACACTTGTGACCTATACCCTGAACTTCAGCAAAGACATGGACGCATCCACAGTTGCAGCTGCGGACTTTGGAAACGCTGGCACGGCCACTGTCACCATCGGGTCCGTCACAGAAACTTCACCAACATCTGGTGTGTTCACAGTCCAGGTCACACCAACGACTGGTGGAACTCTTCAATTCAGAGTCAATGCTTCTGCAGATCTACAAGATACGGATAGCAATGCATTGGATACTGGCTCAGCCATTGAAGACGATACGACGATAACTGTGGACAATACGGCACCGACTCTGGCGAGTGCAGACATCATCGATGCGGACAATGAAGGAAATCCAGTGGCAGCTAATACCACCGTGCAATTTACGGTGATTTTCAGCGAGGACATAGACGCATCCACTGTAACGACCGCAGATTTTGGCAACGCGGGCAGTTCAACGATAAGCATCAGCGATATCTCTGAACCCTCGGCCGGTGTCTTTACGGTTGATGTGACACCAACTAGTGTTGGCACCTTACAATTAAGGGTCAACGCATCGGCTATCATCACCGATGCCTTGGGTAATAACTTAAATACCACATCCGCGATCCTCGATGACACGACCATCACGGTTAACGGGACCATATCAAATCCATATGAAACTTGGTCCGAAGGTGAAACCTTCGCTGATGATACCAACGAAGACGGTATAAGCAATGGCATGGCTTGGGCTCTGGGTGCGGCAACCGTGAATACAGTGGCTGCGGACCTGCTGCCGACCTATGATTACACAACCGACCCCGCTTACGTGATTTGCACCTTCCGCCGCGCTGACGAAGCCAACGACCATTCTGACACCACGATGATTGTGCAATACGGAACAACCCTAGCCTCTGCTGGCTGGACAACTGCCGTGCACGACGGCAGTGACGTCATCATCACAGAGACCAACAACCACTATTCAACCTCTCCCGGCATTGACAGGGTAGTGGTGAAACTCAAGCGCTCCACATTGGGCGCAGGAGGCAAGCTCTTCGCCCGTTTGCTGGTCGAACAAGCACCGTAGTAGGGCGAATAATCCTCAGGGTATTTCCGGCAGGGCGGATTGGCTTCAATCCGCCGCCGCGTGAAGTGATGTCATTTGGAGGAAAAACCGCTAACGCGTGGTTGGTCGTCATTTTACGCCGGGGGTAGGTTTGAGTGAGAACCACGGTTCGGTCTATCCCGGCAGATTAAGCCAATCCGCCCTACCAAAAACTAATCCGCCCTACCAAAAAACCCCCGCTGCGATATGCACCGAGGGTCTTGTGTCTTCGATCTTTCGATCTCGGATCTTTAATAACGATAGTGATCTGGCTTGAAAGGTCCTTCGACGGGAACGCTAATATAGTCAGCCTGCTCCTGGGTCAGCGTAGTGAGCTTGCAACCGATTTTCTCGAGGTGAAGTCGGGCGACCTCTTCGTCCAGGTGCTTCGGCAGCACCTTCACCTCACCCGCCTTGTAGCTGTCCTTGTTTTTCCAGAGGTCGATCTGAGCGAGTGTCTGGTTGGCAAAGCTATTGGACATCACGAAGCTTGGATGCCCCGTGGCACATCCAAGGTTTACGAGACGTCCTTCAGCAAGCATGTAGAGGCTGTTCCCTGTTGGAAAAGTATATTTGTCCACCTGTGGTTTGATGTTGAGTTTGGTGACACCCGCAGCTTTGTCAAGCTGAGCCATCTGGATCTCATTATCGAAGTGGCCAATATTACACACGATCGCTTGATCCTTCATTTTCTCCATATGCTCGAATCGAATGATGTCGTAGTTCCCCGTAGTGGTAACGTAGATATCGCCCCAGCCAAGAGTATCTTCTACAGTCAGCACACGGTAGCCTTCCATGGCCGCCTGCAGTGCACATATAGGATCGACCTCGGTAACAACAACTTGCGCACCCTGCCCACGGAGGGCTTGAGCACAGCCTTTACCGACATCGCCGTAGCCACAGACTACAGCAACTTTCCCGGAAATCATCACATCCGTGGCACGCTTGATACCATCAACCAGTGACTCACGACAGCCGTAGAGATTATCAAATTTTGCCTTTGTCACAGAATCGTTCACGTTGATGGCTGGCACCAGAAGCTTACCGTTGTTGGCCATCTCATAAAGCCGGTGAACGCCTGTGGTGGTTTCTTCTGATACACCTTTCCACTCCTTGAGGATCTCACCGAAAATACCAGGATGCTCAAGAGCAATACTCTTGAGAAGATCTTTGATCACACCTTCCTCCTCGTTCGAAGCTGGCTCGTTCACCCAGTCGGACCCGTTTTCCATCTCGTAGCCTTTGTGCAATAGAAGAGTAGCGTCGCCACCATCGTCAACGATGAGTTCAGGTCCTTTGTCTCCGGGGAACTTCAGTGCCTGCCATGTGCACCACCAGAACTCCTTGAGGGTTTCACCCTTCCAAGCGAATACAGGAACTCCTGAATCAGCGATGGCTGCGGCTGCGTGATCTTGGGTGGAGAAGATGTTACATGATGCCCAACGGACATCGGCCCCGAGATCAACTAGCGTCTCGATGAGCACAGCTGTTTGGATTGTCATGTGGAGCGACCCCATGATGCGCACTCCTTGGAGCGGTTTTCCAGGACCATATTTGGCACGGGTCTGCATCAGACCCGGCATCTCATGCTCAGCGATGTCGATTTCCTTACGACCGAATTCGGCGAGGCTGATATCAGCGATCTTATAGTCGACAGTTGTTGGTTTCTCTAATGTTGTGTTCATTGTTTTTTATTGGTTTTTAGAGTTTAAAGAGCTGCTTTCAGCGCTTCGACTTTACTGGTTTCTTCCCATGGAAGCCCTGCATCTTCACGCCCAAAGTGTCCGTAGTTGGTGGTCTTGCCGTAGATGGGTCGCAGAAGGTCCAGCTGCGAGATGATGTCGGCTGGCTTGAACGAGAATACCTCGTTAACGGCTGCCTCGATATTAGTTTCATCGAATTCGGCTGTACCAAAAGTGTTGACGTTCACACTGACTGGGTGCGGGTGACCGATCGCGTAAGCAAGCTGCAGTTCGCACTCGTTAGCAAGCCCTGCTGCGACAATATTCTTGGCAACCCATCGGCACATATAGGCAGCTGAGCGGTCAACCTTAGACGGATCTTTTCCTGAAAAAGCACCACCACCGTGACGGCCCATGCCACCATAGGTGTCAACGATGATCTTCCTGCCAGTTAGTCCGGCATCGCCTTCTGGGCCGCCGATGACGAACAGCCCGGTCGGGTTGATGAGAATGTCGGTCTCTGGTGTGAGAAGGTCACCGGGGAGATGTTTCTCAATGAGGTCACATTTGAGCAACTCACGTATTTCAGGCGTGCTGATTTCCTTGGCGTGCATGGTGGAAATTACGACTGATGTGAATCGATTAGGTTTACCATCTACGTATTCGATACTAACTTGGGTCTTGGAGTCGGGCCGCAACCAGGTGTGCACGCGATCTTTACGCAGTTTAGTCATTTCCTGACCTAATACGTGCGAATAATGAATCGCTGCAGGCATGAGGGCGGCAGTGTCATTGGTCGCATATCCGAACATGATCCCCTGATCGCCTGCTCCCTGTTCGTCGGTTTCCTTGTCATTTGCGGCAGCGGCATCCACTCCCTGAGCGATATCAGGCGATTGCTGACCAAGCATGTTCATGAGAAACGCTCCTTTCTCGAATTTACAGGTGTATGAGTAGTCGGTCCCATCCGCATAATTCTCATCATACCCAATATCCTTGAGCGTGTTTTTGACCACAGTACCGTAATCAAACTTGGCATTCGTAGTGATTTCACCAGCTAGCCCTACAACATTGTCTTTAACAAAGGTCTCGCATGCGACGCGGCTGGAAGTATCCTGCTCAAGGCAAGCATCCAAAACAGCGTCTGATATCGTGTCACAAACTTTGTCTGGATGGCCTTCAGTAACTGACTCGGAAGAGAAAATAAATGTTTTGCTCATAAGATTAAAATATTGTATCAATAAATCGAGATACGTTGATGCGTCTAGATACTCCACATAATCATGTCGTCAATTCTTAAATCGCTAAAATTACTCTCCGATCCGACACGGATACGGATTTTGCTTCTCTTGGAAGCTGAATCTCTCAATGTCGCAGAGCTTCAGGAAATCTTGGGCATGGGGCAAAGCCGGATCAGCACCCAGCTATCACAGCTAAGGCAAGAGGGACTGGTGACAAGTGCTAGGTCTGGCAAAAACAATATCTACACGCTCGGCGCATCCGGCGCCTTAATGGAAGTAGCTCGCCAAGCGACCTCAGAAATTCAAGAGGTAAAAGCGGATATGCAGACATTGGAGCATATCCTCAGAAAGAGACGCGACCGCACCCGTACATATTTTGATGAACTGGCTGGCAAATTTGGTAAAAGCTACGTGCCCGGTCGTTCATGGAAGTCACTTGCCGAGGCCATGTTGAAAATCCTCAACTACGATGTAGTCGTCGATCTAGGCGCAGGTGAAGGCACGCTGGCGCAGCTGTTGGCACCGCGAGCAAAGCAGGTGATCGCGATTGATAATTCAATGAAGATGGTAGAGTTCGGTAAAAAACTGGCAGAAAACCACGGGCTAGGCAACCTAGAGTATCGACTGGGTGATATTGAGGCCCCACCCATTGATGACAACTCAGTGGATTTAGTCATTTTTTCTCAGGCACTGCATCATGCTGCACATCCTCAGAAATCTATTAGCGCAGCGCACCGAATACTTAAAAAAGGAGGCAAAGTCATTGTGTTAGATTTATTACAGCACAGTTACGAACAAGCACGTGAATTGTATGCCGATACATGGCTAGGATTTTCCGAAGTGGAGTTATTTGGCATGATGAAAAAGGCCAAGTTCAAGGATATTGAGACAACTATCGTCGATAAAGAATGCGAAGCTCCCCATTTTCAGACGCTGTTGGCCACAGCAACGAAATAGTCAGGTAATCATGATTATGAAAACTGCGTGGTTGTTTTTGACCCTGTTTGTCAATGCCTGTGCCCCAATGACAGATATTGTTGGCACCGCATCACCAGCCCAAATCCCCTCTCCCTTTGGAGTCGTCGAGCTACCAGCATCCATTCAAGCTCGAATCAAAACTCAATGTTTCAGCATTCATTACAATGGAGTGAGGATGCACTTGGTCGCATACGATGATCGTGACATGACCCTGAGAGTAGCTGATCAGCCAAATGGCCCAGGGTCTCGATGGATTACGGCGAGGGATGCAGCAGCGACCTATGGCGGGGTAGCCGCCATCAATGGTGGATTTTTCACCCCGGAGGGAAAGCCTCTCGGCTTGCTGATCGAAACAGGCACTCGGCGTGGGCATTTAAATAAATCGTCGCTAGGCACGGGTATTTACCTATCGTCCGCTGCTCGCTCAGCTATCATTCGACGTGAGTCATACCAAAAAGCAGACAGCAGCAAGAATCCCTACAACCTTCTCCAGTCAGGCCCCATGTTGGTAGATGGCATGAAACCTGTGAGTGGACTATCAAAGACCCAGCGCCGGCGACGGAGTTTTCTTGCTTGGGATGGCCACCATCATTGGGCGATCGGTATTACAGAGCCGTGTAGCCTTGATATGCTGGCAAATGCTCTTTCAACCGGATCATTATGCAACTTCAAGACCTTTGCTGCCCTCAACTTGGATGGAGGTAGGTCATCGGATTTATGGGTTGGATCACAGGTTTCCCAGAGAGGCCAAGACCACCATGGTTACTTTAACAAAGCGGTAAGAAACTATCTAGTGCTCACATTGCGAAAAAACAATCCATGATATTGATTTGCTTTTTCGAGTAACCACACACTCTAAAAAAAAGAATTCACGACCTGTATTGCTGCAGGATGTTTTTACCACTTGTAAGCGATCAGATCGCGGTGACGGGAACCATCATTTCCATATACCCACCCTGCGCAGGCGGGCGGACGTTGGAGAAATGAATGATCGATGCCTTACGCACATGGATACATCCAGCCTGACCTCCTAACAACCATCCGGCCAAGCAAGCAAAATCTGGATTGTGCCCGCAAATAGCGACCCTTCCAAAGTCCCCGTAAGCAGCAAGCTCTGATATCGCCTTTTCTGGCCCCATCCCACACGCGAGCCATGGCTCGATGACTGGCTTATCTGCACCGGACGACTGGCAGAAAACCTTCGCCGTTTCGCACGCCCGTGCATACGGGCTGGCAAGTGTAACATCCGGCACGAGATCATTTAGTTTGAGAAACTCCCCCACCCTGCGTGACTGATCGTGGCCCTTCGAAGTAAGGACTCGCGATGCATCATCTGTCGCAAAGCCCTCAGCCGTGGCATGCCGAATGATTAGCAGCTCCATCTCTATTTGGGATTAGGTTCGCGAAATATGACGATCAGCGATTGAGCAATCTACATCGTCATCCCTCCATCAGAGGCAATCACTTGGCCAGTGATGTAGCGCGCTTCCGCACTAGCAAGGAACAAAGTAAGCGCGGCAATATCAGAAACAGCACCCATTTCCTTGAGTGGAATATTTCCCACAATTGCCTCTTTTTGCGCCTCATTTAGCTCATCCGTCATATCCGTGGATATAAAACCAGGAGCAATTGCATTACACGTGACTTTGCGTCCTGCAAGCTCACGTGCAACTGATTTGGTAAATCCTATCAGTCCGGCCTTACTTGCAGCATAGTTGACTTGGCCAGCATTTCCGATCAGCCCGATGACAGATGAAATATTGATAATACGAGGATCCGCAGCCTTCATCATACTGCGCTGAAAAGCTTTCACGGTATTAAAAGCACCTTTAAGGTTAGTATCTAAAACAGTATCCCAATCTTCATCCTTCATCCGCATGAGAAGTCCGTCACGGGTGACACCAGCATTGTTAATCAAAATATTAACCGCCCCAAAGTCAGCAAGGATTTGCTTTCCCATTTCCTGGACGGCGTCATGATCTGCTACATCAACAGCATAAGCCTTAGCGGCATCAGCGTGTTCAGCATTAATCAAGTCAGCCGCTCCGCCACAACTACCTGCACTCCTACTAACAACTGCCACTTTACCGCCCTCCGCTACAATGGCTTTGGCTATCTCTAAACCAATTCCCCGACCTGCACCGGTAACCACTGCTACTTTTTCTTTAAAACGTGCCATGCCGATACGTCCCATGATTTAGCTTGCTTGCCAACTCAAATCTATCGCCAGAGGTAGGAACGCTTTTCCGCGAGAACTTTATCACCCTGCAAAAGCCTGATGCGCCACGCAAGTACACGGCCACCTTTGTTGTAAGAATCGCCTGTAACTTTAAACTCTAATTTGCCTTCAGAGACACCAAACGGAAGATCACTCGACATCCGTTTTACTTTCACTCCTGTCGATGCCTGCTGGTAATCCATCACCACACGAGTAGGCTGGGACGCCCCAGCACGCCAAGCAACTGTGTAGTAGTCGCCAAGACGCTTCCTGCGCTCGTTCATGCTGACTGCACCCTTGAGCCAATACATCTGCTCCCCCCGCACCATTTGGGCCTTTTTAATATCAGCGGGTTTGGTTTTTCGCATGTGAAATTGCCTAACGTCCAGTAACTCATCAGGAGTTGCTGAACAAGCTCCGAGAAAAACCATAACAAGTGCAGTGGCGAATTGGTATATAGATTGACGTTCCACGTATTCATATTCCCTCATCAGAAAAAAATGCCAATGCATAAATTTCTAATTCGCCACATCTCATTGAATTCGTTATGCTCTGCTTATGAATTCCTCAGTGAAAGCGCGAATGCAGATGTTCATTCAGAGCAAGGGCCTGCGCAACACTCCCCAACGCGATGCCATTGTTGAGGCAATTTTTGCATCCGATGAACACTTCAATGCGGACGAACTCTGGGAACGCATCCGTAGCACCCAGTCGCGCTCCTCTCGCGCCACCGTTTATCGCACGATCTCCCTGCTTGTTGAAGCTGGGCTATTACATGAGATAGACCTCGGTGACGACCAAAAGACTTACGATCCCAATTTTGTCGAAAGCCCTGCCCACAACCACCTAGTTTGCATCGATTGTGGTAAAGTCATGGAATTCGAAGATGAAAACATCCGACTCATGAACGACTGCGCCGCCACCCGTCATGGATTCAGATCCCAAAAACAAAGTCTGAAAATTGAAGCCTGCTGCGAGAAACTCAGACTCCATGGCCGATGCGAGAATCTTATTACTGCGCGGCTCCAAGGGAAACGACTTCCAAAACAATAACTTTTTAGATGCTTGCCCGCCGGGCAATAATGAGATTGCTGCGATGTTTTTGACGGGTTGACCCAGTCTCACCCGTCTGCTCAAATCAATCCATGCAGGACGACGCTTTTTTTCAAGAAAACAAGATCGGCGACCACGTTGCCACTATTTTTGATGAACTCGTAGGCTTCACCTATTTCGTCAAAAACCGCGATCTTCGCTACGTTGCCTTCAACAAGCGCCTGCTGCAATTATTCGGTGTTGGAGATGGGACTGAAATCCTTGGGAAAATGGATGAGGACTTTATACCTGATCACATTGTCAGATCAATTCGCAAAGACGATTTGAAGATTCTAAAATCGGGTAAGCCCATTTTGAACCGCGTAGAACTAGTACCAACAGGCAATGGGTTTGTCGATTGGTCCACAACAAATAAAAAACCGCTATACAATCATCAAGGAAAGATCTGTGGCATCATCGGTGTTACCCGACCTTTCAGCCAGAGCACTGCATCTCTCCAACAATCAGATGAACTAAATTCAGCACTCAAACTGATGCACCAATCATTTCGCGACAACATTGCCATCACCAAACTCGCCACCAACGCAAGCCTCTCATTGAGCTCTTTCCAACGTAAGTTCAAGTCATGCTTCGGAATGTCACCCAAGGAATACATGCGCCACCTCAAGGTGCAGGAAGCTTGTCATAAGATCGTACAAACTACACAAAACTTTGCCGAGATAAGCTACAACTGCGGGTTTTCCGACCAAAGCCATTTCTCACGTGAGTTCACCCGAATCATGAAAGAGCCACCGTCATCTTATCGATCACGCTTTAAGGCCAAATAAGAAATTGACCATTTTGTTCATAATTTTGCGCTGAATTTTCAAGACAAAAACGCATTCATGGCATATGACTCTGATTCAAAGCAATAAACATCCATGATTACCAAACGCATCTCCACAGAAACCATCCTCGCTAACCTCAAAAAAAAGGTCGACGCCCGCGAACCCATCATGATTTCCTCCGCAGGTAGCGGTCTCGTCGCTAAACTCCAAGAAAAAGCTGGCACAGATTGCATAAACACCTTTTCAGGAGCACGCCTCCGTGCCAACGGCATGGGCACCATGTCAATGATGTGGCCGATCCTCGATTCCAATAAACAAACTCTCGACTACACCCGCGAGGACATCATGCCGGCTCTCGACGGCAAAGCATTCGTCTGTGCCTGCCTGAATGCCAACGATCCACTGAAAGACATGCGCATGGTTCTACAAGAATGCAAAGATATGGGTGTCAACTCCGTCTCAAACATCGGGCCATCCATTTCCTACGTTGATCACGATTCTGAAATCTACCGAGTGATGACATCTGCTGGTATCACTCTCGATAATGAAATAGAGCTACTCAAGCTCGCAAAAGAAGAAATGGACATGGTTTCCATAGGTCTCGCTTTCACCCTAGAGGACTCCATTCGTATCTGCGCTGAAGCCAAACCACACATTTTCTGCTACCACGCGGGAACCACCAAAGGCGGCATCAAAGGATACGACAACGGCATGACCATCGAGGAAACCGCCGAGCAAACCGAACACGCCTACCAGAAATGCCGCGAGGTTCACCCTGACGTCATTCTCGTCGCACACGGTGCTGCCATGGAGAATCCACCAGACGCCCAGTTTATCCTCGATAACACATCAGGTCACGGCTTCTGGACCGGATCATCCACCGAGCGCCTTCCAATCGAACGTGCTGTCACCGCAGCCGCAAACGAATTCACCGCGCTACGGTTCTCTAAATAAACCCCAAACTTCCTGCCTCAATGAAAACGGTAGCAATCCTAGCCACTCTCGACACCAAAGCCGCCGAAGCCGACTTCATGCGGAAAGAAATAGAGCGCCTTGGAGGCAGGGCATACATAATTGATCTGAGTGTCGTGGGCGATTCTGAAATTGCTGCTGATGTCTCCAAAGAGGAGGTCATCGAAGCTGGCGGCAGCACGCTTGCAGAACTCCTCGACAACCCCAGCCGTGAAAAAGCCAACCCCTCAATCGTTGCTGGCGCAACCAAGATCCTGCTGGATCTGCAGGTCGCTGGAAAAATCCAAGCTGTCGTCACCCTCGGTGGAACTCAAGGCACATCCACCTGCGCGCCTATTCTACAAGCCCTCCCCTACGGCTTTCCCAAGGTGATGCTGTCAACAGCAGCATCCGGAGATGTTGGCCCCTTTGTCGGCATCAAGGACATCACTATGATGTTCGCTGTATCAGACATCCTTGGACTTAACGTTTTCTCCCGTAAAATCCTCGCCAACGCCGCAGCATCAGCCTGGGGCATGGCACAGGTTGAGCAGTGTATCACAAAGTCAGAAGCCAAAGGTGTGATAGGCATGTCCAATCTTGGCGTGCTTACCAAAGGCGCTATGCATGCCATCGAACTCTTCGAGAAGGCAGGCTACGAGGTAATCACCTTCCACGCCATTGGTGCTGGAGGCGATGCCATGGAGCAAATGATGAAAGAAGGCATCATTACGGCTGTGTTTGACTACGCTATGGGTGAGATTGCCGATGGCTGCTTTGATGCACTCAGAGCATCCGGCCCCGATCGTCTCACAGTCGCAGGCAAGCTAGGACTCCCTCAGGTCATATGCCCAGGAGGATCAGAACACCTTGGACTTCTTGTGAGCGAGCCCAGCAAGATACCCGATGGCTGGGAAAATCACCAGATCACATGGCACACGCCCTATGTATTTGTCCCTCGCCTCAATGCAGAGGAGCAAGCCAAAGTTGCCAATACTATCGGAGACCGACTCCAGAGCTCTACAGAAAAAACGGCCTTCATCATGCCCCTTAAAGGCGTATCGAGTTACTCAGCAAAAGGTGGTGAACTCTACAACACGGACCTTGATGCAGCCTACTGGGATGCTTTACAAAATGCACTACCTAATCACGTCGAAGTGGAAGCCCTCGACCTCGCAGCCGAGGACTCCGCATTTGTTGACCATGCCGTTAATAAACTGATCAGCATGATCGAAGACTAAGAAAATTTCTTACTAGAAAAAACCAACCAACAACACTACTAACCAACTACCAATATGGCAGACTTAGACGACATCAGAGATGGAGACAATTTTGGTCTCAACACACCCGCCGACACCAGTAACTTCTACCTCAAAGGCATGAATAGTGCCTCATGGGGAATCAAGAACCGCATGTCACGTATCTTTAACCGCGAATCAGGCCGCACAGTGATGCTTGCTTTCGACCACGGTTTCCTCATGGGACCAACTTCCGGTCTTGAACGCATCGACCTCAACATCGCACCTCTCGCCGAAGAAGCAGACTGCTTGATGGGTTGCCGCGGAATGATCCGCACCTCGATTCCTGCCGAGAACACCAAGCCAATCTGCCTACGCACAGACTCAGGTACAACCATCCTGACTGAGATGAACCACAACGTTCTTATTTCTGAGCAAGACGCAATCAGCATGAACGTATCAGCCATGGCAGCGATGCTCGCTATCGGTGATGCCGACACCGAAGCATCCACCATCGCCAACTTCAGCCGCCTGGTTGATATTGGAAACAAATATGGTATTCCCGTGATGGGTGTCACTGCTGTAGGCAAGGACATGGCTCGCGACTCCCGTTACTTCGGTCTCGCATCCCGTGTCTGTGCTGAGAACGGCGCATCCATCGTAAAAACTTATTACACCGAGGGCTTCGAAAACGTTGTCGCAGCATGCCCAGTTCCTGTCGTAATCGCAGGCGGCAAAAAACTCCCTGAGCTTGAAGCTCTCGAGCTTTGCTACAACGCCATCCAATGTGGCGCATCCGGAGTCGATATGGGACGTAACGTTTTCCAGTCCGAGGCTCCCCTGGCGATGATGAAAGCCGTTAAGTCCGTTGTTCACAACAACGCCACACCGGCAGAAGGATTTGACCTCTTCAACACATTGAAGAACGAAGCTTAATTATAAATTACTGATAGGGCGGACTGGTCTTCAGTCCGCCCTAACTCTGATTCCAACCATGACTCACACAGAAAAACTTGAGCGACTCAAAAAAATCGCTAGCGGAACCCCTCAGCTCAGCATAGGGACCCTAACAGGCGACATAATGCATCAAGCCAATGACATCAAAACCCTCGAGGACTCTGGTGTTCAACTTCTGCACCTCGACGTCATGGATGGCACGATCTGGCCAAAAATCTCCGTCGGTTCGGGGTTTCTAGCCGGTTTAAAAACTAATCTCATCAAAGACGTTCACCTGCTTACATCTCATCCTGAAAAACATGTCGCTGATTTCGCTGCCTCCGGTGCCGATATCATCACTGTGCAGATCGAGCAATGCGATGACGTCGCAGCCACACTCACCAGTATTCGTGATGCCGGTTGTCTTTCGAGTGCTGGTATTTATCCCACCACTTCCATCGAGGAACTACTCCCTCATCTTGAACTTTGCGACGTCGTATTCTTACTCTCTATCGGCCCCGACACTGGCAAACAAACTTACTTCGATGTTGTCACCGAGCGAATCACCCAGCTACGCGCAGCAAAACCCGATCTCATTCTCGCCATCGACGGAGCTGTCAAAAAAGACAACGTCGGTGAACTCGCCGCCATGCAATCTGATCTCATCGTCACTGGCAGTGCCATTTTCGACGGGGGCGATGTTCCCGCCAACATTTTGCTGATGCGAGAGCGCATCGAAACAGCTAACTCATAACAACCTAACAACTAATCACTCAATAACATGTCAGACGCAAATCAAATCCACGCCGGTAAAGTAGCTATCATCACAGGCTCCGCTGGCGGTATAGGCCGGGCAACCGCAGAGCGCCTACACGCAGATGGCGCTACGGTAGTCGGCTTAGATATCAATCCTGCGGTTGTAGAAAACCTTAACAAACCTGGCCTCTCAGGAGTCGTTTGTGACATTACAGACGACGCAGCTCTCCAATCGGCTATTGACGCCGTCGTTAACGAGCACGGCAGCCTCGATATCATCGTTGCCAATGCCGGTATTTTTAAAGCTGGCGAGTATATAGAATCATTAGGTGACAGCTGGGATCTCCACCTCAAGATCAACCTCACCGCCACTCAGCGATTTCTCCGTTTTTCCATTCCTCATCTTAAAAAAAGCACCCTCTCTCCATCGATCATTATCATTGGATCACGCAACTTCTCAGCCCCTGGCCCCGGAGCTGCCGCTTATTCTGTAACTAAAGCTGGTGTTACACAGCTTGCTCGTGTCGCCGCTCTAGAACTCGCAGGTGATGGCATTCGTGTAAACACGATCCATCCCGATGCAGTATTCGACACCGAAATCTGGACCGAGGAGGCCCTACAAAAATCGGCAACACGCTACGGCATGACCGTGGAGGAATATAAAACCAAAAACCTACTCAAGACCGAGATAAAGTCGACCGATATAGCTTTGATGGTAAGCACGGTCGCTGGTCCGGCCTTCAAAGCGACCACCGGAGCACAGATTCCCATCGATGGTGGAAACGACCGAGTGATCTGATTTTTTATATACCATCCTGTTACTGACATACCCTCTATAATTAGGAGGAAGAATCTGCTGTTTTATACGTATGCTATGAACCATTACCGATTTGTGCGATCCACATAACCCCTCTACGACATACACTCAATGACTATGCTATTCATGAAAAGAAATTCCCTAAGCCTGTTTTCAATCGCGTTTATCACCGCACTTACCTTGCAGCCAGCCTCTGCCGACCAACCCGCTAATCATCTCGTTTTCAATGGTGGTGATGGCTCAGGCAAAGGTAAACACATCGTTCTGCTGTCGGGCGACGAAGAATACCGATCCGAGGAAGCACTCCCCATGCTTGGCCAGCTTCTGTCCAAACACCATGGCTTCAAATGCACTGTACTATTCTCCATGAATGAAAAAGGTGAAGTCGATCCCAAGAATCAGAAGAGCCTGTCACATCCAGAGGCACTCGATTCCGCTGATCTCATTCTAATGTCGCTTCGTTTCAGAAACTGGAATGACTCCACCATGGCGAAATTTGAAAAAGCCCTCATGCGCGGCACACCCATTGTTGCGCTGCGCACCTCTACCCACGCATTTAAGTTCCCCAAAAGCAGCAAGTGGTTTAAATATTCATTCAACGCCAACAAAGAGAGCGGTTGGCATAAGGGATTTGGTCGTCACATACTTGGTGAAACATGGGTGAGCCACCATGGCCACCACAAGAAAGAAGGATGCAGAGGCATTGTCGAACCGAGCAACAAGGCTAATCCAGTCCTCAATGGCGTGGGCACCATTTTTGCTGAATCAGATGTATACGGAACTAACCCTCCAGCAGACGTAACCATTTTATTACGTGGCCAGGTCACCAAAACACTCGATCCAAAATCTGATCCAGTCGCGAGCAAAAACAACCCAATGCAGCCATTGGCATGGACACGTAGCTACAAAAATGCTGCAGGCAAGACCAACAAGATTTTCACCACCACCATGGGAGCCGCCAGTGACCTAGACGATGCCAATCTGCGTCGCCTTGTCACCAATGCATGCTACTGGGGACTAGGACTCAATATCCCAAAACAAGCAAATGTAACTATCCCAGCATCTTACAAACCTACGTTCTATGGCTTCAATACCTTCAAAAAAGGAATGAAGCCCGCTGATTTTATTCCAAGTGACAAGACAAATGGTGCCGCCGCGCCCAAGGCCAAGGCACCTACCACACTTAGTTTAAAAAAAAACGGTAGAATTGCCATCATCGGAGCGGGGCTAGCATCCCGCATGATGAAGTATGGTCACTTCGAAACCGAACTTCAGCTACGTTTCCCAGAGCACAAACTCACCATCCGTAACATCGCGGACGAGGGCAACACACCAGCATTCCGCCCTCATCCCGGCCGGACGCAACAACTCGCATTCCCCGGCGCTGAGAAACATTTCCAAAATTATGCTTCTGGTAAGTCTGGCCCTTGGACATCTGGAGCTAAAGGCCACTTTGAAACGCCCGACCAGTGGCTAACCCGTCTGAAGC
>Ga0222717_10000829_pt1 | contig 26155 bp, 13 predicted proteins | sample C33_18DmetaG_FD_165053 | JGI IMG/M metagenome (GOLD analysis project Ga0222717, IMG submission 165053) | Estuarine water microbial communities from San Francisco Bay, California, United States - C33_18D | ecosystem: Environmental > Aquatic > Marine > Unclassified | place: USA: California... | reverse complement strand
CTTCAAACGTACCCAAAGATACGATAGAAGCAAATTCGTCGTTAAGAGTTCCGTTTACTGCAACTTCTCGGAAACCACCAGTACGGATTAACTGAGTTGCCTCATACGTGGTGCCTTTACCAACTGCTCCACGGTGGAAGGTCCAACCAGAGTTTAATTCGAACTGTTCTGGCGTAATAGCAGTGAAAGGGAAAGGATGTACGATCAACGTGTTGTCGTTTTTCCATTCTTCTTTTGCGAATGAGTATAAGAACTGGAGAATAACACCAGTATCCGTAGCATTGACACCGCCTGTTAAACTACCTTGACCTGGGATTAACCAGATCTCTCGTTTAATAGTGTCGAAGAATACTGATTTTTCTTCTGTTACGGTTCCATCGTCATGAAGCACACTAGCGCCAGTGTTATCTACCGCAGAGGCATTTGGATCAGCAGCAGAACCGCCTACTTTAGTAGCAGTGACAGATCCCGTAGTAGGCGATCCACCGTCTTCTAAGTAAAGACCATTGTTTTCGGGGTTAATTGCCCCGCGAATTTCGAAATAATCACCCGCAGTAATAGTAGGTAAAGAAGTTCCTGCCGATGTTATAGTAACTTGGGCACCGGTAACGCTACCAAATCGCATATCAGCAACGGCAGTTTCTAAACCTTGACTTAACTGATCTGGATCGTTAATGATCGCCATATCATTTTCCTTTTAGGTTATTTAAAAATCACCGTATACATGACAGAAAGTAAATATTATGTTTATTTATAAGAATTAATCTGCACTGTATGTATATGTTGCACGATCATTCCAAGTTTTATCAAAATCTGCTGTTCCGTTTGCCCAGAGAATGTCTAGGTCACCGTCTGCACCAAACTCATAGATTCGTTTGATTCTCCAGATAGACTGGCCCTTTGTAGTGCCAGGCACTGCCTCGCCAACATAAGTAAATCCATTTGTTGGGTCTTCATCTACTAGTTTATCGTATTGCACTTCTAAGTCTGCCTTTAGTCTGTCTAATATTGTTAAGAATGGTTGTACAACAAACTTCTTTTTATTAGGATCAAACACCAGAATACTATCGCCAACTACACTTGACAAACGTGTTTTGTCAACATCTGCATTGTCTAGTATCTTATATGAACCACCGCCACCAAGAGTAGATAATGATTTCTGAACATTAGCAAGAGTGCGTTCAACGTTCTTGTTTACAGTAGTAGAGTTTTCTGTAAGTCTTTCGTTAAATTGCTCTAAGGCTTCTTCGAATCGCTCTTTATAATCTGGTCCTGCTTCCCCTTGGATTCCTTGAGGTCCTTGCTCTCCTCGTTCGCCTTTTTCTCCACGAACTCCAGAATCTCCTTTGTCTCCTTTGAGACCTTGTATTCCATGGACGCCTTGTAACCCCACGTCTCCCTTTGGACCAGCAACGCCTTGAGCGCCATCTTTGCCCCGCTCACCAGTTTTTCCAGTGTCTCCTTTGGCTCCGGTCTTTCCTGTATCACCTTTTAGTCCCCTTTCACCCTGCGGACCAGTTTCGCCCACAGGTCCGATATCGCCCTTATCGCCTTTGAGTCCTTGAAGACCTTGTAATCCCTGTTCTCCAGTCTCTCCCTTTTCACCTCTCTCACCGTCTTTGCCATCAATGCCATCACGTCCTGATGTTCCGTCAGCACCGGCAATTCCTTGTTCGCCAGCATCTCCTCGATCTCCTTTGACACCTTTATCTCCCTTCGGACCCTGCTTTCCGTCTAGACCCGCAGGACCGCGAATAGTTTCGACTTCACTTATGATGTCAAACCATTTTTCTTCTAACTGTCCTATCCGCTTTTCCGTATGTACTACTGCAAATGCAGTAGAAATTTTATCAATTTTGCTCATTGAGTTTTGCCATGTATCTGGTAAGTTCTTCAGTTAGTTCATCTTCGGAGGACGGAATGTATCTTTCTTTCTTTTGTTGTTCTTTTTCTTTCTTTTTCTTTTCGTCTTCAGCACTTTTTTGACGTTCTATTTCTGATTTAACGGGTTCACCATTAACTTTAATATCAACAGACTGTGTTGCGGGTGCCGAGGCTTCATCGGGGACAAGCGCGTCTTCTTCGCCTTCTTCCGGTTCGTCCTCTTCCATTTGTTTCTTCATATCCTCAATATCTGCATCAGATAATCTTAAAACATTTTTCCAAATCCATTCTTTCGAAACATAATCACCTACAAACTGAGTTGCTTCTTGCATCAGTCCGAATCGTTCCCGCCAAAGATCTGCTTCTTTCAATTCAGTAAAGGCATTGTCCTTGATATAATCAACAACAATATCGTTCTTCCATTCATCCCAATCTTGCGGCGTGATAATACCTTTTATTATCAACTGTTTCCTAAGAATTTCAAGAAACAAGTGGGAAAATCTCATACGTAAACGATCAATGAATTTCTGAAACTTAACTTCGTCTCGTGTAATTTCTGTACTTCTTCCTAAAGAAAACTGAGATTCTTGTTCCAACCTATTGACCGGCACATTCAAACTACGATATAATCTCTTTTGAAAATAAAGTATATCATCAATCTGACCAAGATTATCACCACCCGGAAGTGTAGAGATTTCGGTTCCTTTCCCACCTTCTCTACGAGGCAACCAAAAATCTTCGAGCATAGACATATGCTTGCGATCATCTTTGAGTTCGCCAGTGGATGCATCGTACACTAACTTGTTACGATACTTAGTCATGATATCTTTCATGTACTGTTCTGCTTTACCGCGAGGTAAATTACCAACATCAATGTAAAAGATTCGACGTTCGGGTGCACGAGCAAGACGATAGATGACTAGAGAGTCTTCCATCATACGTAATTGGTTAATAGGTTTAAGTGCTTTATGTAAGTGAGAGACTACTTTCTTTTTATATTCATCTAAAAGACCACTTGACACATAAGAAATGGAGTCTGTAGAAAACTTAACAGCACTTGCTTGGGCTCCTGGTTTTTCTTCGTAAAGATAAAACTCGTCTATCTCGTCTACAATCTTAACATCTGTTGCCGGATCTTTTTTGTACTTAACATTACGCATCTTTCTAATTTTAGATGCATCAATCTGTCGTATTTCTTGAATTCCTGCTTTTAAATTTGATTCGTTAACTACCAAATGATGGTACAATCTTCCATCAACGTACCATGATCGGAATATATCATGCCCCAACTCATTGAAATTCAACATCCCAACAATATTATCGAACTCTTCAGTCAACAATTTCTTTATCTTATCAGGTACTTGCACCTTGTCCAAAACTAATTGTACTGATGATTCTAATTCAGATGCAGAAATTGCCTCGTTTACAATCTCTTCGACTGCCATATCAACTTCTGAGTTGACTGCTACACCTCGATATCTCAGAATTAACTGATGATTATCTTTAGAACTGATTTCACCATCGACATTGAGATAATGTCCATAGTGTCCTGCCATAGTGCTAACATAACCAGCACCATCAGGATCCGTGGGCGGCACAACAGACGCAAGTTTCTGTTTCACTGACCCTTTATTGGATCTTTTAAGTTCAAACCCAAAAAGTTTTAATATTGTATCATCTGCCATGAGTTGTCCTAATATGTAAATAAAGGGTGCCCGTAGACACCCTGTTATTTAGACGTGAATTAACTCGTCGTATTTGATTCCCAATATTGAATAGCAAAGGTAACTTCGAAGGTTTCCAGTGCATCAACGGTATCATAATCTAACGTGATAGCACCAACACTTGTTGGAAAACAACCTCGAAAGTTATATCGTTTCAATACAGTACTGTCACGATCTAACTGATCAACTATGAGGTCCGACTGATAATCGACGGGATTGCTGAATCCAGTATTAGCAGAATGCGAATTGATTCCGTTTAACCATCTTTCCATGGGATCTCGAATTGCAAAATCGGTATCGTTAATGATAGTAACGCTCCAATCTTCAAATACACGATCTCCTGCAATCTTTAACTGCCTGCCCCGAAAGGGTACCGTTAGTACACCTGTCGTGCTTGCCGGTAAAGCTGCAGCCTTACAGAGGAATGATGTCAGTTCGACATCACCCCCAGCATAGGAAGGAAAGTTAATAGTTGCGTTAAACAGATTCGGTCTAGCACCACCACCACGCAGTTTAGATTTAAAGTCATCGACTCCTAAAATTGCCATTGTTTATTTCTCCTTAGACCGTGCCGACAACTTCATCAAAGTCAACACCCGTTCTAACTGCCACGAAATTAAGCGTGATAAAGTTAATTGAACGTGCTGGTTTGATAAAGCAAGAAGCAATGAATCGGTTAGCATCAATCACTGCCGCAGTGTTGTTTGTTTCGTCACAAACTACCCTGAAATCAGTAATACCTCTTCTCCCTTGAATTTCCCTCAAGAAAGGTTCTACTATGTTAACAAATTCTGCGCGAGTAAACTCATCGTTGAATTCGAACAGTACATTTGCGGCCGCCGCCTTAATGGCGCGTTCGATTACAAGGAACAACCTACGAACGTTAATGCGATCAAATGCACTTGGGCGAGACTCTTTAGTCTTGTCGCCATATAAAATAATCCCTTGTCCCGGAAGGTTTACAATCGGATTAACACCAACTTTATATAGAGTATCTCTTGCATTTCTATTAGCATTCCATGCGAGAGATGTTACACCAAAGTAATTACCACGCCGTTGTCCGGCAGGAGAGAACCATGGTGCAGACACTTGATCAGTTAACGCGAGAAGACCCGCTGTAGAACTGGCGGCAGGAATGAAAACATACTGGTCATTGTACTTGTCGTAAACTTTTAAAAAGTTGTTGTCAAGTATCAAGTAACTAGAAGAAGACAGTTCGTTCGAGAAAGTTTTAATTGCATCAACAATCGCCGTGGGATTTGCTTGATTCAGCACGTCATCTCTACAGGGACTTGAAACTACCACGCAGTCTTTTCTCTGACTACTAGCAATTCCTGTCAAGTTAGCAACAACCGTTTTCTGTGCAATTCGACTAGTCATACTAGGGGCAATTAAAAAATCAACCGTAATAGTTTCGGGATCTTCGAAAGAATCGAAACCAGTATCAATATCACCCTCGTCTAATACGTTGCTTGCAACCCCACCTGACAAACTTGAAGTTTGTACAGAAGTTGTTACTTGAGTGAATCCAGTAGATACATTCCCTAATTCTGAGAATGATGCGAGATCTGCTGCACGAACGTAGTTAGATTTAGCATTTAAAACATCTAACACATAGTTAGATGAACCGTCTGCGGTCTTGGCATCACCCGCCAAAGAAGCATAGGGAAACGTTTCAAGGATAGTGCCTGGAATTCCAGTAAAAACACCGTCTTCATCGATAATGGCTACGTGAACTTCGTCATTACTACCACCGAGATCAGACACATACTGTGACGTTCCGGGTGCACCATCAAACTCTGCAAACACATTAGTAGTACCAATAACCCAACCATCAAAAGATGCATCACCACCCGATACTGGGCAGAATGAAACCTGTAAACTATTACCTGCCGTACCAGCATACTTCGCAATAATTTGCTCTGCGTTGAGACCAGATTTATCTGATTCCCATGTTTCTGCATTTTTAACCAGAACACCGTCTGCGTTAATAACCGCAGTTAAAGTGGCATTACCTGCTTCACTGTCAGTAACCGTAGGTACTCCAGTGTAACCGCTGCCCGTGTCTGTAATGGTGATAGATTTAATACCTACTGTGACTGTTACATCAAGTGCATTGTCTCCACCGCCACTCGTATTAATTGTAGTATGTCCGGTTAAGGAGTCCAGAGTTCCAGAAAAGGAACCTCCGCTACTGAGTGAAACTGAAGTTACAATACCACCCGGATCGACTGCAAGTACTGTACCTGTAGCATTAGTACCAGTTCCTAAATCGATTTCGAATGTATCGCTAACCGCATAACCTGTACCACCATCAGTAGGAGTACCGGTGATGCCTTTGATTTCCATTGCTGCGGTTGCTGCTGCACCTGCACCACTGCCACCGGTGAAACCAATGGTTGGAGTGTTGGTGTAGTTGTTGTTAGTTCCTGCAACTGTAACCGAAGCTACAATACCTGCACCCGCAATAGAAGCATTCACTGCTCCTTCTTGCGTTCGAACAACATACAATGTACTAGCATATTTTAAAAAATATGCCGCAGATAGAAAGTCAATTGATGTAGCGTCTGAGTTTAATGCGGGAGATCCAAATGTTTCTGCTAAAGCTGCTTCGTTAGCAACTAGAACCGGTTGTTCAATTGGTCCCCAATTAAAGTTCCCCACGAATGCCCCAGTAGAAGTATCAACTGCCGGGACTACACCCGTAAGATCAATTTCCTTTACTGTGATATTGGGAGACGCGAATTGATTTGCCATAATCGTGTCCTTTTCGTTTACCTATGATATGATTTCATAATACGGTTAGATTCTCAATGCTTTTATTTATAAAAAATTAAAAATCAGGATCATAAACTACGGACCAATTACCTCTTTCTATGTCTTCTTGTGACAATATTTCGTTGATCGCATCGGTACCATCATCGATGAATCCAAAGGGAACAATGTCATTTTCTATTTCTTCCATTCGATTGGCAAACATCATTTCTTTTAGATTGATGTCTGTCATGTCAGAGAAAAACTGAGTGGTTACGAAGTACCCCAGCATAACTAAATTCATAACCAAATCGTCATGATTTCCATCGGATGCCTCATAAGACTGTCCTTTACCTACGAAAGTAGACACTTCAAGAATAGTCTTTTCATCAACAAGTTCTAGTTTGTTGGTCTCCAAAAGATCTTTAAACCCCGAACAACCAAGACGCTTGGTTTTTCGATTCATTTCTACCCCAATGTGGGAAGACTTTACTGCGGAAGATACATGGGTATTTTCGTATTCAAGATCATGATAAAGACCATTACATACTACCCCACCTTGATCATTTGCTTCGACAACCACATAAGCATTATTGTAGACAACAGCGTACTTATATATAATATTAGGGAAGAGTATTGGAGAAATAGTGTTGTTCCGATACACAGCCACTTGACTAAAAGGGCGTGTCGTAATGTCAATAACAGTGAACGTAGAATAGTCCTGACCTCTTCCTTTCGAGACATCAACGGTCATGATGTACTCGTGGCTCGGCCGAGTCTCTGAATAGATGGACAATAGACCGCCCTCTAAGACCCGCAGAGGCGCTTTTGCTCGTAATGACATTAGCGTCTCTGCATTTATTAGAGTGTCGCCTGTGCCGAAGAACGTATTTCCAAATTCTTGGTCAAACTGTAGCGGACTAGTGTTTGATATGGTCTCTGTTTTCCATTTCTCATCTCGTCCCGGCACATCCCACCAATCGACTCTGAATGGTTTGTATTCGTTTATTCCTTGATTTGCGCCTTCCCAAATTTTATGGTAGATATTACCAATCCCATTGGCAGTCGAGGTTATGATAACCTTAGTATCTTTACCGGCAGAGACTACCGGATAGGTGGAAGTGTAGAATTCAGATGCTCGCTCAACAAAAGCAAACTCATCGAGATAGAGCAGATTAACAGACATGCCCCGAATAGAACTCCCGCTAGTGGAAGCAGCAACAATCCTAGAGTTATTAGAAAAATCGATACTGCCCTTATTAAGAGTCTTACACCCAGGTTGTAGAAAGAATGGCAGATTCTCAAGCATGAGCGTAATACGTCCGAGCATTTCTCTCGAAGTGGAACCTTTGTTTGCGAGAACTGCGATTGTTTTTTCGGGAGTGAAGATGGCATACCAGAGAAGATAGGCGACAGACGAAATTGACTTGCCAGATTGTCTGCAAGCAAGTACAATGTTAAAACGATTATCGTTAAAACATTTGAACATACGTTCTTGATAGGGATAAAGATTGAAAGGAACAAGTCCCCTATCCAACGAAATAATTTTGAGATAGGTTTCCGCAAAATAAGCGGGACTATCCATACATTTTTTATATTCAAGAACCTCGTCCTTTGTCCATTCTTGAACTACACCGTCTTTCTTTACCAGATGATTGTATTGATAGGTATCATTTGACATTCGTATTGCTTGAGTCATCTTGTTCAATCACCTTTGCTTCATCTTTTAATAATCGTTGTAGATCAGTAGTGCTTCCTAAAAAAACATTGTTGTTTGTAATTTGTTTTGTTTCAACTTTTTCCGGTAAAGTAATATCTTTATGTTTTTTATTTAGATCCATAAGTTTATCAGTAACGTCTGCTACATTCTTTATCATACCAGATAAAACTTCGAATGCGCGAGGATGTTCTGACTCACGTGCCACTTCAATCATAAGATCAAGACCCCGCTTACCACCCTCAATCAACTCTAAGTAAGTGTCCCGAGAGGTCTCGTAATCTTTACTAATGTTTGGATTTTCATCTTTCATAAGTTTTTATACTCTAATAGCGATCACTGTGTGCTGCTATTATCTATGCGTATTGCTGCTTCAAATCCAGCAGTCAATACAGTCGTTCCTGTACCAAGAACTCCTGCATACTCCTTGATAATAAACTCAATGTAGATAGGTGTAGCAGTGCCTAGTCCTGACAACCCGTATCCACTGCCAGCAAAGCCCGCAACATCACACTTCAGTTGAATTTTAATATCTTCATCCATTTGAAACCATGCTGGGTTCGTATCATCTTGTTCCCATTGAACATTAGTCACCCCTGCTTCGTTACCGTTTAAATTCGTTGTTCCTTTGAACAGGAATATAGTGTCGTAACTGCCATTATTAGCTGGCGAATTCGGGAAATCATTAGATCGTGTATTATTGCCAGGTAATCTGGTGGTCTTAGTATTGTCTGTGTAACAATTCACTTGGATTTGATAATCATCACCAAAACCTGCAACATGTTCAGATGCCTCTACCCAGTTATCACTGGCTATAGTGGGAGTAACACTGTTTGTAACCACTGTTCCTGTACTGAAAAAATCAGCAAAAGAGTTTGCAACCGTAGCATCACCGTTATTAAATAAAGTGACTTCGGTAAATACCTGACCTCCGCCTGAAGCACCATCTAAATTTATATCAGTAGATGTTGTTGCAAAGGCAAAATTGATAACGACAGGATCATCTGTCACTGTAATGTTTGCAGTAGTTGCTACTTCAGTTCCGCCAGTCACAGCATCAAACAATTTACCGGTAAATTGTTCGTTATCATCCACACCGTCTGCGCCGCCTGCTCCTGCAAGTGTTACCGCCACCGAGGTGGGTGAGAAAGATGTTCCGTTCCACGTAACAGTAGTTCTTGCCGTTGGAGTATTGCCAGGAGGCACAGCGGTAAAGTCAGCATTACTCGTTGTGCCATGCTTGATCTCGAAGTAATATGTTTGTGCCGCAGACCCTGCTGCTTCACCGAATGTAAAGGTAACTGTATCACCTTCGGTGGGTGTTGTAGTACTGGGCGTAACAGTCGGAGCATTTGCAGTAACACTATCATCCGTGATGTCTAACTGAATCGAGTCTTGAATTGATCCGGTATCACTACCCGTTCTAACCTGCAAGTAATAAGTTTCCGCAGTTTCTGTTGTAGTATCCGCAAGTGCGTCAATTGAAAAACTACCTGTATTGCTATTGATAGTAAATCCAGTACCACCTGAGTTATATGCCGCCCAGTCAGTAGATGCCTGTGTTGATCCGGGAGCATCGGTGGTAATGTTCCAGTACAAAGTAGTTCCGTCTGTAACGTTAGTAGTGTTAACTGTGATAGTTTGTGCGGAGGCAACTTCACTAACAGTAAGCGGATTGGAACCTTGAATAGCATATGTTGGTGTTAGAGGAATACTTGTGTCGTTAACTTCAAGTGTGGCACTCGGTCCACCTGTTGCGGTAGCATTCGAATCGTTAGCCGCAATAGTTACTATAAAGTCTTCAGGATTCTCATTGTCTACTGCAAGATCGGCAATTGCCCGAACCCAGAATCTAAAGTTACCATCCCCTGCCCGAGTGATTGTTCCGAAATTTTGAGTCAAGTTAGCAAATCCTGCAACAGCGCTGGTGTATGAAATTTGTAGATCCGGTCCAATATATTCAACACCACCGGTAGCATTTGATATCCAATCAACAGTTACGCCGACTCCAACATTGGAGGCAAGTAATTCGAACTCTGCCACTGTTCCATCTTCATCTATGGATGTGGGTGAAACACTAAATGCACCATAAGAGGGTGTAGCATCAGTAACTGTGATATCCACTTGAGCAGGGACAGAACCCTGCCCGTAGACTGCTCCTGTTCCCACAAATTCAATAGTCCCGTCTCCGTTTACTGCTGGATCTGCCGTTGAAGCAATAGACAATGTTACAGTACTAACGCCAGTGGCACCAGGATCTGCAAGACCGAACTGAGTGGAAGTGATTGCATAATTACCAGCAGTTACCCTTGAGTCTCCGTTGTCGGCAACCGCTATGATAAGATTTTCATAACTTGCGCCACCGGCAAGTGTTGCAGTGTATTCTACTTGCAATAAACTACCTTCAGTGACCGATGAAGAGACTGCAGCTGCCGTATAAGATATGGTTTCATCAACAATGGTTATTGTGCCAGTATCTAAATTGTTAGCATATGTTCCTGAACTTGAGCACCGAACTATTAATCCAGCAGGAGATCCGTTAATTGTGGAAATATCCGAACCAAGTACGAGGGTAAAGTCTTGGTTTCCTGATGTAGCATGAACACTGGTATCCGTGTCAGTTGTTCGGGCATCACCGTTAACGAATTGGTATGTGATGGTCTCACCTTGAGCAGATCCTGAAGTAACCAATCTACCGTAAATAGTGTCACCCTCGTTAAAGGAGGTGGATGCTACAGTTCTTCCTGCATCAGAGAACAATGTAACAGTGTCGAAGTCGGGCACTACCTCATTGTCAGTAATCGTGGTCACCCCACTCTGTGTCGTTGCGGCACCGGTGTTGGCAGTATGGAAGTTACCTTGAAGTGTTTTATCTCCATCCGGAATCGTATCATCTAAAATATCAATGGGTATGTTAACCGATGCCCCGATACCTGTAACATTGCTTATTTGTTGATTGGTAACCGTAAAGGCAAGGCGAGATCCGGTAAGAGGTGATGCCCCACCATTGAATTCAACCTCTGCTGTTCCAGTACCGGTTGTCCAGAAGTAATAGGTACCATCTGCAATGTTAGATGTGTTTGCACCTAAATCATATGTTATGGTTGCTCCTGATTGTTCTGTTACGGTGGTATCTGATACTACCAATTCATAAACTGGAGCAGCATCACTGAGAGTAAATGTGGTTGAATTACCAACAACGACACCATTTACTCGAACATTACCTGTAACGACTCCTTGTAATTGCCGATCTCCTGCAATATCAAAACTGAATGTTTTGGAGACAGTATTCATGCTACCCGAGTTTGAACCCGCATCAGCATCGGTAAACTGTAAATTGCTTACCCGAGAATCCGATGCAATACCACCAGTAAAGGAGAGTGTCACCGCTTCACCTATGAATGCCGGAGTGAATCCGTTAGGATGTGCAGTTGATATAGTTCCTGTCACTACAACAGTACCTGACATGTCTTCGGTTTCAGCATAGGAATCTAATACTACTGTATAAACTGGTAAGATGTTTCCTATAGTAAGAACCGAAGTACCGATCAAACGATTCCTAGTAATACTAGGACCATCGTAAATATGTACGTTAAATACTTCGTCTCCTTCCGCATAATCATTGTCATCAACAAAGGTAAAATCAAATGATGCTGTGTTTTGACGTAAAACTATGGGAGTTAGGTTATTAGAATCTAAATTAGGGGGCGTGGTAAAATCGCCAACTTCTGCGGTAAGTAATTCCACGTAATAAAATAGATTAGTGTAACTGGGAGGCGCAGGAGGCGTTAACTGTGTCTGTTGAATTAATACTGTATATGTGTTGCCTTCTGGCGTTGTAGTTCCGGAACTCACAGTGTATACCGGCGAATTATAAAATTCAATATCTGCTCCTGTTGCGTCTTCTGCCGTTTCGGAGTTGGCAGTCGATTCAAGTAACACAGAGGAACCAAGGTACATGCCTGCTGGATGTACAAAAAGTTTATAGATATCTTTCCATTTATCAACGGGCAAAGAAGTTTTGATTAACAATGCAAAGGTTTGATATAACTTATCGTCATGTAAAAACTTTAAACTGTCTGGTCCAATAAAACTGGATGTCGTGCCGATCTTAAATATATCATTTTTAGTGTAAAATATTTCAGGATCGATATTGTAAAAGGATCGAAAAAACCACTCGATAGAGTATCGAGAACCTTTTGTTCGAAAAAGAATACTAGAGAAGTTTGCCGCAGCTCTTTTATCAGGGAATCCTTGATAATAACTTTGTCCCAATAAAAGTTCGTCTTCTATAAAATCAAGAAGGGCAATATCGGTTTCCGTAATGTCGCGAGAAGAAAACAAATGATACAGCAGTTCTGTGGTCTCATTGGTTTTTTCAAAGTCATAATATCGTTCGAGTAATCGAATAAATTTAGGATATGATGCGCCAAAATATTCCGGTAGAACCTCTTTAATTGCAGGGTCTTTTAGGTTAATATTTCTACGATTTTTGTCTGTGGATCCGTTATGCATAATTCTAGCTCGTTCCCCATTGAGGTTTCTCAGCGATTGTCCAGTTGACACTGGTACCAGTGTCAAAACCTGTAGGTGGCGTTGAATTGCCAGGAGCAACACTAGCATTCAATACACTCCAATTGCTAATGTCTTGATCGAATACTGACTGGTTCCGGAACATAGAGGTCATATCAGTAACACTACTCACATTCCAAGAACTAATGTCTTGGTTGAATATACCGCTGTCGGCGTTGTTGAACATATAATCCATGCGTAGAACATTGGCAGTTTTATTACCCCAATTTAATGCAACACCACCATTGTCGAATGCGTCAGTATTTTGGAGCATAGAACTCATATTAGTAACATTAATGACATTCCAAGAACTAATATCTTGGTTGAATACGTCAGTACTTTCGAGCATAAAATCCATTTCAATAACATCACTCACATCCCAAGAACTAATATCAGGATCATTGAACGTTGGATTATTTCTGAACATACTACCCATATCAGTAATAGGTGATCCTGCTGGCATTAAAATACCAACGTTTGCAACCCACTGATAAGTTGGGTGGTTATTTCTCCAAATGGTGTTAGTAGGATCTGTTGTGGTATTGCTTAACGGATACAGGATATCAGGTGACGCAACGTTTATAGTGACTTCAGCAACCTCCGATGATTGTGCCGCTTCGGTTGGTATGGCACGATATTCCCACGTGACGGATCCAGTGAACGTCGGGGACGGAGGTGTCCATCGAAATGTTCCAGCAAGAGAATCTATGATAGTAACAGTACCCGCGTTCGGCTGCGTTTCCACAGCGTGTGTAATAGTTCCAGTGGTCTCAAAGGTATCGTTAGCAGAAACATTCATAACTAAAGACGTTCCATCATTGGACCAGTTGAACACATCATCTACTGCATCACCATCTGCTGAAGAGACGGTTACTGTAATATCGAATTTTTCTGTAACGTTCTGTCCTACATCAGTTGCAATCTTGAATGTATCGGTCCCAAAGAAATCTGCATTGGGAGTGTATGACCATGCTCCAGTTGTTCCTACAATAGTGCTTACACCGAAGGACGCGCTGTCACCAGACTCAATAGAGAAAGGAGAACCGATCACATCTCCCGCAGAATCATATATAGGATTCAGAGTGTTGGACAGTTTAAATGTTCCAGTACTTGCCGGACCATCTTCTGTTGTAGTGCCGGTGATACCGGTGGGTTGATTAGCAAGACAATTAATAAATGTTAATAAATTATTGGTACCCATGTTATAGAAGTTAGTTGTAACATCAAGAATAGGACCAGTTGCAGTCGGCACACCTTTATATAAAGATATCTTCATCTCGAAATCAAGGGTGTAAATAATAGTTCGTCTATTTTCTAATGCGCCTTCGTAGTCATCCGAATATGTCACGCCGTCTAGTTTGATCGGAACGTCTTCGAGGAAATCGAAATCGTCCAAGGGCTTGATTGTTACGTTGTACTGTGGAGTGAAGTAAGGGAGAATCTGTTCGACTACCTGCAAACAATCGTCTTGGCTCCTACCATACACATGTAATTGAAAACTGAGGTTATAGGGAACCGGATTGTAGAGTTGTTGGGCAGTGGATGCTCCAGTACTTGAAGGTACTGTTCTTGAAGAAATTTTAGGTAATTGCCGTGCCGCATCATAGGTAAATGCCACAATTTCAAAGGACATACGAGGAAGTTTAATAGCAATCTGTCTCTCTTGATTTTCCCCCATTTCCATTTGCGAAATGCGAGAAACAAAATCTCTCTTAGGAGCATAAGACAAAGGTACTTTTATTTGACTAATAGTTTCGCCGCTACTATTTTTTCTTACGACACTGATATTATTAAACAACGTGCCAAAGACGGCAGTTGCTTTTCTAATTCTTTGGTGATAAAACCATTCGCCTAACATTTATGGATCTCCGAATGGATTAGTGTCAGAAAAATCTAAGAGACCGGCAGCAACCGTTTGAAATTCTAAGTTCTGAGATTCGTTTGTGGAATTCTCAATTTGTTCTGCCACGGCAATTGGTCTTGCCGTGGCTCCGGAAGATAATCCTACAATAGAATCTACTGTATTAAACGAGTGGTACAGTCCGTCTGACGCACTGAAGTTTACAACACTCAATACTCGTGCAAGAGGATTCCCTGCATCATAGGCAGTAACATCTGCACTCAGTGTATAACCAGATGTTACCTGAGTCACTTGCTCCCCTACTTCAAATATTGGTGTTCCTCCTAAAATTCCAACCGAAACATCATCGAATGTCAAGTTGTATGTATAACCAAACTTCTCTACGTTATCTATGGTGTCTACACCAGTATCGAAATCTTCTCCACTGTATTCAAACAGTTCACAACTGAGACGAAATACTGGAAGATTCTTCAATTGATAAAACGGAGTTTCGTCGAAGACTTTGGTAATTTCAAAAATAGAACCAGATAGAGGAAGAGAAATTAAATCGCCTTCTCGGGGTCTGAAGAATTTTTTACCTTCCGCATCGGGATCGTTCTCATAGGGTGCAATAGATTGTAACCATCTTCGCCGTGCAACAACAAAGGTTGCTTGTGAACGAATCTCAACACCGAACTTCGCAAACAAATCGCCCTCACCATCAAACCCTTCCAGGTTCTCAATATACATTTCAATTTTATAAGCATTGTCGAATCGTGCAGAAGATTCGTCTTTGAATATATCGTCAATATTAATTGAATCCCGAGGCATATAGTAAACATCTTGCCCATACATTTTTAGACTCTCAACAATTAAGTCTTCGTATAGAAGTTGCTCACTTCGTGCACCTTGCTTGAAATATAAATTAGTAGCCATTTTTTAACCCACGAAAAAATCTGGCGGAAATTCATGTTCCAAACGCATTTTCTCTTCTAGTTTTTCTAATTCGGCATTTGCCTCTTCCATCATTTGCCTACCATTAACTGTTACTCCGCCCGGAAGTTGCATCCCATCAAACTTAGACATGTTAGTTCCCCATGAATGTTTGATCTGTGCAGTTAAAAAATTCTTTACGAACATATCGTTATAAACAGATGGGAAAGTAACTGGATCAACTACCGTATAGACTTCTGCAACAACATAATCATCGACATTAAGATCGCCATTACTCCACTCGCCATATATGTACAGTCGATCTTGTCTACGTGAAAAATTAACTTTGGGCGTACCACTTAAGACACTGTCAAGAAATTCAAGATACTGTTGCATCTGGTAGTAATAAGACATACCACCCGCAAAGTTCATGAAGTCTCCCATAGAATTTAACATCATTTGATATTTGATATCAAACATGTTGATTGTAGAAAAGGTTGGATTGATTGGTAAAACCGTTGACACATATAAGATATTAGAACTGATGGGAATGTATCCATTGTCTTTATCTGCTTGTGTAACTTTATGTTTTAAGTACGTTCGATAGGTTGCATCAGAATGAAATTCCTGATATAATTGTAAAGTATCGTCAACTTTATCTTCAATTTGATCTACATCTACGTTTATCTCGATGACAGGATCGCCTAGTCTTCGAAGACAGAAATCTATCAATGTTTGTCTTGAGTTGGGAGATGCCATTGTTTTTAACCTTCTACCTTATCTTGAAGTAATTTATACATTGCTGCGAGTTCGGTTCTGTTCTTGGTTTTCATTTTAACAAAAGGAACCTTACCTCTTTTTGATCCACGATTCTTTTTCTTCTCTAGCATCAGGGTCCTTTGCGCTTGTCCTCTACTAGTATTTCTTTTGCTTTTAGAAATGTGGTTCTCATTATGCATTATTTATACGTTCCCCCAGAGGACATCCCCTGCTGAATCGTAAATAACTAGATTCGTTCCTGCGGCATCTTGTAGTTGAACACCGGTTTGTAATTGCATTTTGTTAGCATCTAGTGACATTTTCAATCCACCAATATCAAATCCAAAAGTAGATTCGGTTTGGAAAGAATACGATTGAATAGTTCCGCCAATATCATACAACTGTGAATTATATGTTACTGTATCACCAGCACCGCCCGAAGCATCTAATGTATTGATAAAATGTTTATGAATAATTGTATCCGTAGAAAACATCTTCGTTTCAATAACAGATTTGTAACCCGCCGCGTCCCACGCTACAGTCTTATTATTATGAATCTGAATGGGTATTTGCGATGTCGAATTAATCAGAACTTCGGAACCAACAGTATCATGGAAAACACTGAACTGTCCGTCTACTCTGACTGAATCCAGAGCAACCGACATCGTCTGAGTTTTAACACCAGACGAATAATTATAAAAATTCATTGTGGCAGCAATATCACCCGCGCCTTGTGTTCCCTCAGCTATTACATTTATTTCTGCGCCTGGTATCGATGCAACAGTTCCATCATTTCCACCAAAGGCGATGGTGCCTAACCTATCACCGCTGGCGACAATAACAGGGTCAAGTAAATCAGTCCCCCTATTTTTAGACAAGAATAAATATGGTCCAAGAGCATTAGCACCGTGACGATGAATCTGTAATGCACCGGTAGTCGCATCATCTCCTACAATACCAGTCTTCGATATTACAGGAGATATGTTATTTACTTTGAATGTATCGACACCGACATTTGCTCTGAAAGCATAACTACCGTCAGTATTAATTATTGATAGATAATTATCACTAATCTCAATATCGTTGGTAGTCGTTGACCCAACATCTGTTACTGATTGCAGAGTAGGAGTAGGCGGCACCGTATATATGTCACTGAAAGCAGTCTTACTTACAACATCACCGTTGATAGTAAGAATATCAGTGTTTGTAGTGACTTCTCCAAGGTTCGGTATTGTTAATCCATCACCATTAACACCAGCATCTATCGCAGTTGAGTCAAGTGTGGTGGTACCAGTAGCATCGAAATTTGGTACTTGAAATATTGTGTTAGCACTACCAATAACTTGTAAGATGTTATCAGAGGTATCATCCACAACCGCTAAGGTTATATTTCCAGAAGTATTGCCTTGAAACACAATACCTTCGCCTGGATCAGCGATGCTAAGGACGTTAACACCTTCAATATTAAAATTATTGCCAGTAATACCACCATTGGCTAGAGTCAATCCATTAATACCGCCGTTGGCAGTTAAACGTCCATCAATCGTGGTCGAGTCTAATGTTGTAAGACCATCTACGTTGAGATTTAAAGATACTTGCAAGTCACCATCAATTGTGGTCGAGTCAAGTGTGGTGAGACCAGTAGCATCAAGATTTGCAAAAAACGCATTACGGTTTTCATCAATCGTGAGTACATGGTTTGTTGCTACGGCATCAGTACCAGCGGTGAAACCGGATCCATCATATATGTAAAGTTCTTTGACACCGATTTCTTTATCAGTTGTTGGGCCATTAGTAACAACGGTATTTAAGTTGATTGCTGCCTGTAGATCACTTAACTTTCTGTATGCGACCGTACCGTTGGTATTGGCAACCAGAACAGAATCTCCACTTGTTTCGGGAAGATTTCTAAGTTTAAGTCCACCACTCAAATCGATTCCAACAGTACTAGAATCCCAACTACTATTATTAAGAGCTGCCCCTCTACTAGTAACCGACTGTAAGGTTTCCTGAGAGACCGTTTGTACAATTGTTCCTATATCTCCTCGTGAAACACTATCATTGTCCTGATTGATGATAAGCATTTGGAAGAAATCTGCGTCACCGGGTACCAGAACATTAGGTGATCCTGCAACTGGAGTTCCATGCTTAGGAAGAATTAATCCCCCAAAGGTTGCGGAAAGTTTCGTTGAGTCATTTTGAGCAAGAACTTCGGTTAAACCAGGATCTAAGAATGCCGCATCAGATAATGCCCGAACACCCACGGAATCTGTTGAAGATTTGTACATCATTCCGACAGTAATTCCTGACATTGCCCGAGCACTGTCAATCATTAACCCGTTAACTTTGATGTTGGCTAAAGAGGTATTAACAGCATTACCTTTCTCAGTAATACTCTTAAAAGTTTCTCCATCCGAATCAAGATATGCCAAACTCCCAAGGTCTCTATAACCCACAGAGTCAGTACCGTTGTCGTAATGAAGTGCAAGTTGAGTATTGTTGGCAGACGCATCGAAATCTTTGGCAGTCGATATCATCAAATCATTTATTGTCACTCTCTTATCGGTGCTCGCACCTCGGTTCGTAACAAACTGTAGATTGAAATTGGCAAGGGGTTCGTATGCCGTAGACTGAATAGATGACACCCCAACGGAATCTTGATCACCTATTAGAGTGATAATTCTTGTTCCACCCTGATCAGGTTTTAGACCGGTTGAATCAATCTGAAGTCCTGCTTGAATGTACGGCACTTCATTACCGGAGAATCTTCCTTTGCCAAGGACAAAATTCCATGTTACGTTATCAATATTAGTAAACGCACCCGAAGACAATTCTCGATAACCAACCGAATCGTTTGCGCCCAGCATTAATGCAGTAGCCTCAGTGGAAAGTTCGACTGCACCGAGCAGACTCAATCCACCATCACCGTTAAAGTTACCATCTAATAATGTGGCACCCGAAACTATAAGGTCTGAATCTATAGTAAGGTTTTTATTGCTGACCCAAGATCCTGCGCCGTCATAGGTAAATTTCGCATAAGGATTGACAGAATCCGTAACATACAATCCTGCACCGGCAGTGGACACTTCATCTGGAGCATTGTCTGCAATGACAATCGTTTTATCATCAATCGTCAATTGTGTCGTATTAATTATAGTTCGTGTACCATTCACCGTTAAGTTGCCGGTAATTGTCAGATTACCACCTACTAATGCGGAGTCGGTAAGAATTAATCCTCCTGCGCGTAAGAGAGCATTACCTACAGAAGAAGCATCATCACTGTCATCTGATATGAAATCATATATTCCTGGATAACCTTGGAATGCGGGATCAGTGAAACGTATGAAGTTGCGATCTCCGTCATTAGTTGGGTTTGCCGCATGATTATCATTGAAGAAGACTTTATCCTGAACATAAAAATCTCTTGCAGAATCAATAACTCTTACAAATTCAGCGAGAGAATCGTTATCATTAAAACCAGTACCGTCATAAACCCAGAATGATGCCGCACCTACGTTATTAGATGTTGCCTGACCCTGTGAGGTTGCAGTGTGTAAGGTCTCTCCAGAAAATGCTTCTTGAGAAATGTCTTGATATGCAACTTGGTCATCTGCCGTGTTCTTTACCAAAACCCGAAGCGAAGTGCTTGCCGGTATATTGGGAAGATAAAAGTTACCGTCTGCAAAAACTGAGTCAGTGAAATTTACCTGACCAAGAATCGGATCCGCAAACCGTACACTGTCAGTGAAACTCGATGGACCAGTGGTAACAATACCACCCGTTGTAATTTGATCTGTTGTGGTAGGATCTATTGCAGTAACATCGTCGAGACCAGGATCGGTAAATGCGCTCGTTGACAATTCCCGAGATAGAAATACTCCGTTTGTATCAATCATAACCGAAGTTGCTTCGGTCGTCGTAACACCTAAAGTTTCTACCTTGATATCGCCCATCAAGTTCAATCGAGACGCGTCACCTGCCCCTCCATTGGGGTCCATCTGGAAGATGGCACTATCATTGTTATTTCTTATTTCAAACGTATTGTTGTTTGCCGCATCAAAGATGATGCTCTGATCAGAGTAATTGAATCTCCAAGTATCGTTTGCCGCACGTGTAATTGTATTGGTCGAGGCGGAGCCATTAAATCCTAATGCAATATCATTTGCGATGGATTTCGTACCAGTAATGGTTTGGGTAGTTGCCACATCAACCATTTCATTGGTACCAACAACATTGGACCCATTGATAGTGAGTGCAGTGAACTCACCTGCTTGTGCAGAAAGTCCTGTTAAAGTAAGATCAGGAACAGTTACCTTTGTTGTACTTGAGATATCTCCTTTGGAGATCAACCCATGCATAGTAATTTGACTATCGGTTGAGTCTCCAAAGGCAAGATAAGTTGCTTCCCTTCTACGTACTACCGCACTATCTACTCCGGTGGTTTCACCGATTAAAACTTGTCGAGAAATCGTTCCAGTGTTAACTGTTGTGTTACGTAAACGTAGTTCTCCACTGAAGATTGCTTCATTGGTGGTTTCCCCGAAGTCTAATCCGGGTGCTTGTCTTGCCGTAACCGATAGTAATGTTTCGAAATTAGCATCAAGGTTTTCGACATCGATATCGACAATAGCATACTCGCTATCATCTGTGTAAACAACTAATGGAATGGTGCCAGATGCGGGTAAAGTGAAGGTCGAAGGATCCTGCACATATAGTTTGTTGGCGGTAAAATTATTATTGACCCGAATCGCGGAAGATGTGCTATCAGCTACTGCAAGGTCACGTAAAGTTCGGGTACCTATAGAATCATCTATGCCAGTAAAAACCAATGCAGTTCTTGCATCAACACTTGCCCGTGATGTTGGAGCATCACTCATCTTGAAGAATGCTGCCTTCAGACCATCTGTAGTAACTGCGTTATCGCCACCATCAACAGCAATGGATCGATCTGTGACGTTCTGTAAAGTAGGTGCGACAAATGCAAATAGTGCTTCTCGTTGACCAACACTATCGTTATCACCAATGGTTAATATAGTATTGTCTAGTAGTGGAGGAGCATTGTAAAATAATGTTGACCCACTGCTAATTGTTAAATCATTTGAGAATAAAGATGTTCCCGAAACATTTAATGCATCTGATGCAGTAATGACAAGTCCAGATCCAGTTGACGGATCAAGACTATTAGTAATTATTATTCCTCGATCAGTAGTATTTCCAGTAGTTGTTACCGTCTGTAAAGTTGGAGGTGTGAATGCCGCCGCAGTTAACTTTCGATACCCTACACTATCAGCGAAATCGTGGGAATTAGGGTCATTGTTTAATATGAGTGCATAGGTACCGTCAACTACAACATTATCGTAGTTAGGAAGTTTTGCATTGGTGAATGAAAGTCCACCTAATTCTGGTTCACGTACAAATTTACGAGTCCCATCAGCGTTAGACATGAACAAACTATTATTCGAATCAGGATTCCCTGGATTCGGTTCCGCTTGCTCAAGGGATAGGTATTGATAACGATCAGCGTCTAACTCTGATGCTAGTATACGTTTTACTTTACCCGATAACGATATGAGTCTCTTAGCCATTTAACGATTCCAGATAACTTAAAGTTAGAACCAAACTATTATTAGTATCATCGGTTCCGTTATAGCGATGTGTGTATGCGAGTATTTCGTTGTTTTCCTGAACAATCAATTTGCCAGTCAAAACGCCAGAAGCATCATTGGATTGAATTGCAAAATTGTTCACCAATTTAGTTTCGATCTGAGTACCAACGTCTTTATGGATAAAGGTAACTCCTACAGTTCTATCTGTAGGATCGATGTTAGCAACTTGCGCCATCAGAACAATACTAGTTACTCCCGCTGGTGCTCTGTATACAAAAGGTTCGGTGCCTAATGCACCAAAGTTTTCATCTGAATCTGATAATGTTTTTGTTGTTGTCTTAAATACGTTTAATGGAGTTGCCATCTTATCCCTCTAATGCTAGAATATAAGGTGTTAATACTGCGAACAAAGATCTGTCGAACGTTGTTCCTGTGATTGTTCCCGACTCGCGGTTGATGGTTAAATCACCACCAATCCTAAAGTCACCCAGTTCGTCCGTCGCGGTAAAGTAAACCAAACCAAAATTGGGTTGTGCCGCCCCTGCTGAATCGAATATTACTTCCTGATCTTTCTTAGGAATACCGCCGTTTTGTGGCACTGCCGCAAACATATTAGTACCGGATCCCACAAACTCAAAAGTATGTGAAGAGGCACTAATCAAAGATCTTTGATGGAAATCAACGGTTTGACCTTGTACTAATGGTTTATTTAGTCCAGGAGCAACAGTGATGTTGTATGATCCGGTTTCATTTAGGATAGAATAGTAATTAAATACCGTTCCCCCGTTTTCTGCTGGAGTCGCACCAATATCTTTAGTTCTGTTAGGAGCACCTACTGCAATATAATCTCCCTTAGATCCAAGTGCAATACTGGCAGAGAAATTATCCTTTGAAGCATCCCCTTCTGAAACTGCTTGAATAGTAGATGGTTGAAGTTTAGTCACCGTTGCCCAGTTAGAAGCTGCACGTTCAACAACCCATGCTGCGTTACGATCCCCGTTCTTTTCTCCGGCAATTGCAAGCAAACCATCGGCGCTAATTGTCACCTCATCACCTAATCTCTGAGAATCATTAGGTGTTGGACCGTTGTCAGCATTAGAAGTAGAAACCCCTTGTTTATCACCGTGAGTAATTACTTCTTGCGTTCCCCAAGTACCTTCATTAAAGAAGAAAAGTTCGACTGCTCCCGCCGCACTAGTAGAAATCTCTTCATTGGTTGTAGTGGCATTTGGAACCGCAGTTCCATTTGTAAAGGTTATGGTGTTTGTCGTCAATGAAGCAATCGTTTTATTACCTGCCCCGCTCCATGCCGGACTCTTCACCGTAATACCAGCACTAAAATACTTGGTAAAATCGACATCAGGGTCAGTTGCAGTAACATGAGGTGCACTTGAAGAAGTCGTAAGCGAAGCAATAGATTGTTTTGCCGCATTTAATGAACCGGCAGCAGAATCGGTAAACGGATTAATTATATAACCGAACGGGGCATTTCCGTCACCATAAACAAAGTAATCAGCGCCGGAAGAAAGTTCCAACACAGGTGCTCGCTGATTGTTTTCGGAAAGGTTCATTGCCGGTACAATTGTCTGAACTCGACCATATGTATTAAAAATGTTTCTTGCATAATAGTATGCAGTATTTGCTTGTCCTGCCCAAGCGACAATCATGTCCGAACCGTCTGTTGTATTAAGAGAAACCGCTGGCGCAGATACATTGCTAATGACTGGACTTGTAATTATTTGCATCAAAGTCCAATAATCCCCTGATGAGGAAGTAAGCGATGCTTCTATACCTTTAGTGCCACCGGAACCATCTAATGCTTCTGTTCCTTTCTGGTAAACAAAAACCTGACCACGAGTATCGCTTGCCGAAGTTGCCCCGCTTGCCACTGCAAGCCAGTTACCGTCTTCAGACATAGATAGATATCTTGTTTCTAGAGCAAGTACAACATTAGTTGATGCAACAAAAGGTCGTTGCAAAATTATATCGAATGCCCAAGAAGAACCGGTTCGTTTATAAACGTAAACGCTACCTTGATTTTCTCCCAACCCACCACCGTTCTGATCGAAAGGTGCTCCAACTGCCAGAAGACTTCCATCAAGGTTACATGCAACCGAAGAACCAAACCTACGCCCGTCACCGGCATTATTATGCAGAGGGTTCTCGGTCGTTCCGGTAGGTTTAACTGTTGCCTGAGTAGTCCAAGATGTTCCGGACCTTGTAAAGACTTCGACTTCTCCGGTTGCTGCGCCTGTTCCTTTTGCCCCGACAAATAAATAATTATCGTCTCTTGACATTTTTGAAACACTACCGAACTCCTCGTTAACCACAGGAGAGGGGTTTACTAGAAGACCTTCGTTGCTATTTCCGCTGGTTCCCCAATCTTGAGTAATCTCATCAGATACGTTTAGAACAGTGTAGTAATAATTATCATTGCTAAATTTGATCGCATCGTTGTAATTTGGTTTCTTAAACGCACCTATTTCTAAAGAATAGTTTGCAGGATCTTGGTTTGTGATTCCGTTTACTCGAATCACATCATCGTTCTGATTATATGTTGCGTGAAGAGTTCCATCGTATATTGACGGAGAACCACCTGTTGATACTAAACCACGATCACCAAAAGAAGAGTTCGAGTTTGTTATAGAACACTGTGCCCCTGTTTCTGCCAAAATAGACGTTGAGGTAGAAATCGTGAAACAAGATACTAACTGAGCATAGGCGCGTTCTTTAAGATATACTCCAATACCGTCTGCATTAAACTGGGTGAATGCATCAAGCACCATTGACCGTAGACCAGATACTTTGGATCCATCGATCTTCATACCAATACCTGATGTTGTCAACGAAGTACAGTTCTGTACATAAGGTGATTGAGTAATGAACGGTCCAGTATTAACATCGTTTCTTGGATCAAATGCCACACAGGCTGCACCGTTTTGATGATCTCGGAAAGTGATTTCTTTCACATAACAACCATTATCTACCCAGAAGATATCGCTATCGACGTTGCGTGGGCGAATCGTAGTTGCCCTTAGTGCGTCACCGATGATAGAAGTCTTGGGTGGAAGTTTGATTGGGTTGTTAACTGTGTAGTCACCAGACTTTAAGAAGATGGTAGTATCTGTGCCTTGGTTCTGCGCTGTCTCAGATGACTGTCGAATAATAGTTTGTCGTTCAGATGTTCCTTGCTCAAACTTAGTCCATGCGGTATAGATTAATGGTGTTGTCGTAGAAACCCCTATACTAACAAGGTTTGGAAACACTAGTGAATCGTAACCTACTGCAAGACCAGTCGGATAGTTGTATTGATAAATTGCTGCTCCACTAAAGAAATCACCTAGTTGGAAAGTTCCTATACTAGATTGCTCAACAGCATGAATAATAATATCTAAGAGGTTTTGGATCTTAGTAATGTTACCTGAATCTGTTCCTGCCGTATAACCCGCAATAATAGATTTTAACTGTTCGTATGCTGCAATCGTTGCAGTCAGTTCACTTTGACCAAGTCGATCAGCATAACCATTACCAAAGATAGAGAAGTATGCTCGCATCGCAATAGAGGTTGCGCTGTTACCACCGTACTTGAGATCATAGGTCAACGCATCCAGAATGTATCCCACGTCTCTGCGACAAGTTGCCTGATCGTAAGAGTATGTTGGGAAAACGCTATTGGCATAAAATACTACTTGCTCTTGTAACGTAGATCTGATAGCATGAAAAGTACTGCTCTCGCCAGTGAAAGTAGGCACAACAACCGGAATTGCTGATCCATCTGCGGCATTGATTGCGTCTCTAATCCTTTCAATTAATGCCACAACCCGAGCTTCTTCCGTAGAAGTCGTGACGTAATTATTAATAATAGTTTTTAACTGCTCGTATGCAGCAAGTGAGGCAGTAATTTCACCGGCACCTAATTGATTAGTCCAGATGTCTGCGAGACCATCTAAACTTTCGTATGCAGTTGTGGTGTTCTCGATGTTAAGATCTTTACCAACCCAGTATGAACGAGCATTGGTATCAGTAGCAAAAGAACCGTCGAAAAGAATATCGTGAGTCACGGCATCTACAATGTATCCAACGTCTCTTTGACACTTGTCTTGATCGTATTCTAACGAATCAAAATTGTTTTGAATCCAAGTGATCAACTGACCCTGAATGGTTCTTCGATTAACGATCAGAGCGTTTGCTGCATTTCTCTTATCGGCGCTCTCACTTCCAGTTCCGGTAAAGTCAATAGAGGTTCCGTCTTCTTTTCCGTATGCGGTGGACTCTTCAAGGAGTTCAGTGATCTGTTTAATACGTGCCGTAACGAAAGTCTGACTTGTTGCGTTAATACCAGATGCGTTGATCTGGTCTCGCAAGT